>SDBT01010160.1_pt1 | contig 15228 bp, 13 predicted proteins | sample 2277101 | NCBI WGS metagenome assembly SDBT01 (sample SAMN10404973, study PRJNA504765) | marine sediment metagenome | isolation source: marine sediment core GS10_PC15, 103 cmbsf | place: Arctic Ocean: Southern Knipovich Ridge | collected 2010 | reverse complement strand
CTTTAATCCCATCAAAGCGGTCCGTATTCTCTGGGCCGACGGCTTCCGGCGCGCTCTGTGGGGGGGTTTCCCTTCGGGACGTCGGCCTTCCCCTACAGGAGGGGCCCAGCCGAAACTTCAGCTCCCCCCTTTTCAAAGCGGACCCTTCTTTTCATGTCCCGCTCGTTCCACCTCTGGGTCGGGCCCGAGCTCGTTTCAAAAAACGGGAGCGACGCCCCAGTTTGCCGGCTTGAGCGGCCGGGACGGAACCTCGTCGGCTTCAAGCGGCGTCAGAAGAGACGGATGGGGGAGAAATCCTATGCTGCAGAGTGGGTTCCGGGTGGAAATCGCCGCGGCGTTTTTTCCCGGCGGACCGATTCATTGAGCAAGGACGGTTCGGGTAAATCGATGAGAACAGGCATTCCCTAAGCCCTTTTGCCGAGGATGAGGACTGGATTCTGTCTCATTGGCACAGGGGTTGCACACATGGGATATCGATTGTGGAACTGGAGGCTTGCAAGGAGAACGTGGAAGATGATGCAGTCTAATGTGATGGAGTTCGTTGAGAATTCCCAGCTTGCCTTCAAGATCCTCGATTACTTTCGCCGTAATCCATCGGCGAAGGACTCGGTCGAGGGAATCGCTAAGTGGTGGGTCCGGGAGGATCCCGTCGAGGTCCGTCGGGTGCTGGAGAAGCTCGTCGAGTTGGACCTGGTGGGGAAACGCTCGAACGCCTCCTTTGACCTCTACTACGCGGCAAATGGCAGCATGGACAGAGAAGAGCTTCAATGATTTGCCGAAGCCGTCCCCGACCGCCCAGTTTCCCCCCAACCTGCTGGCAAGGATCTTGGTTCTGAGGCTCGGACGCAACGAAAGTCTGCTGTCGCAACGAGTGCAATGACCTGGCAACGAGTCGAGCTTGCTTCGTTTTGACAGGAGTCTCTGTGGTTAACGCCGTTTCTCGTAAGCGTCCACCCGACCGTCTCTCAAGTGCACCACCTGGCCGGCATGGCGAGCCACCTCGGCCTCGTGGGTGACGACGATGATGGTATGCCCTCGCTGGTTAAGCTTGTCGAATAGCGCAAGAATTTCTCTTCCAGTGGCGGAATCGAGGTTGCCTGTCGGCTCATCCGCCAAAAGGATGGAGGGATTGTTGACCAGGGCTCGGGCAATGGCCACCCTCTGTCGTTGTCCACCCGAAAGCTCGTTGGGCCGGTGTTTCACCCGATCCGCGAGGTCCACCTGTTCCAGCGCCCGCATGGCGCTCTGCTGACGCTCACGAGCAGTCACGCCGGCGTAAATGAGTGGCAGCTCGACGTTGTGCAGCGCCGTCGCTCGGGGGAGAAGGTTGAAGGTTTGAAAGACGAAGCCAATCTCTCGATTTCGAACCCGGGCCAGCTCGTCGTCACTCATGGAGCTGACTTCACGTTCGTTCAGCAAGTAAGTGCCTCGCGTCGGCGTGTCCAGACATCCCAGAAGATTCATGAGCGTCGACTTGCCGGAACCCGACGGACCCATGATAGCTAAGTAGTCGCCGGGCTCGAGCGATAGATCGACCCCTTGTAGAGCGTGGATTTCCTCCGCGCCCATCTGGTAGGTCTTCCAAAGCTCACTTGCCTCGATAAGTTTCAAGTCCCACGTCGCTTTCTCATTACCACTATCGCGTAGGCGATGATGCCGAAGATGACCGCCACCTGTCCCAGGACCAAAAGAGCGTCCGTGGTGCTCGCGCCCCTCAGCAAGAAAGCCGAGATGCCGAAGCATATATTGACGAGATAGATTATCGCCACCGCTTCCTTTTTCCGTATTCCCAGGCTCGACCATTGGGGATGAGCGTGAGCTCTACCGCCTGGAGCGGCCGCTCCGACGAGAATTCTCGACAGACCTCCCCGGAGCCGGTTGACGGCAGTGACTGCCATAGCGAACATCGGGACCGCCATGATGAGTGCCGGAACGAACAGATCTCGTGGACTCATCTCGATCCAGTCGCCCAGTAGGATAAGCGAGCCGAGCGCGAAACCGAGCAAGCCTGAGCCGCCGCTGCCGAGCAAGATAGTGGCCTCCGTCTGCCGGCGAAAGGGCTTGTAGTTGTACGGTAGAAAACCGAGCGCCGCGCCAGTCAGTGCGAAAGAACCGACCAGCAGGCTCGTCTGGTCTGTAGCTAGGGCATAAACGCCAATAAAGAAACCGTTGATTGCCGCCAAGCCTGCTGCCAGCCCGCCAAGGGTGTCCAGGAACCTGAAAGCCCCGGTAAGGCCCACTACCCACAAGAAAGTGACAGCCCAGGTTGCGGGCCAACCCCAGCCTGTCGGAGGAAGCCATTTCGGTGCCACGCCGCACCCTACGAGAATCGCAACTCCAATGGCGGGGATGAACAAGCGTAGCACGGCAGAAGTGCCGCGGACATCCTCGATGACACCGAAGATGAGAACGAGCCCCGAGGCGAGAATAAGTCCTTGAAGCTCAATCGTTACCGGCTTGCTCAGCAGGACGGAGACCGCGAGAGAACAAAAGACCGCTACGCCGCCCAGAAGAGTAACGGGCCTCTCAGGTTCGCTCCCGTCCGCCGCTGGACGAACGGCGCCCAACCAGCCGCCGAATCGACCCACGGCCGGAGTGAGAACGGCAGATAGTGCAAGTGCCGAGATAGCCACCGTGAGGAGCGACAGCGTCATGGCGCTGCCCGGTTTGGTGAGTCGGCGGCGTCGGTTTGGAGGGCGAGCTCTCGCCGGCCGATAACGACGAGAACAATGAGCGCACTGGTAATAACCACCGCCACTAATCCGGCCGCAAGGATTAGGATGGCAAAGGTCGTGGCAAGCACCGTACGGCGGTCGAAGGCGACCTCTAGATGTAGCGGGCGGCCGTCGAAGTAATCCGCGACTTCTTGCTCCCACCTGATGATGTTGCCGCGCTTGACCTCCATCTCCGAGTTGTGACGACGCACCGGGCTGGGAAAATGGAATTGAAACGCCATCACACCGTCCCGGTAGAGCTCTTCTTTATCGGAAGGCCCATAGCGGCCAGGAATGTCCGCTTCGAAGCGCAAGTGCTCATCTTCCGGTCCGAGCCAGAACCGGCGGCCGGAAAAAGCGGCATGCCGGGATAGTTGCTTCAAATCTTCGAATCGGGCTCGAATGTGGAAGAAAAGGCGGCCGCCAAACCTTGCGTGGGAAACCGAGCTTACTTGTAGATCCGGTCCGTCGAACAGGCGTCGAAGATCGTCGGCCACCCGCTCCGGTGGGCTCGATTCGCTGACCTCGTAAAGGACGGCCATAAGCTCCTGTGAGCCGCTGATGCGGATCTCTCCCGAGCCGTCTATGTTCAGGTAAAACTCTTCCTCGTACTCGTAGTCGTATCGGGTACATCCGGTTGCCGCAATCGCCGCAAACAGCACAGAGAGGAGGGATTTCATTCGAGATGCGATCTTAGCCTGGAAGCCGGGGCTGGCCAAACGTGGCCGCATCCGATCGGAGAAGCTCTGCCGGAAGGGAGGTTCGACATTGTCAATTGGAACGAGGTTACAATGCTCCGGTCATGACGAGCTCGAAGACCAAAGGTACGCTGCTCTTGGTGGATGGAAACTCGCTCCTCTACCGATCGTTTTTTGCCATTCCACGGCTGACGAACCGTGATGGAATGCCGACCCATGCCGTGTACGGCTTTGCAACCGTGCTAAGGAAGACGGTAGCCGAGGAGTCTCCCGATCTGGTGGCGGTCGTTTTCGACGCTCCGGGCAAGACCTTCCGACACGAGATCTTCGACCAGTACAAGGCCAACCGTCCCGAAACCCCGGACGATTTATCACTGCAGTTTTCTCCCGCCCGTGAGCTCTGCGACGTGCTGGGTCTTTCACATCTGGAGATCGCCGGAGTGGAGGCCGATGACGTGATCGGCACGCTGGCGACTCGGGCCGAGCGCTCCGGCTACCGGGTCTATGCGGTCTCCTCGGACAAGGACTTTCTGCAGCTGGTTTCGAATCGGGTGAGTGTCATCAATCCGGGAAAAGACATTCGCTATGATCCCGAAGCGGTCGAGGAGAGATTCGGTGTGCGGCCCGAAAAAGTGATCGACGTTCTGGGGCTCATGGGTGACAGCGTCGACAACGTGCCCGGAGTCCCCGGCATAGGAGAAAAAGGGGCCATTCGGCTGATCCAGGAGTGGGGCTCTCTCGAGGCTTGTTTGGAGAACGCGGAAAAAATCGCCAACAAGCGACAACGAGAAGGATTGCAGCAGTATGCAGAGCAGGCTCGGCTCTCTAAAAAACTGGTCCGTATCGTCACCGACGTCCCCCTGGATTTGGACCTGGAGAGTCTGCGGTACCGCGGGGCCCAGCGGGAACAGGCCTTCGCCTTTTTCGAAAAACTCGGCTTTACTTCCTTGCTCAAAGACTACCTTCCCGAATCGGACTCCGGCCAGCCGGCGTCCCACCGGGCCATCGAGAAACCTTCCGACCTCGAACGGGTTATCGAGGCGGCCAGGGGGAAAGGAATACTTTCCATCGCACTCACCAGCGAGTCCGGTGAGTCGTCGGAGCCGGTGATTGGAGTTGGTCTGGCGGTGCGGCCGGGAGAGGGATTCTACGTTTCGATGAGCGGCGCGCCGCAGGAGAGGGACCTGTCATCAAAGTTGGGATCGGTTTTGTCGGACCCGTCGATTCTCAAAGTGGGCCACGACTTGAAGGAGGTGCAGGGTTTCCTCGTCCGTTACGGGATCGAGCTCGGAGGTATCGATTTCGATGCCATGATTGCTTCGTACCTGCTCAACCCCAGCAAGCGCTCGCACGATCTGGATAGCCTGGCGCTGGAGATTCTGCAAAGACCCCTGACGCAAACGCAGGGCGCAAAAGGGGAGCAAAAGACGCTGCCCGGGATTGGAGCCCCTCCGGCGCCGAGTGATGCCCGCCCCGCCGCCGAAAGAGCGGAGGTGGTGCTTCGCCTCCGCGACCCGCTCGAGCAGAGAATCGAAGCGGAAGGCTTGGCCACCGTTTTCCGAGAAATCGAGCTGCCCTTGATCGCGGTTCTGGCTGACATGGAACAGGTGGGCATCGGACTGGATGTCGATAAGCTTCGGTCCTTGTCGAATGAGCTCGGGGCCCAGTTGGAGACGCTGACGCAAGAGATTTACGAGCTTGCGGGTGTAGAGTTCAACGTCAACTCCCCGAAACAGGTGGGAGAGGTGCTGTTCGAGAAGATGAATCTACCCACGTTTCAGAAAACGAAAAAGCAACGTCTAGCCTCGACTCGGATGGAAGTGCTCGAAGAGCTGGCCGTCCACTTCGAGCTTCCGAGAAAGATCCTCGAATACCGAAGCCTGGCCAAGCTGAAAGGGACCTACGTGGATGCGCTTCCCCAGCTGGTTCGTAGCGAGACGGGAAGGATTCACACATCCTTCAACCAGGCGGTTACTGCCACCGGCCGGCTGTCGAGCTCGGAGCCCAATCTACAAAACATCCCTATTCGCACCGAGGAGGGCCGCCGAATACGAACCGCCTTTGTTGCTGCCCCGGGGTGGCAACTGCTCTCTGCCGATTATTCTCAGATAGAGCTTCGTGTGTTGGCCCACATGAGCCGCGAGCCCACCCTCATCGACTCCTTTCGCCGGGGAGAAGACATTCACCACCGCACCGCGGTTCAAATGTTCGGCGATCATTCGGAGCTTTCCGAGGCCGAACGGCGGCGCCGAGCCAAGATCGTCAACTTCAGTATCATTTACGGGAAAACTGCATTTACTTTGGCCAAGGACATTGGAGTCTCCACCCGAGACGCCCAGGCTTTCATCGACGATTATTTCGAGCGCCATTCGATGGTGAGGCAACTACTCGATGGCATCATTCGCGAGGCTCGTACGACCGGTAAAGTAAAGACTCTTTTTGGCCGCCATCGCTATATCCCCGGCATAGAAAGCCGCAATCGCAACACCCGCCAGGCCGCCGAGCGCGTGGCCGTCAACACTCCGATTCAGGGAACCGCCGCCGATCTCATCAAGAAAGCCATGGTTCAACTGTGGAACGAGCTTCGAGGGCGAGGCATGCGCAGTAAGTTGCTGCTTCAGGTCCATGATGAGTTGGTCCTGGAAGTGCCGGAGGAGGAGGTCGAACGAGCGGCCGCGCTGGTGCGGGAAGTCATGGAAGGCGTTCACCCGATGGAGATTCCCTTGATAGTCGAGATCGCCCTGGGACGCTCGTGGCTTCACTGAGATAAATTACGATGAAGGTTCCTTTGCTCGATTTGCATCCCCAGCATGATCCCATCCAGGGAGAGATACTCGAAGCTCTGGCGAAGGTGGTTGCCTCTCAGAGGTTCGTTCTGGGAGGGGAAGTCTCGAGACTCGAAGAAGGGGTGGCATCCTACTGCCGCACGAAGTTCGGAGTGGGTGTCTCTTCCGGTACGGATGCGCTTCTCGTCGCCCTCATGGCGCTCGGAATCGGACCGGGTGACGAGGTGATCACTTCTACCTATTCTTTCTTTTCCACCGCCGGGGTGATTGCCCGGCTGGGCGCCAGGCCGGTCTTTGTCGACATCGATCCGGTGACCTACAACATCCAACCAGAGGGGATCTCGGCCGCGGTAACCCTGAAAACCAAGGCGGTCATTCCGGTTCATCTGTTCGGTCAATGCGCCGCTATGGATCCCATCTTGGGCGCCGCCGGCCAAAAGCGGCTTTCAGTCATCGAAGATGCCGCCCAGGCGATTGGTGCTTGCTACAAGGATGGGCGTCGGGCGGGAGCCATGGGTGATTTGGGGTGCTTGTCCTTCTACCCGACCAAGAACCTGGCCGCGCTCGGCGACGCCGGGATGGTGCTCACCAGCAATCCCGAGCTCGCCGAAAGACTACGAGTTCTGCGCGTTCATGGTGGCGAGCCCAAGTACCATCACCGAGTCATTGGAGGGAACTTTCGACTGGATGCACTGCAAGCGGCGGCATTGAACGTCAAGCTTCGCTATTTGGACGAGTGGACGGAGATGCGGCGGCGGAGTGCCGTCCGTTACGCTTCATTGTTCGAGGCTGCCCGATTGGGCGACGAGGTTGAAATGCTTCTTCCGGAGTCCGTCTATGGGCCGAATCATCATGTTTACAATCAATACGTCGTCCGCGTCCCTCGCCGGGATCTGTTGCGCGAGTTCCTCGAGACCCGTGGCATCGGTTCTGAAGTCTATTACCCGATACCGCTACATCTCCAGCAATGCTTCGATAACCTCGGATACCGGCCGGGTGATTTCCCGGTTGCCGAGCGGGCGGCGAAAGAGACTCTGGCTTTACCGCTCTATCCTGGTTTGACCGAGCCACAGCAGAGCGCCGTCGTGGAAGCCATCAGGAGCTTCTACGAGAGCTAAACAGCTTTGAAAATCTCATTCAGCATGCGCTGCATATGCTCGCGGTGCGTGCCGCCCCAGAGGATCTTGTCGCAACCGGGACATCGCTTGAACTGTGACTGGCTCGAGAAAACGTACGGAGGAACTCTGCCTCGAACATCGTCCTTTGCAATCGATTCCAGAAGGTGGTTGCAGTCCACGCAGCGGGTGAAGGGCGCCTGTCTCGGGTCGAGCTTATAAGCCTCTGCCACCTGAACGAGTTGGTACCGAAAGTCTCCACTCTCGATGAATAAGCGGGGTGGGTCATGGGAGCTCGCGGCCAGTGGCCCGTCCCGGGTCAGCAGTACTCGATTTTCACGGCGGGCCAGCGCCACTAACTCGTGATCCTCCAGAGAGGGATCGTAGAGCACATCGGCTCCGAGTACTCGAAGCCATCGCGCCAATTTGCCCACCATGGCGTCGGCCACGAAACGAGGAGGGCCCGAATCATTCACGGCGAGGGCCGAATCGGGCGGCTAGCTGCCCGACGTTGGGTAGGATGATATCCGGTGAGGCTTGCTCGAGTATATCGAGAGTGACGTAGGCGCTCTCAACGCCGACAGTGTAGCAGCCGGTTTGGCGCCCCATCAGGATATCTTCCGGCCGGTCACCCACATAGGCGGACTCTGTAGCCGACTGATCCATCTGCTCCAGAGCGGCAACCAGCGGAGCCGGATGGGGTTTTTTCTCCTTCGTGTCTTCGAAGTAAATCCGGACGGAGAAGAAATTGTCGAGTTGATGTCGATTCAGCTCTCGCGTTACCCGTTCACGATTGCCGCTGGTTACCAGGCCTAACGAGTACTCGTGACGTTGGAGTGTTGCCAGTGTTTGTCGAGCAAACGGGTACAAATCGGGTGGCACCTGATGGTAGGAGTCGCGCCAGATCCGGTCGGCGGTGTCCCACTCCTCGGGCGGCAGCCCGAATCTCCGATAGGTCTCGTACCAGTTGGGATTGTAGGTAGAGAGGAAAAGCTCGCGGTCGACCTCGATGCCGTAGTGGTGGAAAACGGCCATGGAGGCCCGATAACCCGAGGGGTAGGAGTCGATCAAGGTACCGTCCCAGTCAAAGAGTATGGCTGAGATTCCTTTCATCCGCGTCAGTCTAGTACGCCTGGAAAGTTTGTACCAATCAATGGGGTGGGTTAGAGTCTCCTCCGCGGATGGTTTAAATTGAGTGAACGTATCTATGAATCGACTCTGGATAGCCCGATTGGGCCTGTAGAGATTCTCTCCACCCGCCATGGGCTGGCGGCCGTGGAACTGGGAAAGGGATCGCGCCGGAAGCTCGAGAAATGGGCTCGACGCATTTTCCCCGGTGGTGAGAGGTCGGCCGCCGGAAAGCTCCATCGGATCTTTGAAGATCAGCTCCGCGAGTATTTCGAGGGACGCCGGAAGGTGTTCGACCTCACGCTCGACCTGCGCGGAAGCAAGTTCCAGAAAGCGGTCTGGGCGGAGGTGGCACGCATACCGTTCGGCCTAACGGCAACCTATGGAGAGGTGGCTCACCTGGTCGGGCGACCGAGAGCCAGCCGGGCGGTGGGGGCGGCAAACGGAGCGAATCCGATTCCCATCATCATTCCCTGCCACCGGGTCATTGGAGCCAATGGCTCACTCACCGGCTACGGCGGCGGTCTCGAGAATAAAAGGTGGCTACTTGCTCATGAGGGGGTCTTACGAGCCGAGGCCTGCCAAATGAGACTGTTTCGTTCCCGTGATGACAATCCCCCGGCTTAAGCCGGGGTTCTCCCCTCCGGGTTCGCCTGAAGGCGAAGGATTTCAATCATCCGCGGAGGGGACACTAAAGTTAGACAAGCAGGGTCGGAATCAGGCATACTCGGTCGCGTTGGACTTGTACGCAGTTACCGTGGAGGTCGTCGAATGAATTTAAACAAGTTTGCGGTAGTGGTTTTGTGTCTCATGGTTGCACCGACCGCTTTCCCCGTCGCCGCCCAAGAAAAACCCGTCGTGATCATCGAAACCTCCCTCGGAGACATCACCGTGGAGCTGAATGCCGACCGGGCGCCGGTGAGCGTCGAGAACTTTCTGGGTTACGTCAAGGCCGGATCTTACGACGGAACCATCTTTCACCGAGTCATCCCCAGCTTCATGATCCAGGGCGGTGGGTTCACGCCGGACATGACGAAGAAACCGGTTAGGGAGCCGATCAAGAACGAAGCCCAAAACGGCCTCAGGAACAGGAAGTACACACTCGCAATGGCCCGCACCAATGAGGTTCACAGCGCCACGTCGCAGTTCTTCATCAATACGAAGGACAATTCGTTTCTGGATAACAAGGGAACCGCCGCGCGCGACTACGGCTACGCCGTTTTCGCGAAAGTCATTGACGGAATGGACGTCGTGGATGCCATCGATAAAGTCAAGACCACGACGAAATCAGGCTTCCAGGACGTCCCGGTGGAACCGGTCATGATAAAAACGATTCGCCTCAAATAGTCGACTGTTCCATCAAAAGTAGAAATAGCTGACAAGACGGTGGCTGGCGACAAATCGAAGCATCGTATTTTGCTTCTTTTGCCGACCCACAGCTATCGTGCCAAAGATTTCCTGGAGGCAGCCCGCAGGCTCGATGTGGAAGTCACCGTTGCCTCCGAGGAGTCGAGCTCCATGGAGAAGCTCCAGCCGGACGGGCTTCTCTCTTTGGATTTCCGCAATCCCGCCTCTGCAGCGCAAAGAGCGTCGGTCTTTCATCGCCAGGTCCCGTTTCACGCCGTAATGCCGGTGGACGAGGATACGGCGGTTGTGGCGGCAGCCGTGGCACAAGCCCTGGGGCTTGCCTACAACCCACCGGAAGCGGCGGCGGCTGCCGGGCTGAAGCACAAGATGAGGGGAATGTTGGCCGGGGCCGGCGTGGGAGTTCCCGGCTTCGAGCTCGTTTCGTTGGATGGCCCGCCCGCTGAGCCCGCGAAGCGGGTAACTTACCCTTGCGTTCTCAAACCGGTTTTTCTCTCCGGCAGTCGCGGTGTCATACGCGCCGATGATGAGGAGGAGTTCGTTTCCGCCTTTCATCGGCTGAAGGCGATTCTGGAGGACCCCGATGTAGCGAGGCGTGGTGGCTCGCTGGCCCGGATCGTTCTGGTGGAAGACTACGTTGCAGGCAAAGAAGTGGCTCTGGAGGGGCTCTTGAGCCGAGGTGAGCTACGGGTGCTGGCGTTGTTCGACAAACCGGATCCGCTGGAAGGACCTTTTTTCGAGGAGACGCTTTATGTGACACCCTCACAACTGAGTGATCCCCTGCAATCAGAAATCGCCTCATGCGCAGCAAGAGCTTTGAAAGCCTTAGGGCTCAGGGAGGGGCCGGTTCACGCTGAGCTTCGTGTGAACGATTCCGGGGTCTACGTGATCGAGGTGGCGGGGCGATCGATTGGAGGACTTTGTTCCAGAACTCTGCGTTTTGGGCTCGGAATCTCCCTGGAAGAGCTGTTGATTCGTCACGCCCTCGACATGGATGTGGAAAGGCTCACCCGGGAGCGACTCGCGGCCGGGGTCATGATGATTCCGATCCCCAAGGCCGGAATACTGGAGGAGGTTCGGGGAGTGGAGAATGCAAAGGCAGTGGCGGCGATCGAAGACATCGCCATCACCGCCCATCCGGGAAAGACTCTCGTACCCCTGCCCGAAGGATCGAGCTACCTGGGGTTTATCTTTGCCAGAGCTGAGACTCCAGACGTTGTAGAATCAGCTCTCCGCGAGGCTCATCGTCGCCTCGAGCTCATTATCCACGGTATTGTCTAGAGTTATCCCATTACTTCGATTGCTCGTAGTAAGGATTGCGCCCGGTCGCGTGGTCGGTGGTGTCCATGATGGCACCGACTTCGGGAATCGCCGCCCGGATGGCTTTTTCGATGCCGTTTTTGAGAGTCACACTGGCCATCCCGCAGCCTTGACAACCGCCTCCCAGACGAATGAACACCTCGTTGCCCTTCACGTTGATGAGCTCCACAACCCCTCCATGCGAAGCGATGGAGGGGTTGATTTCCTTCTCAAAGAGCTCCTTTATCTTCTTGCTGATCTCTTCGGCCGGAGGTAAGGAAGCTTTGAGGTTGTCCGAAATCGGGGTTTCGCCAGAGTGAAGCACGGAACGAATCGTTGTGCCCACTTCCTTCGCCAGCGGCATCCAGTTACCCTGGGCCTCGGCATTGACCGTTACCTGGTTGTCCTGAATGAGGATGGACTCCACGCCCTCCAGAGAAAGAAGCTTCTCTGCTAACGGCGAGTCCGCGGTTCGGTCCTTGTCGTCGAAGTAAGCGGAGCCTCCGGGTAGAACCGGCCGGTCTACCGCGAAGGTACATGTTTCAGGATCTTTCGGTTCAGCAGAAATCTTGATTTCTTGGGTCATTTCCCGCCCTTTGATTTAGATTTAAATGTCCCTCGTTTCCGGTGGTCGCGCCGCCCGAGGTTGCGCTCTACAACTTGAGAACCAGCCTACCATTATAGACTCCGAATCCGGATTCGTTCAAGCGGACCTGCAGATGACAGGTTGGCCGGCATCAAACGCCGTTTCGTGATTCCAAAAGGCCCAACTGGCCCTCGGTGGGCTCCGCTCAGCAAAACCAGGCTTCCGTCAAACGCGGCGACCGTACTCTATAGGCATCCTGCGGAGCTTGCCGGCCAGGAGAGGGGAGGCTCCCGGCCTTGAACCAGGCCAAGGTGCGTATGCTCTCGAAGGTCTTGACCGGATCCTCGTCCCGAGCCGCCGCCCCTTCAACTAGCTCACTGACCTCGCGCTGAAGGGCGTCCATCCTGGGGTCGGGATGGGTCCACCTGTAAAAGAGTGTCTCCGGCTCGAGCGGGCCCAGATAACGTTGCAGCCCTGGGCGGCCAAGCAGCATGGAGCCCGGGGGAACGAGCAGGCGTATCGTGAATTGCACCGGATCAACCTGATCGATGAGCTTTTCTTTTGCTACCCACTCGATGAGTTGCAGGTAGTCGTCGAGCCTGGACCAGGGCGTGAAGGGGACCCAGGTGGGCCGGAAGGTGATGCCTGCCTGACGAAGAAGTGAGAGGGTCCGGAAGATGTCTTTGCGGGTGTGACCTTTTCCCAGCTCCAGGAGCACACGATCGCTTAGTGACTCGGCGGCAGAGACTATGAAGATACAGCCTAGCTCGGCGAGCTCACCCAAGGGGTACCTTTTCTTTAGCAGGTGCTCGACTTTGGCAGTGAAGTCGAAAGTGAGCTCCGGAAACTCTTCGTGCAAGCAACGCACAATAGCCATCGAATGCCCGGGCCCATTGAGGAAATCGGGATCGCCGAAAGTGATGTGGACTGCCCCCCGGCCGACCAATTGCCGAATATCCTCGAGGATCGTCTCGCGAGGTATGACGAAGAAACGACCCCCGTACAGCGGCGGGATGGGACAGTGGTAACACTGGTGTAAACACCCCCGGCTGGATTCCACGTAGCCGACGAGACCCAAGGTGCCGTCCACCTCCACCCGTGCGTAGGTTTGTAGGGAGGGTAAGCCTTGCCGGAGAGGGACGGGGAAGGATAGTTTTTCCAGAACCGGGCGGTCCGGGTTCCCCCGCAAGCTCACGCCTGGAGGCGTGCGGAGCTGTCCCTTTTCTAGCCCGTCGACGAGTGTCACCAGAGCCTGCTCGTACTCTCCGCCAATGACCGAATCGGCAATCCGCCCCAGAAGGTAATCGGCGTTGAGAGACGCATAGAGGCCGTAGAAGCAGATGTGGCAGCCGGTGTTGACGGCCCGGATGCGCTCCGCAACCCGAATTCCCAGCCGTAGAGCCGTGTGCATGGGTACCGAGATACCGACAAATCGAGCCCGCCGGGCCTGGTTTTCGTCGAAAGGCTCGATGGAAATATCGATGGCTCGGGGTTGGTGGCCGGCTCGCTCGAGAAAGGCCAGAGGCGAAGCAAGCCCGAGCGGCTGATGCCCCAGTTCATAACACGATATCAGTAAGAGGTTCGTTGCGTTCATGAGTTCCTATTGATTCTGGTCAAATCTGCCGATGAATGTCCACTTATTGTCGCGGCTTAAGCCGGGGGATGGTCAATGTCTCGGGGCATAGGGGCCGGGGTGGAAAAAAGCACCGCTTGCGGTACATAATTCCTTGCCTCCCGTGAGACTCGTGGAGGTTTGGACGGGACCTACGTGCTGAGACATCTTGCTGTTATTGTTTTGTTTGTAGCCGGCGCCAGCTTGGCAGTGGCCGCGCAAAGCGGCGGCGAGTCTCAACAGCCCCGGCCGGCGGGGGGTAGCCAACCCCCTCCTCAGGCAGCGGTTCAACAACCGATCCCGCCGGGGGCGATTGTGATCGACGCCGACTACCAGGAGCAGCTCGAGGACGGACACATTGTAGCTCGGGGCTATGTGACGATACAGAAAGACGATATTCGCCTGCAGGCCGACACCCTGGACTTCTGGAGCGAGGAGATGCGGGCCGTCGCCCAAGGCAATGTCGTATTTCAGCAAGGAGATCAAAAGATCGTCGGCACCCGGATGGAGCTCAACCTCGAAGACGGGACGGGCTTGTTTTACAACGCCCATGGGGTGGCGGGTTCGGACTTTTACTTTCACGGGGAAGTGGTCGAGCGGGAATCCGAGGACGTGTATATCATTCATCGGGGATCTTTCACTTCTTGTGCCCAACCGGTACCCCGTTGGCATTTCACCGCCGGAAAGGCCCGCATCCGGCGAGATCATCATGCTCAGTTGCATAACGCCTTTTTAAAGATCAAGTCGGTGCCCGTATTTTATCTGCCTGTTCTCTACTACCCGATCGACGAGGATAACCGCTCGACCGGTTTCTTGATGCCCAATATCGGCAACTCCTCCTACAAGGGATTCTTGATAAGCCAGGCCTTTTTCTGGGCCATCAACCGCTCCATGGATGCGACTATTACCGGGGACTGGTTCTCCGAAGCTGGAGTGGGATTGGGAACGGAGTTCCGCTACACGGCCTCGCCGTCTTCCAGAGGCGATTTCATGTCGTACTTTCTGAACGACAAGATCTCGGGTCAGAGAGAATACACTCTGAACTACTCAATGAATCAGGACGTGCCCGGCGGATTTCGTGCCATCGCCCGGGTCGATTATTTCAGCAGCTTCGATTTTCAGCAGCGCTTCCAGGAAAGCTACAATTCCGCCACCCGCCGCTCGAAGCGTGCTTCCGCAACCATCAGCAATTCCTGGTCCCAGTACAACCTGCGAGCGACCTTCGATCGCAACGACACATCCTTCAAGGACAAGATTGCGATACGTCAGATACTCCCCAGTATTTCTCTCAATAGCCGGCCGACAAATTTGGGCCCCACACCCCTGTTGTTCTGGTTCGGCAGTGAGGTCTCTGACTTTTCCCGAACGAATGGGGATACCCAGGTCAACTACAAGCGTTTCGACGTCGTTCCCTCCATCTCTTATCCTTTCACCAAGCTTTCCTATCTCACCTTTCGTACGACACTGACCGCTCGCTATTCGTACTACACCGCCCAGGCCGCCGGCCCCAAGATCATCGATGAGCCCATCGACCGTCGCTACGCCGAGCTGAAGTTTGACGCCCGGGGCCCCACCTTTGCGCGGATTTTCAACACACCGGGAAATTTCTACGCCGACCGTTACAAGCACGTGATCGAGCCCCAGATCGTCTGGAGCTATCGGACGCGGGTGGATACGTTTAAGCAGATACCTAAATTCGACTCGAAGGATTACATTCCAGGCACCAATCAAGTTTCGTTCCAGCTCGTCAATCGCTTCTATTCCAAAAAGATGCCACCAGGTGCCGAATCTGTTCCCGCGGTGCCGGGCGCAGCGGCTCCCACCGAAGGTGCTTCGGCTCCAGCCGAGGGTGGTGCTGCCCCAGCTGAGGGCGAGGCTGCGCCAGTCGAGGGCGAAGCTGCTCCAGCCGAAGGCGAAGCTGCTCC
>SDBT01010159.1_pt1 | contig 15229 bp, 13 predicted proteins | sample 2277101 | NCBI WGS metagenome assembly SDBT01 (sample SAMN10404973, study PRJNA504765) | marine sediment metagenome | isolation source: marine sediment core GS10_PC15, 103 cmbsf | place: Arctic Ocean: Southern Knipovich Ridge | collected 2010 | reverse complement strand
GATACTGACAGTTCATAAAGGGGATGAATTCTTAGGTTATCTGGCAATTCAAACTCCGGGAGGAAAAGAGGGTGAAAAAAGAATCGGCCAGGTGGTGGAATATTCTGGTACGAGAGAAGCAATTATTGAAGCTATAGGATGCCTTTTTGAAAGATACAGTCTTCAAGAATTAACCTTTAATATACCTTTCCATGATTCAGAATTTATCTATCTACTTAATCAGAAAAATCTTATCTCATTAAGCGAAAGTATCCCGAGTTTAATCAAGATAATAAATTTTCCTCGCCTTATGCATAGACTCGGTCCCTATATTGAGGAACGTTTGGGTAGGAAAAAGATAGATTCAATCAAATTTGAGCAGCAAGGCGATAGAGCTAGTATCAGTATCAATCAAGAGCAATTTAATATTGATACCAGAAGACTTACCCAAATTGTATTAGGAAGGCAGGACAAAAAGAGAAGGAAATGATACCCAAAGAAGGAGAAATAAGAAAAGTTCTAATGGACATATTTCCTTTGCCATTTGTCTGGTCAGGATTAAATTATGTATGAAATATTCTTACCCCAAAATTGGAAAGCTGACTTTTAAGCATACTGAAAATGCTAAACAAAATATTATTTCCTTCTTATATTGTCAGATGTCTCTGGTCTTTTAATCTTTCCGACGTGCTATCTTATCTCCTGGTCATGTGAGCCCAGCGTTGACGGGCCTTTTTCATCGCCTCTACTAGAGGTAATTTCATTCCTGATAAAAACCGAATAAGAGCCCCACCACCTGTGCAGATATAGTCTATTTTTGATGAATCTCCCAGTCGACTAAGTGAATTTATTGTATCTCCCCCTCCAATTACTGAGTAGCCTTTAGCATCACCAATGATTCTCCATAGTTCTCTGGTACCATAGGCACCCATTTCCTGTTCATAAATTCCAGCAGGACCGTTAACAAATATTGTTCCAGCTTTTTCTATTATCTTTTTATATTTCCCTATAGTTTTAGGACCTATATCTATTATTTGTTTTTCTACTGGTAGCTCGTCAGTAGTTACCTCACCCCTTTTCCCTTCATCGTCTACTCCAAAATCTAAAGGATACAAGAGTTTGTCAGGATAATTCTTAAGATACTCTTTAGCTGGCTCAACGAACTTTTCCAGCCCTCGGTCAGTGATAAATTTCTCAGTAGGAGAACCTAATTTCTTACCTAAAGAGATGTGCATAATTAGAGCGGTAACTCCGCCTGTAAGAACATAATCAGCAGAACCTTCAGCTAAGACTTTTTTCATCATCCCAAAAGCATCCGATATTTTTGCTCCACCCAAAAGGAAGACACAAGGACGCTGCGGGTTTTTCAGCACTCTGGTAAGGGTGCTTACTTCCTGATCATAGAGTAGGCCTGCTGCCGAAGGAAGAAGCTCTTGAAAAGCTACCATACTGGGTGAGCTACGATGTGCTGCGGCAAAAGCATCATTGACGTAGAAATCGAACAGGGAAGCCAGGTTCCTTACCAGGTAAGTACGGGTCATCTCTTCAGGGCTAAGTTTTACTTCATTTTCAAAAGTAGATACTTCTTCTGTTAAGTAGCGAAGATTGTCTAAAAGAAGAATCTCACCTACTTTAAGATTTTTGATTCTTTCCCTGGCCGCAGGGCCGGCAACATCATCAGTAAACTGAACCGGCTTTCCCAATTTTTGAGAAAGAATTCCGGTATGTTCTTTTAAAGAGATAAGATTCTGATAATCCAGAGTATCTCCCTGGTGAGCTATTATTACCAGTTTTGCTCCCTTATCTGTTAATTCTTTAATAGTAGGAATACTCTTATTAATTCTATTTTCATTTACTATTCCTTTTGTCTTTGGCTCAAGAGGAGAATTAATATCCACTCGTAGGAGTACTGTTTTGTTCCGATATTCAAAATCATCTAAGGTTAGATAATCTTGCTTGAACATTAAAAACTCCTATTTCATTCCTAAATATTTATTGGTTAAAGCCACTGCTTCTAAGCGATCTTTTTGCATATTCATGCAGGCTCTTATCCCATCAATAGTTTCTGGGATAACCACTGCCTCCTGAGGAATATTTATGGCAAAGACAATATCTTTACCGCTAAAGCCTATTGTTTCTTCAAAAACAGCGATTTCATACATATCCCCTCTGGGATAACCCAGATCTCTGGCATAGCGAAATAAAGAAGTATTGGAGTCAAACCCATCGGCAATTCTCACCACCCGGATGCGGGGGTGCTTATTGAACTCTTTTAGTGCTTGCTCCTTGGTAATTTCTTTTTTAGGGGTGGCTACTATAGTGATGATGTGTCCATGTGTTACCGGAGTATGTACTAAAATTCCGGTCGCTTTTACATAGGGCATAATCAGCATTAAATCAACTGCCTGATGACTGGGAATAGGGTCTATTTTAAGAAGGTCAACTAATCCTCGGTGGGTATCCCCTGGATCAGCCACCCGGCGGATAATGGTAATGGCTACTTTCTCAATTCCTACTGCCCGGTCCAGACAGTCTATTGCCCTGATAAGGCCGGTAGTATTACAGGATGTTAGTTTCAAGAAGTCTTTCCCTATACCCTTTGCATAGTTAGCATAGCCGTGGAAGAATACATCTGCCACCTCGTTTTTCTCTCCGCCCTGAAAGATGGCTTTTACTCCGAACTTTTTATACTTTTCTTTGTTCTTTTCTCCAATCCCTGCTGGTGTAGCATCCAGCACTACATCAACTTCTTTCAAGATATCATCCATTATTCCTGAAACAGGAATTCCAACAGCTTCTAAGTCAGATATCTTCTCTGGAATAGCAGAGAATAGTCTATAGGGCATTCCTTTTTCGCAAAGAGCTCTTACGGCTAAAGTAGGAGCTGCATCAACCACTCCCACTAGCTCCATATCTTTTTGCAGGGCAACTCCATCAGCTAAACGCTGCCCTATCACGCCATATCCAACAACTGCAACTTTTGTTCCTGGGACAGAATTCATAATTTTCTAACTCCTTTCTTTACCACCTCTTCAGCTATTGCATCTCCTACCTCGTCTGTTTTAGAAGTTCCTCCTAAGTCTTTTGTTCTAATCCTACCTTCCCTCAATACCTTTCCAATGGCATTCATAATCATTCTTGCCGCTTCATTTTCTCCTAGCTCCTCTAACATCATCTGAGCTGCCCAGATAGTAGCTATGGGATCAATGACATTCTTACCAGTGTACTTGGGAGCAGACCCATGAATTGGCTCAAACATAGAGATTCCATTAGGATTAATATTTCCTCCCGGAGCTAACCCCATACCCCCTTGAATCATCGCTCCCAAGTCGGTTATTATGTCACCAAAAAGGTTAGGAGCAACGATGACATCAAAGAACTCAGGATTTTTGATGAACCACATACATATAGCATCCACAAAGGCAAAATCAGTCTTTACATCCGGATATTCTTCTGAAATCTTTCTAAACACCTCATCCCAATAGACCATACTATAATTGAGGGCGTTAGATTTGGTGCAGCAGGTGAGATGTTTTTTTCTTTTTCTAGCCAGCTCAAAAGAATACCTGATGACTCTTTCTACTCCCTCTGAGCTGAAAACTCCCATTTGAGTCACAATTTCCTCAGACTCAGCAAAAGTCTTCTTTATTTTAGCCAGCCTATTATATTCAGAGCTTCCTCTTTTGTGTCTTCCGCCGACTCCAGTATAAAAGCCTTCCGTATTTTCTCTTACCACAACAAAATCAATATCCTTTGCACCCTTATTTTTAAGAGGGCAGGAAACTCCTTCTAAGAGCTTAATTGGTCTAAGATTAATATATTGATCAAAGCTAAAGCGAATCTTTAAAAGAAGCTCTCTTAAAGAGATGTGGTCAGGGACTCGTGGATCACCAATTGCTCCTAAATAGATAGCTTCAAACTTTTCTAATTTTTTTATTCCGTTCTCGGGCATCATCTTGCCATTTTTCAAATAATACTCACAGCCCCAAGGAAAATAGCTAAATTCAAAAGTTATATCTCCCACTTTTTCACTCACCGCCTCTAAAACTTTAGCTCCTTCTCTAATTACTTCTGGCCCCACTCCATCACCTGGAATAACCGCAACTCTATGTTTTCTCATTTTCCCTCCTGTTCAAAATAGTGAATCGTATCTAGTATCTCGTATCTCGAGAAGAAGAAAAAAGATTAACTGGCGAGATACGAACAACGATAATAGTGACAGAGAGTAATTGTCCCAAGGTTTTTTTTCATCCATCTCTGCGCACTCTCCGACCTTTGCGGTGAATAGATACTCAATTGATTTCTGTGTAAAATCACCGAAAAGCCTTCAGTTAGACAATAGCAATTCTTTTAAGAAATGAATGGATTGTTTCATAGCTGAAAAATCATCGGGTACAGGGAGAACTTCTGCACAGATGTATCCCTGATAGTCTATCTTCTTTAAAGAACAATAAACCTCCTCAAAATCTATATGTCCCATACCTGGGGCGAACCTATTACTGTCAGCAAAATGAATACAACTCAAGTGCTTTCCTGCCTTCAGAATTGCTTCTCCCAAATCAGGCTCGTCTATGTTCATATGAAATGTATCCAGCAATATTTTAAAGTTCTCAGCCTTTAATTTTTCTACTAATTCTAATGCCTCTTCTGTTGTATTTATGAAATTTGTTTCATATCTGTTTATAGTCTCCAGGGTAAGAATAACTCCGTACTTAGAGGCATAATCCAGACTTTCTTTAATACTATCTAAAGTAAGCTGATACAACTTATAGGGCAAAGGGTCTCGCCAGGCAGTGCCTTCAAAAGTCCCCCTTATTCCTCCAATAATTACCTGAGCACCCAGTTGAGAGGCCAACCTTATATGTCCTTTTAGTCTCTGGATGACTTTTCTGCGTTTTTCTGCCTCCATAGTACATAAACTGAAACCATCTTTATAATAGGATTGTCCGGTAGCGATGGTGGAAACCTTTAGGTTATTTTCTTTTAATAGATGAGTTATTTTTTCTCTATCTAAAGAATCACTATCTCTCAAACTTAACTCTACAGCACTGAATCCTAATTGAGCAGCATTTTTTATCCCCTCTTCGATGTTACCTGCAAAAAGAAGAGGACCAAAACCCGATTTTTCCGGTGATATGGCAACACTGGGTATATAGTGATTCATTATTTTCTTCATTTAACGTAGCCTTTACGCAAATAGTGACTAAAACCCCAGGAAAATGAAATAAAGGTAGGCATGTTCAAGTACAATTCCTGTGTTTGTAAGACTTGTGGCTATTATCTTTACTATCCACGGATTTACTTTGATGATTATGGCTATCTTGTCTATGCACATAAGGAGCATCTCAAAATCAAGATGAAAACTGGGCATCACACCCCAGTTGAGAAAATTATAGAATTCTTCGTTTCTATGATCGCCGGTTGTCCGGATATAAAAACCGTCAATAATCGTCTTGTACCTGACAAGTTAGCCGCAACAGCCTAGTGTCAGAAACAGTTTGCCGATTAATCCCGGGTGAGTGAAGTTCTTCATCGAATCACAGCCGAGAATCTTCTCCAGTTAGAGGAGATTATTCCAGACTCTTTTTAGAGTCTTTCTTAAGATTAAATCATCAACATGACTTTAATAGCTTCTTCTTTTCTTTCCACTGCAAAATTGAATGCATCACTGACTTTTTCTAAGGGAAATTTATGCGTAATGATCTGAGAATAATTTATTCTCTTTTTAGCACGAGCCATGAACTTAATAGTTCTAGGGAAAAAGCATTTTGTGCCTGCTAGCCCATGAATAAAAAGCCCTTTCCATAGTGCTAATCCAATTTCAGTTGGTACTTTCCGTCCTATTGAATGCCCAATGAGACGTATCCTTGCACTACCCGCAGCTACCTCGAAACACATTGCGATAGCACTATCGTTACCTGAGGCTTCCACAACTAAGTTAGCTCCTCGTCCCTTGGTTATATCTAACACTGCTTCTTTAATGTTATACGCTTTAGGATCGATTATCTTATCAGCACCAAGTTTCTTAGCCATCTCTCTTCTATATTGAATGGGTTCTATAGTTACTACCTTAGCTCCTGCAACTTTAGCCACAACTAAAGCAAGGAGACCAATAGGGCCTGCTCCAAAAATCACCACCTCATCACTTGCATCAACATAACCTCCCTCCCCCCATATACCAAAGTAAGAGACAGAAAATGGTTCTGTAAGTGCCCCTTCTTCATATGTAAAATCTTCTGGAAATTTATGGAGAAACTGTTCCTCTAATACTAAATATTCCGCCATCCCTCCAGGTGAATCTGGTCTGAAACCGACTTCTCTCATATTCTCACAAGAAGCTGGATTCAAACCAGATTTACAATTATCACACTTAACACATGGTAGAACACAGTCACCAGTGACTGTGTCTCCTTCTTTGATGAATTTAACATCACTTCCTATTTCAGTGACATCACCCGACCACTCATGACCGGGAACATATGGACCCAGATCATATCTTCCTTCTTTTGATTTGCCGGTGTAACATTCAATATCAGAACCGCATATGCTTGTGGCTTTAAGCTTCACAAGAACCTCATCTTTTCTAATTGCTGTCATCTTGACTTCCCTAAATTCAAGATGATATGGTTTTATCAGATATACCGCCTTACAAATCATATGGCTCCTCCTTTTTTGAGTTACTGATACTCACCTCAGCGTTATAAAGAATCATGTGCCAGGAGTTATAATAACCTTTAAAGCCTTCTTTTCCAGTGATGTTTTTATACCGTCCTCAGCTTTTTCTATATTAAACTTGTGAGTAACTATTTTCTTAAACGGAATTGTATTAGAGTGGCTTTTCATGAGCATTATTACTTTGCAACAACTTTGCCAGGTCCATCCACTTACACCAATAATTCGGGCTTGCTTAACCACTAAATGCCTATTTGGCTGTATATGAGCTTCTCCCATGTCTATATAATTACTTAGTTCCACAAGTGTACCGCCCCTTCTTATCATTTCTAGTCCTTCTGGTATGGCACTTGGTACCCCTGCACACTCGATGACAAGATCAGCCCCTCGATTTTCGGTGATTTCTAAAACCTCCCTTACTCTCTCTTTTGGATCCTCATCATTCACAATGTGATTTACTCCTAGTTCTCTAGCTATTCGTAATCTGTATTCTGACTGGTATCCACCGTTTTCTACCGCTATTATGTTACTTGCTCCAAATATTCTGGCCATAACTGCATTACATATTCCGAGTGGACCCGCTCCTTGAATTACAACACTATCACCTGGTCCAAATCCTTCCTTAGCGATTGGATAGGGTCCCGATGCTTTACTGATAGCGCTATAAGCGACTGCCATAGGTTCAATAAGAACAGCTACTTCCGTGGGAATCTCCTCTGGTATTTTCGCAATCCTAACTTTACTATCCAGGAACATAAATTCTGCCCATCCCCCAAATAAGTGAGGCGGTTCTTTACAGCTTATGGTTACACCATATCCTCTCCAGTTTTCACAGAATGGAAACCCGTAAATATTTTTACACCAGTAACACTCACCACATAATACATCATTAACAGGAAAGATCCTATCTCCTTCTTTAAGGATATCTCCATTGATTTCCATTGACTTAGCCGCTTTTTTACCTATTTCCACAATTCTTACCACATTCTCATGTCCTGGAATTATCGGAAAAGAAGTTTCTGTACCATTTTTAGAACCAAGTCCGTGTCTTGTTTCTCCTTTGTACATGTGTTTATCGCTTCCACATATTCCCGATGCTTCCATCTTCACAATGGCAGTATCCTCGGAAACCTGTGGGTAAGGAAAGTATTTAATACTGATTTTTCCCGGTGCCTCCATTACCGCAACTTTAACTTTACTCTTTTTGTTCATCATATTTCCTCCCCGTATTTTTCCTGACTTTCGGCCCTTTATTTTTATCTTTTTTAAAAGATCCAGTGTTACTACTCAGTGCTCGCATTTTTTGCCAACTACCACTATATTTTCCGCCTAAGGAAACCGGAGATCAATATTCCACAAATAGCCCCCCCCCAACGTATAACTCTAGTGAAATTCCTTCCCTCCTGTAATGTTGACAGCCTGACCTGTCATGTATTCGCTCTCCGATGAGGCAAGGAAAACCACGAGTTTCGCCACGTCATCTGGCCTCTCTATTCTCCCTAAAGGAATGGCTAACTCCAATTCCCTTTTGTATTCCTCAGGGACCAAACCATATAGAGCGCTCCTTTCTTCGTAAACCTTGGTCATCATTTCCGTGTCCACCACACCAGGACAGATTGCATTTACGTTAATACTGTATTTGGCTAACTCTAAGGCTAAGCATTGTGTAAGACTTACAACACCAGCTTTGGAGACACAATAAGGGGAATTAAATGCTTCACCCGTCTTGGCAGCTTGAGAGGCTATGTTGATGATTTTTCCACTTTTCTGCTTGATCATGTGTGGGATTACGGCCTTTGAACAGAGAAAAACAGACTTTAAATTGACGCTTATCACCTTCTCCCAATCTTCTTCACTCAGATCAACAACTGAACCAACTCTTAGAATTCCCGCGTTATTCACCAGAATATCTATTTTCAAAAATCTCTCAATAGCCTGTTGAACCATCTCGTTCACTTGTCGGCTCTCGCTGACATCGGCTTTGACTACCAAAACCCGAGACCCTATACCCTTGACCTGTTCCGCTACCCTCTTTGCTAGATCGTCCAGTACATCGACAATTACAATACTTGCATTTTCTTTAGCTAGAGCAAGGGTGATTCCTTGACCGATTCCTCTCGCTCCTCCAGTAACAATAACTACTTTGTCTTTTAATAGCATCTTTCTCTTTCTTTTTACATTTCTTCTCTCTTTCGTAGAGAGAAGCTCAGACTAATGAACTGTTTAAGGTATGTGTCATTGACTAATCCATCCTTTATCCTTTTACTGCCCCCATAGATAAACCGCGGACTATAAATCGTCGGAAGAAAATTGTCAGGATAACTGCTGGTATAATAGCAATAATGGAGCTAGCAGCAATCATACCACGGAGTACATGGTAAGTAGCGGAAAGACGCGGTAACGCTACTGGGAGAGTAATTACCTCTCTGCCAGCCAATATAAATGCGAAGATATATTCGTTCCAAGCGAAAAGGAAACAGAAGAATGATACCGCAATAATTCCTGGCGCAGAAAGCGGGATAACGATTTTCCAGAGTGTACCTAATCTGCTACATCCATCTACGAGAGCTGCCTCTTCTATTTCCCTCGGAATTTCGGAAAAATAGCCGATAAGGAACCAAATCAAGAATGGAAGGTTAAAGGAAGAGTACAGAAGAATGAGGGCGACATGCGTATCGAGAAGTCCCAGGGTTCGCAATACGAGGAACAGAGGAATAATGAAAACGACCGGAGGCAAGAATCTATTAGAAAGAATCCAAAAGGAGAAATTCTTCCCTCCGGTTCCGAAACGGGCAATTGAATACGCCGCAAGACAACCAACAACAAGAACTAAGGAAAGGTTAGCCAATGCTATCAAGAGACTATGCCGTATACTTAAGAGGATGCTGGGAAAAGAAGCTGCCACTCCCTGAAATTCTCCGTGCCCAGTGATTGACATCCTAAAATTCTCAAACGTTATTTTCGGTGGGATGAAATAGGGTGGTTTGTGGAGATTATCACCCTCAAACTTCAACGCCGTGTTTACTATCCAGTAGAGAGGAAATAGCGTAAATACCAACGAAATGATAAGGACAATGTAGGCGACGCTTTTTTTCCATCTACGCATTAACTTCAGGTGTTACCCTCCGTTCTTCAGAGCTCGTACCGAAAAATAGCTCTGAGGTATATCGTGAATACTACTGTAACAATACCCAATGTGATAAAAGTGATAACCGAAGCCGAGGGAAGACGCCAGAAACGAAAACCGACTTGATAGATGTAAAGAGACAGTGTCTCGGTAGATATTCCGGGGCCACCCTGTGTCATACGCAGGGGAAGCTCGAACAGCTTGATAATTTCTATTCCCCTCATCATTAACGTAATCATGATAATCGGCTTCAACAGAGGAAATAAAATGTACAGCAGTATTTGTGAAGAGTTAGCTCCATCTATTCTTGCAGATTCAATGACTGCATGTGGAATGCCTATTAGCCCCGTATACAGTAACAACATGACAAAAGGCATCCATTGCCAGGTATCAGCAATAATAATAGTAAATATGCTTATCCTTGGATCACTTAGCCAAACAATGGGCTTCATATTGAAGAGTATCCCAGTAAGATAATTGACGGGCCCATAATCGGCGCTGAAGATAAGTTTCATTATCTCTGCAGTGGCTATTGGAGAGATCATACAAGGAATGAGAAAAATCACAATCAGATACTTTGTCCCCCTTATGCCCCAGTAGAACACCAAAGCCAAGCCTAATCCCCAGACAAATTGTATGGTTAACCCTATCGCCCCAATTGTACCCGTCACTCTCAGGGAATTATAGAATCTTGCTTCGCTCAACATACTTCTGTAATGTTCAATTCCAATAAAGTTCCACACGTTCTTTGCCATATCAATGGAATGTAAACTTATAAAGAAAGAATAGATAATCGGGAAAATGATTATTAAAGCCAGAATAATAACAGACGGCAATACCCAAACCCACTTGCCAAGAATTCTCATGTCTCATTCACCTCTTGGAAAGACTTCCCAGTCATAAGTAACTGGTGTGTCTCACATTATTACTTCATCCGCTCCAAGTTTACGGCCTAAGCAACTTTCTTGCAAATTCTGTATGCTACGACGCCCCACCCTGCCTTGTGGTGGGGCGCCACATCGCAACGTAAAAGCTCTTTTCGCTGCTTTCTTATAGCAGTTTTCGGCTGAGGATAAACGGATTCAATCAGCCACACCTCCCAGGCCGGCTCTCTTGCAATTCTCTACGAATTGGCTCCAAAAGGCCATTTGTTCCTTTCTTCCTCGTCTGTCGGTAATCTTGTCCCATTCTTTTTCGATTTTTGCAAGAATGTTCGCTGCCTTCTTGTTGGGGTCTGTCAAGAAATCCCGTACATTCGTCTCCAAGGCATCATAATATTCTGCCGCGCCAGGAATAAACAGTAGTGGATACGTACTTTCCATTAATTCTGGAACGAGGTCTATGAATTCCTGATCAATAGGTATGCTCCATTGATAAGCTTTCTTGCTGAGCTGGCTAATAGACCATGCGTCGCTTCCAGTCGTAGAACTGTCTATAGTCTTGTGATTCCGATCAGGGTGGCTAATATATGCGAGAGCTGCAACGGCCGCTTCGGGATACTCACTGAACTTGGTTACCCCTATGACCTTTCCTGATATTTCAGTATACCTAAACAGTTTTCCATCTACTATATATCCTGGGAAAGGCGCGTAGCCTATTCGCTCTTTCCAGTGGGGTCCCACTTCCTTAGGATCACCAGTCCAGCCCGGAGTGTAGATCATCTTTGCTACGTCTGGATAAAACAGATGGAACGCAACTTCCCCATTTATGAAAGCGCCAGGGCCTTCAGCCCATCCGTATTCAACAGCTCCCGGGGGACCTGTGTGGAGAAGCCTCCGGTAATCATTTAGAGCCTTGACTATCGCCGGTACGTTCAATTCGGGGTTCATATTCTCATCCATCAATAACTTCCCTCCGGTAGCCGCACCAAAAAGCGGAAACACAAATCGCGATTGTGCTACCTTCCAGTTCTGGGAATAACCATATTCAACCTTGCCATCATTATCCCAGTCCCATCCTTTAAGGAACTCTGACACGTCGATAAGCTGGTCCATCGTTTCTGGAGGAACAGGCATGTTGTACCCATACTTTTCCTTGAATCTCTTTTGGTACTCAGGATTTGTCAGAATATCCTTTCTGTAGTAGAGATTGAATACGTCGCCATCCTGAGGGTAAGCATAAGGTTCGCCCTGCCATTCTGCGCATAGGATACGGAACTTCGATGCAATGTCATTGTACGCATCCTTCCCTCCGTCTACTTTCTCAATGTATTCACCTATGGGAATGAAGTAGCCCTGACCCATTGATTCGCCGTTAAAATATGGAGGGAGAGTTACCAAGTCATAGCTTCCACCGCCAACCATCCAGTCCGTCATCATTTTTTCGTAAATCTCCTCCTCGTTAGCCTCAATCCCAATCAACTCAATTCCAAGATCTTTCTTTACGTCCTTTTCGTGAACACGGAGAATCCAAGCATTATGTCCAGCCGGTATTAGCCACTTCAATTGTACTCCATCGTAGCGTTTCCAGCCCATAACTCCACTCGCAAAGATACACACCACAAATAACATTAATACCAAACACAGTGCAATCTTTTTCATCATTTTCTTTTTCTCCTTTTGACATATTTCATCTTGTTTACTCTCTCATGAAAGTTATCCAAAGGAGAAATTAATTTCAACTCTTCTCTCTTTGGAAAAACTTTTTTCCCCAAAAATAGATCGGTCTGCTATCCCTCCTCACCCCCCTTTTCGACCCTATTTCTATCTTTCTCTTTTTCAGAAGAAAGATCTATCTTCACTCTTCCTGGGACTCCCAAACCACGCATAATTTTACCCTTGTACATAAAATACCGGATATCTCAATTTGAATAAGAGCTATATCATCTGATATTTCGGGATAGGGAAAACTGCGGACATTAATCTTCCCCGCGTTGCTCATCACAGCAGCTTTTACTTCTTTTACACTCATCCTCCGCCCCCCCTTTTTTTCTATTCAGATATTTTCTCATTCTCCGGCTCAATTTTTTGAACTTTCCATTGTCCGCTTCTATCTCACATTTTTACTGCGATCTTTCCATCTTCCCTTGATCTTAATTTAATAATAGTTTATGTGTCTTGCGGCCCTTTATACAGGATAACCCAAGGTATAAATATGTTTTCCACCATTTAAAGGACCTTTAATTACATCTTCAATCTCTTTCTTATCTCGCATACTCATAGCCTCGATTGGTGGTAGTTTGCCAGCCGGATACATTTTCATAATATCATTAATTAACTTTTCCATATAGTTCATGATGGCATTTAAACCCGGCTTTGCCTTCTCTGGATCTGCCAGGGTAGCATCACCAACAATACCTTCAGGAGTGGACACTACTTCAATAGCCGATGCACCTACCTGCTGCCAAAAGGGAATTGGCAAATCATATGCGTTTCCTGATTTATCAATATGCCCTTCGGGGAAAATCTTCATTGGCTTTTTCGCCACAGCGTATTTCTGATCAATCATCTCTGGGAAAAGAGCTTGAGAGAAAGAAGTTTCACATTCATCGGCATGAATAAAAGGTGTTTCAAAAGGGCCTCCGTGGGCTTTGTCGCGAATATGCTCTGGGATCACAAACCACCAGTTCACGTTAACCAGGATAGCAGGAACTTGATACTTCTTAGCGAATTGATGAATAGCTAATGGAATGACGTAATCCTGTGCATGTCCATTCAAAAAGATTTGTTTCCGAAATCCCGTATTCCAGAAACCGGCAATCACCGCCCTGAGATAAGCCGCCAAACTCTCCTCAGGAACCATGATGGTTCCTGGCATACCCATGTGATGAAAAGGATGGGAACCATACCAAATTGGCTCGGCGACGGTACAACCTGTAGCTTTAGCAATTTGCTCTGCCATTCGAGTAACTAAGAAGGTATCCTCTCCCGAACAGGCATTAAGACCATGATTCTCTGTGCTCCCGACAGGTATGATAATTAGATCATTTTCCTTTAACCGTTCTTGAACTTCATGGCCATTCATAGTTTGGTAATAAATTCCTGTGGGTAAATCCATTTGTCCACCTTTAGGCGGTAATTTCCACTTGCTCATCTTTAACTCCTGGTATAAATTTTTGTAATGTCAAAAGTTCTTTAGTGATTTTGTTCTAAACCCTTTGTTGTCAAGTATTTTAGTGAAAGTAACTTGCCTCCCCCTACTTGTTACAGTAGGATTTGGGAATCCACCAAAAAAAGGAGGCAAGCCTAGTGAAAAAGACTGCTCGTTTTGTTATCTGGATCTGCTCTAAGTTCACCCGTGAAGAAATAGAAGAAATTATTCAAGGTCTTTTAGATGTTCTAGCCAACCGCAATCCTCTTATTAAACCTAAAGATGATTTCAAAGAAAAGCATCCTCATTACCGCAACTTCTTTGTTGATCCAAACCCACCCCTTAAAGCTCCTCTTAAAACTAGGCCAAAGCTAGACTGGAGAAAGCTTTTATCTACTTATGAGGAAAAGAAAGGTTATCCTCTTAAAGCAGTTAATACTAAAAATCCTAAGACTAAAGTACCTCAAGGTTCTATCTGCAAGATTTGTGGTGCTCCTTGCCAGTACCTTTACTTTAATGATGGTGAAAAGCGCACCCAGCTTAAGTGTAAAGTCTGCTCCTCCTTATCACAAGTACATTCCCGTCATCGGAGTAAAGCCAAATACTTTTGCCCTCATTGCAGTTATTCCCTTTATCTTTGGAAAGAGCGAAGAGATGTCTCTATCTATAAATGTGATAATGATAGGTGTCCATCTTTCTTAAAGAACAAAGCCAAGCTTAATTTTAGAGAAAGGATTCTGGCAAAGATCAAATCTTCTCAATTTAAACTCAGATATCAGTATAGAGAATATCATTTCACTCAAGAAGAATTAAGTCATTCTGCCCCCGAGGAAAAGGATTCTTCCTCTCTTTTCAAAATTTATAATTCTCTTAATACTTTATGTCTTGCCCTTACCTTTCACATATCTTTAGGTATCTCAGCCAGAAAGACTGCCTTTATTTTAGGCAATGTCTTTTCTTTGCCCCTCTCTTATCAGACGGTCCTTAACTACACTGAAATGGCTGCTCCCTATTGTCATAGATTCAACATGGCCAATAAGGGAGAAGTAGACGATCTTCAAGCTGGTGATGAAGCATATATTAAAGTTAAGAGGCGAACATAACTTTGTCTTTTTCTTTATCTCCTCTGAAAGCCGCAAGATTACTGCCTATCATATTGATGAAACCAGGGATGTTCTACCCGCCATCATCAATATGAATGAAGCTATTCGTACAGCTAAGCCTGAGCAAGAAGTTGTCTTGGTATCTGATGGTAATCCTTCTTATCCTGCCGGTATTCACTTCATCAATGAGAGCTACGAGCCTAATCTAACTCATAAGAAGGTTATTGGACTACAGAATCTTGATTCTGAATCAGAGGAGTTTCGTCCCTTTAAAGAGCTCATTGAAAGACTCAACCGCACCTATAAGTTTCATACAAGA
>SDBT01010158.1_pt1 | contig 15229 bp, 10 predicted proteins | sample 2277101 | NCBI WGS metagenome assembly SDBT01 (sample SAMN10404973, study PRJNA504765) | marine sediment metagenome | isolation source: marine sediment core GS10_PC15, 103 cmbsf | place: Arctic Ocean: Southern Knipovich Ridge | collected 2010 | reverse complement strand
GTCTTTTCTACCTTGATTGGGTAGCCGACAACACCCGTGGTTTCTTTGCTGTGGTTGTCGTTGAACCAGCCGTTGCTCAGAAAATAGCTGAAATCCAGGCCCCGCTGAAGCACGACCTCGCCGTGGCGGTCCTTGGTTTCCGTACTGATGATCCCACCAATGCGGCGCTCCTTGCCCTTATCGCCGGCCTTGAGAAAGACCTCGATTGGCATTTCGAATTTGAAAGGGATTTCCGCTGGAAGCATGGGATTCCGTACCCATGCCTCTCTGCGGAAATTCCGCTAGGCCAATCAGGACTCCCCGAAGTTACGAACCGCCCTGCGGACTGTCAACGGTTTTCCGCAAGATCAGCTTTGGCGGTGGTTCCGCTAGAGCTGTCCGCAGCGCCTCGCCCAGCTCAATATCGAGCGGAACCATGCTCCCACATTTCTTGCAAACGCCCTCTGCGCCGTTGGGTCCGAACGCGATTATCCGCGTGCGTATGCGGACCTTCCCGTCAGCAGACTTGAAGATTATCCGCTGGTTACAGCGGGGACAGCGGGGAATGGTCATGCGTTGACAACGAGCCTGACTTCATTCTGGGCGAGCACACCGTCCAGCCAGTTATCCCAGCTTTTGGTCAGCGGTTTCCGCTCAATATTCGTGCCTTCTTTTTTTGCCGTGGAATCCTCGGCCACCCACCGGGACATCGCCAATTTCATCACTTCGAGCGGGGCATCGTCGCCACTCTCGTTTTTGGCCGACATCACGGACTGCCCGCGTACCTGTGTCAGGTAGACCTTGTCCTCCGTGGCCGACAGAATCATCCCGCGCTCGTCGCCCTGCGGTTCCACGATCATCACGCGAGTCCGCTGGTATTGTCCGGGTTTAGGCTTGAACCAGGCCCCAGTGCGTCCGGTGGTCTGGGTAACCACCCGCCAGCCCTGGTTTTCCTTGAACTCGACCCACGCCTTGAGCTGGCCGCGGTCGCCGCGCCCAATGGGGTAGTCCGGGATGATGTAGCTGTTGACGATCCGGCGGTTCCGGATGTGCTCGTACAGCTCCATGGCCTCGGCATTGCCCTTGATTTTGTCGGGGGCCTCTGGTCGCGGCAGAACCCCCACCGGGGTTCCAGCAGGTTTCGCGATCTCGCGCTCACGGGTGGCCCGTTTTTCCTGTGCCTCTTTCCGCTCGCCTTGGGTAGCGGACCGCTGACGCTGGAACAAGTATTCCTTCAATTCCCGCTTGGCATACGCAGCTTCCCCCAAAACGCGCTTGGCTACCCATTTCACTTTGGGGTCGTGATACCCGCCCTTGTGGGAGTCATCCTTGGGATTAAGCGCAGCGGCCCGGTGAACGAGATCCGCGAACGTATCCAGAAGTTTGGCGGCTTTCGGACCCTTGACCCTGCCGATCAGGTCATCGGCCTGCCAGTACAACGCAGCGGTCTGCTCGACCAGTTCGTGCGGATTCGCTGGCATTTCCGGCAGTTTCCGTGGGCCCTTATTGGCCGGCTCTGGCTTTTCGAATGGGACCGGAATTTGGTGAGCGTAACCGTAGCTGCCTGTAAATACCTGGCGCGCGACCTTGCCGTCATCCCCGATCTTCATCTTGTCGGTTTTCCGCGCCCGGGCCCGGCGGGTAAGCAGCTCGCCATCACCCAGGACTTTCTCGACCACGTAGTAGGTTGGTGGTTCCCGGTAGCGAGGGCCTCCGGAGACATCCTTGAGCGCAAACTTGTCGCCCACCTTCAGGCCGGCCCAAAACTGGTGAGGCGTCTGTTCCGGTGGCGGAGGCGGGATCTTGAAACCAACGGGCTTGCCCCCAACGTGCACAACCACGGGCTCGGTCGCTGGCTTGGCTGCCTTCCGCTCCACCGGTGGCGTGCTGGCGTAGCCTCCGCCCGGCTGGGGGTAGCGGTAGTCGTAACCGGCACCGCGCCGGCGGCGTTGCCCGCCAGGGTGCTTGGTGTTCGGAATCGGCTGCCAGGCGGCAGGTTTTGGCCTGGCCTGGGGCTTGAAAACCAGCCCGAGCTGCTCTGCCTTTTCCAGTGCGAAGTGAAGCCTCATGAGTTGATTTTGACCTCAGACAGCTTACCGCCTTCACGCAATTTGATCCGACTTTTGACCTGGAGCTCGAGTGCCGCGTGTGCCGCGGTCTCGTCCACTTTCTCGCGCATCGCGATGGTACCTACGATTTTCTCGGGCTCAACCTGGTGCGCCCAATTTCCTTTGCCTGGGGTCAGGCCGCGGTGATCGAGACGCTCGCGCTCGGGTATCACATCGCGCTTTGGCCGGCGGTTTTTCTTCTTCATGTCCTGCCGTCCAACCGGCCAATCCGGGCGGGGTTCGGTGCTGCGGACATTCTCGCCGGCGGTGCGCGCGGGCGAGCTGTGGTGACCCATCGTGCCGATTGGTGCGGTTGTCGCCCCCTCGATGGGGAATCCGACCCCACCCTCGAGGGAGAACCCAACCCCACCCTTACGCAGCTCCGCGTAGACAGCATCCAGGGCCTTCCGCGCTTGTTCGTGCCCCTGGCGCGCGTACTTGACGACCAGGTGGAACCGTTCCGCCGGCAGCCCGACAGCCGTGATCGCCTTCTGCCAGTCATCGAGGGTTGCCTCGCGCGGCTCCAGGGCGAGCTCGGGCGCGTCCCCGCGCGACTGCTGCGCCTTGATCATCTTGCGCTTCATCCGGTAGACCTTGCTGCGGAATCGCTCCAGGGGCAGCGTCGTCATGCTCCCGAAGAAGTCAGGCCGGTCGTAATGCGCCAGATACGCCTTTTTGGCTGCGGCGGCACTGGCGAACCCCATCATGCACTTGTCCTCGTCATATTGACGGAAATGCGAGGCCTTCATCTGGTGCACGACGTAGACGTTTTTAGCGTCCTCGTCCGGGCCCAGGAACACATCGACGTGGTCCCCGTCGGCCCCCTCGGTCAGCCGGATGTAGCCGTAGGGATACAGCATCCGGGTCTGACCCTCGGTGTCGGTTGCAGGGTCGTACCACTTGCGGACCGACCCGCGCCGGTTCTCGATGCTGATGTCGAACCGCTGGAACTGGGTGCGGTAGTGCAGTTTGTGGGATTTTTCGAGCTCGGGTGCCGCCGGCCGCACACCCGGCTGATTCAGCGGGCTGGTGAACTGGAGCGTCTGCCATAGGGCCCCCACCATCCGCCTGTGCTTGACGGCCTGATCCCCGACTTTCAACTGCTCGAACCGCGTTACCAGGGCCCCGGCCTCCTTGGCCGACAGGGACCCATCAGTCAGCGATGCGTCCACGCTCTCGAATGTTTCCATCAGATTCATGCCGCTGCCCCCGCATGGATCGGTTCCGGCTTGAACGTTTTTTTCATCCGCTTTTTCGTGGGCCGCTTAAAACCACTGTAAGGGCCAACCCAGTTGTTAGCCGCATGAGTCAGCGCCGCCTCCAGGAACGCAGGCGACTGCTGGTGTTTCTCAGCGAAAGGTGAAGCCCCTGACATATAGTCCCGGATTGCCGCCATCATTTGGCCGTGAATTATCTCGTCCATTGCCTCGTCGGAAACCGTTTTCGCCACCTTGCGCTTGCTCAGTATTTTCGCCACACCGATCCGCTCCATGAACGTGCGCGCCAGCACCCCGTAGCGGTTGTCAATCGGGCGGGTCACGCCCCGGGCCGCTTCCTGGCGTTGTGCCTTGATCTCCCAGGCGCGGCCGGCAATGTGGTCCGAGAGCTCGGCGTCAGGCATGTTGCGCAATCCGTCCACCACCGTCACGACATCGGCAAACCGGTGAACGTAACCCGGGTAAGCCGTGATCCGCTCTGTGCGGGCCTTCCAGCCCCCGTACTCTGTTTTTTGCATCTTGAACAACGGCCAGTCACCAGGATCGCGCAATCCCAGCAACTTGCCGTACTTCGGGGAGACTACCTGAGCCAGCAATTCCGTGGTGGCCTCCTCGAGACCGGCATTCGGACGCACTGCCCAGTCATCGGCCTCGGAAATGTGATCCTGGGATGCCGCGTGCATCGCCTCGTGAACCAGGACACCTAGCGCATCGACCGCGCTCGCGTGTTCCTCGGGCGTATCGGCCAGTGGCCTGGAAATGTTGTGCAGGTTCATCGCCCCTCGAGGCCCGATAACAATCCCGGCACGTCCGTAGGTTTCCGAGGATCGGTACAAGCCACTAAAGGGGCCCTGAATGAGTTCAAAGCGCACATTAGTAGGCCGCTTCTTCGATCCGAACATCGCGACAATGTGCTTGGCAACCTTGTCCAGAACAGCGGCAGGGCCCCGTTCACTCATCGCAAACAGCAAATTGTTGAGGTGGCCGATCTGTGTGACGGACAGGCTCCCTCGGTATTCTTCCGGATCAAAGCGGGCAGTCTCCGGAACCCCGAGCGCCTCCGTGTTGAACCCTTTACCCTCGCCCTTCGCCCAGTCGTTGATGTGCTTGTCGAGATCCGGCAGCTTGATCGGGATTTTGCCGAGCACCTTGACCTCCTTGGGTTTCTCGATATCCAGTGGTGCTGGTTTACCGACGAACGGCTTTTTGGGGTCAGCCGGCAACACGGCGAAAACCAGAGTGGAATTTGAAATGTTGGTACTTTTGCCGGTTGTAGCTTTGACGAAATCCGCGAACTTGCGAGCAGATTTCTTGTCCGGAAAATCCGCTGCCACCGAATAACCGTCCTCCCGCTTGTGGCTAATCGGCTCCATAGGTCCGATTAGCTTGCCGCCGAACCTGGCCACGACTAGCTCGGGATCCTCGATCTCCGGCTTTTTCGGTTTCCGCTGCTTGCGCTCTTTCCACGGGATCTTGTGCTGCGGATCAGCCCACTTGCCACCCCGGGGCCCGATGAATGGTCCGCGCTGCGCGAACAGGCCGAGCTGTTCTGCCTTGGCCAGCCATTCCTCCTGGGTTGCGGATTCTGCAATCCAGGACTTTTCCGCCTCGTCGTCCAGGGGAACCAGATCCCCATCCTCGTCAAACCCCCACCCGGCAGGCACCCGAATCAGTTGACAACGGCAAAATGGATGCATTGCGCCGAGAACTGGCTGCCAGTCAGCCTGTTTCCTGCCGACATTCGATGACCCGTGATCGTGCCACCACGACGCCGGCCGGATAATGGGCTTGCCATCCTCGAGGTAGTGCTTTTTACACTGCTCACAAGCCCCTGGTTCGGGCAATTTTGCCAGCAGTTCCTCGTCCCCGTACCGCTCGGTCACCGAATGCAGGAATCCCTCCTGATGGGCAAGCTGTGTCTCGGTGGCCGCGATCCTGTCCCAATCCCGGGACCAGTCCCCGGTCATTTGGCGCAACCTGGTCCGCAGCTCCCCGACCGTTTTGCGCTCCTGAATCGCGAACGCGGTCTCGTCCTGAATGACCTTGCGGGTGGCCGCAGCAAGGCTTGCGTCTGCGTTGACCACCACCCGGCCCAGCTCGCTGCTGTAGACGTTCCCGAGACCCACCGCGAACGTTCCCGCCCGTGCCAAAGCAATGCCCTGAGCGGCCTGCTCGGCAGGCGACAGGGCTATTGGGTTCTTTGCCAGATAGGCCGTGAACTCCCTGTAAGACATCGACTTGGCCGATGCCTGCTGTTGCATGAGCTGGCCCAGGGCGAAACTGTCCTTGACGATCCCGGGGTCCAGGTCCGCTGGCAGGTAGCCCTCCCGCTTGAGCCGCTCAACCTCGGCACTAGAGGCGTCGTACCCCGTGGTCGCGATAGCTACGGCCGTCGATCCGTCACGAATGATCTGGATCAGCGCGGCGACTTGATCCGGAGTCAGGACAGCCATACATCAGCCCTTCAAAACCTGCGCGATCCGCTTATCCATTTCGGCCTTGATCGCGTTCACACGCTTACGCGCCTGCTTCACCGAGCCGACCATGACGTCGTATTCGAACTGCGCAGGCGACTGCTTGATCTGGTGAGCCGGGTGCGACTCAGCCTTTTCCAGTGGGGTTTCCCCTGCCAGTTTCCGGATAACCGTGACCGCGTCCTCGCCACGCTCCTGTAGTTCTCCGGCGTATTCCTCGATAACCCTTACCTTCACGGCTTAGGTCTTTTTGCCTGCCATCATGTAGGAAATGTTGGCGACGGCTGTGGTCGAAACGTTGGTGATCAGAGGGGCATCGGTCATTTGGGTATCAAACAGCGCGAGCTTGCCCTTGCGCCCACCGGACGGTTTCAACCTGTGTCCGGTGCCTTCACCGTCGAGTTTGATCAGGACCTCGGAATCGGACTCAATGTAGAGCTGCTGAATCGTGACCACCTTGCCCTTGGGTAGGGCGAAATCGGATTCCGAGGCCGCAAGCTCCAGGGACCCGCCGGATTGTTCGGTGTCCTCGGTGCTGATGTTCTCGATCTGGGCCTTCTGGTCCCGCTTGTATTCACAGTTCTGCTCGTTGACGCCTTCGCTGACAACGACCAGCACTTGGGTTCGGACTCTGACAGTCATTGGGGCCTCCGGTTATAGATCGATTTCAATGATTCGGACTCGCGCCTTGCCAGCTTTGCGCAACTCGTCCCGATCTTTCAAGGATTTCTCGGGGAACAGGTCACTGAAATCATGCGACGCCAGGTCAGCGGTGCGATCCGTTTCGTCCTGACTGACCATGCCGGTCAGCCCGGTATCGCCGTTGCTGCCGCTCGAACCGTTGGTGCCGTCAGTCGCACCGTTGCCGTTCTCCTGGCCATCCTCGCCGGGCATCCCGTCGCCACCCATGCCGGCAGCAGCCTGCTTGGCTTGCATGAATGTCGGGTCCAGGATGATGGCCCCCTCGCCGTTGGGCAATGGCTCCAGGTCATCCTCGGCGCGCAGCTCGTCCACCGTTTTCTTGAACTTCACTTCCTTGGCCTGCATATCGACTACGTCGGTAGCATCCTTCGCGTCCAACCCGAAGAACTTGAGCTGCATGTAGGGGTCCAGCGGCCAGATCAGGTGCACGTTGATCCAGTTCTGAATGTCCTTGAGCAGCGGACGCAGGCCCCTGTCCTTGGATTCCTTCAGCTTGCGGTCCACCGGGGTACCGAACATCTGCCCGCCGCCGCCGCTGTTGCCGTAGTTGAAGTTGATCTCGGCCGGGTCGAACTGCATGACGGCACAGGTGATCTTGATCAGGAAGTCCATCCACGCGCTGTATTCCATGTCGCGGTTGTTCTTCTGGAAATCGATCCACTGGAGCTCCTCGACGTTGGTCATGGGAACCCGGTGGGCGTTGGACACGCCAGAGATCATCATTTTCCACGCCCTGCGGAATGCGTCGAGCTTTCGGTCGGGGACCGTGCCCTTGAAGTTCATAACGCCGTTGACGAGGGCACCCTGGCTGAACTGGCGCTTGTTGTATTCGAACGCCCAGAGCTGGGCCGTGATCGTGTTGATGATCATTTCGAGCTCGGAGAACCCGTAGCCATTGACCCTGATGTCCGTGCGCGGGTTGCGGATGCCGAAACACAGCTCGTGGCTGGCGTATTCGGTAATGATTATCTCGTCATAGACCTGGACAAACTTGGTCTGGTCCGGGTCCTGCTGCGCCTCTGCCCCAGGGGGAACGTCGGCCAGCCGGATGGTCGCCGCGTCCATCGCGTAAAACTCCGCCGGTAGGCCCTTGCGGTTTCGAACAATCTCGAACACGCACTGGTCCAGGTCCAGAGAGTCACGGGCAATCTTGCGCAGGAACGTCCTGAAATTGTCCCGGCCGGGTGACCAGGTCGTCCCGGTCTGAAGCAACCAGTCCTCGAGCTCGCGCATCCTGATCTTGTCTTGTGGTGTCGGGTGCGCCTTGTGATCGCGCATCACGACGCCGAACCCGGCGTCCCGCTTTTCCTCCTGGCGCTGGCCGAATGAGCTGATCTGGGTCATCCGGGTCTGGATAATCCCCGTGTAAGTCGGGACCCGCTTGGCCATTTCCCGCAGCGTGTTGTAGGTCAGCGGGGACGGGCGGTCCCGGTACCCGAGCTGGTCGATAAGGGCAAACGGGTCATACAGCAGCCCTCGGGGCTCTTGCCCTGACGGTTCCGGTGGTAGGTCCGCCTGCCCGGTGCCCGGCGCGACCATGGCCGAGGTCTGCTCGATCCCGTCCGAGGGCTCGTCAGATCGCGGGCCGTTGGCCTTGGACATGACGTCGCCCGCCATGCCCATAACCCCGCCCAACGTTCTGCCGGCGAGGTCCGTTATCTGATCGCGCAGCCCCATCGACTAGCGCCGGAAATCGCGGCCACCCCCCTGTTGAAGCATCCGGACGCCGCTATTGGCCTCCTGCGGATGACCTGCGTATCCCTCGCGCTTCATGGGGTTGTCGATCTCCACGATGTTGACCGAATCGTTCTGGTTCCCGCCCTTCTGCCAGCCCGTGGCTTTGGGGCCCTTGCCCACCGGGACGCTGACGTTGGGGTCGTGCGGCGAATAGGAATCCGCGAACCAGTTATCCAGGCCGCCCTGTCCGGTGTTGCCCGCCGGATCGGCCTCGACAATATGCTGGAACTCCGCTGTCCTGGTTGTGACCTCGCGCTCGTCGCCCGCGCGCGAATCCTGCTGGCTGCGCTCGCCCTCAAAGATGGTGCCCTTTTGCAGGCGCTCACCACGCATACCCATCAGGCGGCTACGCCCGTCGATATGCAGACCGGCGTGCTGGCCACCGATGACCCCGCCGTCCTCGATGTGCTTGAGCACGGCATCCTCCGAGCTCAGGTTGATCGCCAGGTTGTTCTTGTGCACGAACACATCCGGCTCCCGCTGGGCCGGCATCGGCTGTTCAGACTTGCTCAGAGATTCCTCTTTGTGCTGGCCCTCGGCCTTGGCCATCTGATCCCGCTTCGCCTGCGCGATTTTGTGATCAATGAGTTGGTGCTCCAGGGTGATCTTGGTGTTCTCGAGCTTCTTGCCCTGGACCTCCAGTTTCTTCCGCGCGGCATCCATCTGCTTGCGGACACGATCGCGCTTGGTCTTGGTCATTTCCTCGAGCTCGGACCATGTCGGATTCGTCATCGACAGCGTGCTGTACTTGCGGTCGAGCTCCATCCCGTCCTTGAGGCATTTGAGCGCAGCCTCGTACTGCTCGGTGCCGGCGAACTGGCCAGCCCAGGCCGTGACATCGGTCCGCATTCCATACATGGATTTCTCCATGGTCTCGACCACATCAGGCATCACCGACTTGGCCCAGTTGTACTGATCCAGTGACTTGCCGAATGGCGGCTTTTTCTTGTCCTTGCCGGGGGGGCCGTTGTCGGCTGCGGCCTGGTCTCCACCGGGCTGCGCGTTGTTCTCTTGAGCAGCGCCCTCGCCCTCGGTCTGTCCACCCGTGGGCGGGCCACCTGGAGCCGGCTGACCCGGCTGACCCGGTGGGGTCGGAGCTGCTGACTGGTTGCCCGCTGGAGGGGGATAGCCGTTGCCATTGCCGTTGCCGGTCATGTGGGCCTGACCGGGCCCGCCGGCGGCATTCATGGCGTCTGCGGATGCCTGGGAGGCGTCCGACACGGTGTTCTTGTGTTCCTTGGCTTCCTCGACCTTCTTGGCCGAGTGGGCCGCGGTCGCGTGGGCCTGCGCTGCCTGCAAGTGGGCAAGCGCCTTATCCTTGTGGTGGTCGTGGGTACCCTCCTCGCCCTGGTCCTCGCCGTCCCCGTTGTCCATGAGATCGGCTCCGTCAGCCATTGAAGGGTCCCCGCCGTTCATCGGATTGGCCTCGTCATCGCCGTTGCCGTTCATGGCGGCACCGTTGGCACCGTCCATGGCTGGCTGATCTTCCGGCTCCCCTGCGACACCCGCGCCTGCGGCGTAAACCTTCTTGCCGTCCTCGGTCTGCCCGATGACCTGTCCCATCTGCTCGTCGCCGGCCTCCATGCCTTCCTCGTCCTCATCGGGATGCGGGGGCACGTTGTTCGGTGGGGCTTCGTCCTGCTTGCCCTTCTTGGGCGGGAATGCTGCCTTTTCCAGGGCTTCCATGTCGGCCATGAGCGCCTTTTCCAGGATTGGCTCACTGAAAAATGCTTTCCGCAGGGTCTCGGTCGCCATGCGCTGGAACCCGGCTGCGTCCGACTTGAACATGCCCATCATGCCGGTGACCATCTGCTCCGACGCATCGTTCAGAAATTTATCGACGGCAGCTCCGGCCTGCGTGATGCCGAGAGCTGACGCTACCTTCGACAGCGCGGCTTTCATGTCGCCCTTGAGCTGAGCTGTGTAGGCCGCAGCCTCTTTCTTGACCCCCGAGGTCATCGTCGGCTGCACCAGTTTAGTCGGTTCTTTCCAGGCAATTTTGTGCTGTGGGTCCGAATACTTGCCACCTTTGGGTCCGTAGTAGGGTCCGCCTGCTTTTTTCATTTCCATGTTGCTCTCCATTGACTTTTGAACGTAGTGGCGCTTGTTCCCGACTTGAATATATTTGCCGCCTCGCGGGCCGACCATGACTGCTGGCCCCCCGGGAACGGGCACGTCTTTTTGCCGGCCCTCGATGGAAAATTCCACCTTCCTGAACGGCTGCCCTTTGTATTTCAGCGTGGCGATAATCTGACCATCCTGGTGCTCCTGGAGCGGTGCCATTGTGACCCCCTTGGGCATAGAAATGGTTCGGATAAACCGGCCCACAGCTCTGGTCTGCGCTTCGTGCACAAGGCGTCCCGGGTGCTTGTGAGTGAACCGCAATCCCTGTTCGTCATACATGATTAGTCCCTTTTAACAGTCAGCTTACGCTTTTTGACCCGGCTTGAGGGTGTGACAAGCGCCAAACGTCTTTCGTGGGCATCATCCTGGCGGTCCAGATCCTCCGGACTGCGGTCCAGATTTGAGACCATCTGCTGCTGGATATCCGCGACCTGCGCATCAAGTTTGCTGGTGTCCTCTGGTTTATCCGCCATTTAATGCCCCCCAAACTCTGTTTCCGATGCTACCACCATGGCGTACATGCGCCGGCAGATCCGTCCGGGACGCCAATACCTTTGAGGCCCGCTGGTAAACCGTGCGCTGATTCACCAGCGCCTCCTTGGGAAAATCAGTCAGCAGCCGGGGCCCGCGCTTTTCCGATCCGTCCGGGTTCTTGCCGATCACGCGATCCCGGTTCTCCATGATGATGAATTTTGCCTTGGGGTACTTGGTCTCGCGCTGGCCGTGGAAATTCTGGAAGTTGCGCGCACCCAGACCGTAGCTATCCCCATACAGATGCGCATCCACCATGCGTCCCTTCTTGGCAGAACGCTCCATCACACCGCGGCCCGGATTCTCCCAGGTCTTGGTCGGATCGGCATCCACGAACGCGAATACTGGCGTCAGATTCCGCTTGACCGCCTCCTTGTAAATCCAGGGGTTCTCGGTGGCGTTCTGCTCTCCGGCGGCATCCCACACGGCCCCGACCTTGTCAGCCACCGATTTAGCGGCGTCGATGTTGTCGAGGGCGTACCCCTTGCCGGAATTGTGCGTAACGGTGAAGTCTCCCAGCAAATACAAACCATCAGCATCAAGGGTAAAACCGTAGAATTGCCCGACTCCACGAGACCGCAGCACGTACCCAGTGTGCAGCGAATCTTTGCTGCGCCGCCCATTCGACCGCCGGTCATTGCGCGCTTCCGCCTGCTTTCGCTTTATTAGCGTTGGGATCTGCTCGACTACCCCGCCGATGTGCAACCGGTAGTAGTCGCGCAATTTACCCCTATACAAAACCTTCTTGACAGCAGGTGGAGACGCCCAGAATCCGAGCGACCGCGCCAAGAAAGCAACGGCTTCAGCCATCCGCTTATCTTTCGTAACGAACTCGAATCCACCCTTTTTATCGAGATACCCATCGCTATCCAACAACCCAGCTAACAGGTTCAAGCGCACTTTCCGACTGTTCACCAGATAGAGCTTTGGAATGTGCTTGTTCTTGAGTACCGCAAGCCCCTTGAGCAATTCAGTAACAGGATTCTTCAAACCGGAAGATCCTGAAATCTGGTAGGTCTTTGCCCGATTGACCGTCGCACCAGAAAGTCCCCCAGCCTGCTTCTGATATACCTTGAGGCTGACATGGGGGAATGTGGTGGTGAACTGCCCCAAAAACGCCGCAATTTCAGGATCGGCCGTCGTCACAGAAGGCAGCGAATGAGTGCCATCTCCTAGCCACAACCCTAAGAAATAAGGGTCAAGCGGTACCTTCACAGCCGGGAATTTCACACCAGTTCGATACAACCACGAGTTTTTCCTGAAACGATCACCTCTCCCCAGCACCTCCTTGACCGTCATATTAACGGTCCTCCAGCGGTGCGGACGGCTTCGATTCCTCGAAATTTCCTTCAGCGACAATACATGCTCATCATTTACGACAAAACTGGAACCCCGCTTCGGTACCACGTCGTACAGGGGACCAGTACCCCGATGCTCGGACAACACGGTACGCGGCTGAGAATCCGGACCCATAACCCGATCCCCTAATCGAACATCCTGTACGGCCCGGATTGACCCGTCGTACATCAAAATCGGCGTATCTTCGCCATGACAGGCCACGCCGCCACTGGTAATCAAGATAGTCCGCCGCGGGTCGCCTGGTGGCAGCTTGTCCAGGTCGTCCAGGTGCTTGATGAACGCGCGCTTGGCTACAGCATTGGCGACCTGGTGGGTAGCGAGATTGTAGAATCCGCGCGCCTCCTTGCTCGCCTTGTAATCAGGGCTCAGCATCTTGGCGTCATCGGTCCCGAATACGTGCGGGGCCGTGTTGCCCAGACCGTAGATCGGCTTGCCTGTGTCCTCCTCGTGACCCACGATCTCCGACATTTTACGCCGCATATCGTCGGCCATGGCATCGGGATCCTTTTCGAACGCGGCGGCGAAATTCTCCTCGACCTCGCGCTCGTCCCGATTCAGACCGGTCATTCTCTGAATCTTGGGGGGTGGTGGCAGGCTGAAAGCCGGCACCCCGACCCGTGCGCTGTCATCGATACCGTCGCGCTTTTTGGGGTTGAACGTCATGAACGCCGTGCCCTGTGTCGGGTGCAGCCGGTCGTCCTCATCACGACCAGGGCGCTTGACCCGATCCGATCCTTCCCTCCACGGTATTGTATGCGCCGGGTCCGCCCACTTACCCCCGCGTGGACCGATGAACGGCCCTGCCTTGAAGAACAGCGACGATCCGAGGGACTTTTTCCAGCCCGGTGAACCACGAAACGCAGCCTGGCTCGATACGGCGTCTGGTTCTTGCGTGGCGAGATTCCGGTGCTGGCTGGCTGCCGCAGCGTGCTCATCGCCTGCAAGATCCGCGTGATGGTCCGCCATTTCCGCATGAACGTGCTTAGTGTGGCGGTCCGCTGCCTTACTGGCAGCATGGCTGCGCTTCGATTGCTTGGCGATATCCTCGGCCTTGCCACTGTCCAGGGCATCAAAAGCCAGGGTATGCCGTTCGAACGCGGTCTGGTGCGACTGCGAGGCTTCCCGCTCACTGGTCCCTCGGACCATCTTGGTGTCCGGAAATCCCGGCCGCGACTCGTGCTTGGCGTGTACTGCCGACATTTCCCGGTGGTGGTTGGCCAGTTTCCGGTGCATGTCCATTGCTTCTTTGCGCTGGTAGATCGCATCGCCATTGGGGCGGTAACCCACAACGGTTCCACCCCTGGAGCCAGCTCCGGTTTTCTTGCCTTCGCCCTTGCTGTGGCCGCCGGTGCTCATGCCGAACATGGGCATCTGGCCCCCGCTGAACATTGGGATCTGCGACTTCCGCAGGGTGTCCAGCAGGTCCACCATTGCCTTGCTGACGCTGCCCCCGCGCGCGATGAAATTGGCGATTAGCGACATTTCTCGCAGGGTTTCATCGTGCTCCGACCCTTTGATTTTGGACCCGATGTTCTCGATCAGATCAATCATCCGGTTGGCGGCAGATTTCACGCGCTGGAAAACCGGCTTTCCGCTGGATTCCTTCCACGGGATTGTGTGAGCGGCGTTCGCCCACTTGCCGCCCATGGGTCCGATGAACGGGCCGCCGCCTTTACGCAGCACCGGAATTTTGACCTTGTGGGTGTGGCCGTTGTCCTTCGACGTGGTCACCGTGACGTCCTCGGTATCGTTCGACGCCTTCTGCATACCCTGGAAAATGTGCATGATCAGGGCGTAATTCTTGGGCTTGCCCTGTTCCGCTGCCGCGCGCTTGGCGCTGGCCCATTGGGCCTCATCGCGTTTATTTTTAACAACGGTAGCGGGCATCAGGCGGCGTTCCGTGTTTCAAGGTTCTCCGATAACCGTGACTTGCTCAAGGATTTTGCGACATCAGCAACATGCGCCTTTGCATAGGCCCGGATCAAGTGCTTGAGGATGGAATCGTTCAGCGGATGGGCCCCGAGCGCCTGCGCAAACTGGTTGTCCGCTCGGGCGGTCTCGACCACAAACGCTTTGAGCCGGCGCAGCAGCTTGGCCGCATCGATTTTTCCGCTGCCGCCGCCTCCCTTGATAGCCGCGCGCATCTGGTCGTCCAGCTCGGTGAACAGGGTTCGCGACAGGTACCAGTGAAGGGCGTCCCGGAACGCCTGCATTCCGTCCCCGTTGGATGGGGCCTCCATGGCCTTGCTCAGCGGTTTGTTCCCGAACGCAGCGTTGATCGTTTCTTCCAGGGTTTTCTTTTTGCCCGGGAAAAAACTGGCGGTATCCCCGAAATCGTGGGACTGGCGCGCGGCTTCCAGGCTGACCTGCTTCATGGCCTGCGGGAAGGCGCGGATCTTTGACCCGTGCTCCTGGAACGTCGTTAGCATCGTGGCGACCATGCTGTCCTTGTCCTTGGCGAACATTTCGCCCTGAGCGATGTACCGGACCCTGTCGTGCTCGGTCCGCTTGAGATCCCGCTTCTGCATGTCCACGTCGGCCTTGATTGCCGACAGGATCGCCGGCCGCATGTCCCACCCGTTCTTTTCGGCGCGCAGGAAATACGGAATCGACTGTGCCATGGCCTCCCGCCAGGGCGCGGGCATCGCATCGAGTAGGTCCGCATCGGGCAGCATCCGGGCAGCCAGGATCCGGGTGATCCTGGTCCGCCCATCCTCGTTGAGCAGCCCGGTTGCCGAAGCGACGAACTTCGACCGGTTCTGTTCAACGATGATCCCGGCCCGCTCCAGGACCTTGACGAAATCCTTCGAGGTGGACCGGCTCAGGAAATCATTGAGGGTCTGATCGGGCTCCATGTTGTCAGTCAAGCTGTCCACCACGTCCTGCGTGACGAACTTCGAGGCCGACACCTCGTCAGACCGGGGGTCGAGATCCTGCGTTAGCGCCTGGTTCATCCGGCTGCCGAGCTTGGCCAACCTGTCCTTGTCCTTACCGGCCT
>SDBT01010157.1_pt1 | contig 15229 bp, 13 predicted proteins | sample 2277101 | NCBI WGS metagenome assembly SDBT01 (sample SAMN10404973, study PRJNA504765) | marine sediment metagenome | isolation source: marine sediment core GS10_PC15, 103 cmbsf | place: Arctic Ocean: Southern Knipovich Ridge | collected 2010 | reverse complement strand
CATTTTCCTATCCCCATATATTAGAACAACTAACTATCAACCACAGGAGAATAAAAATGAGAAAAGTATTACATACCATGACCTTCACCCCGAAAACTGATCCCATTCAAAATGCGAAAAAAATTGTTATAATTCGATTTTGAAAGGACTAAGAAGATGAAAAAGAGCAGGTTTACTGAGCATCAGATCGCTTATGCTTTGCGGCACGCGGAACTTATGAGTGCTTTGTGTGTAGATTTTAGGATAGATTTTAATGTCTGAAATCACCGTTTTTGATACCATAAGGGCTGTAGGCAGGTTTTTCGAATCCCCCCGCCTCCAGTCTTCGTTCGCTGTTTATCAGAGAACGAAGACTGCCGCGGCGTAGCAGTGACAACTGCGAAGCCGGGCATTTTGTTAATTGATCCCTGCGAGCACTAACTCATTGTTATCACCGGCTGGGGTGCGGTGGATTCCGGTACGGCCATATCTGAGAACCATGATGGCAGTGGATTTATCTCCCGGCTGGTCAGATCGAAGCTGTAGCTTATGAGGTGGTTGAGAGTGCCGGTTTCTGTAAAGCCATTGTTCGTAAGAATGGTTTGCATACCGGCATTTTTTTCACCTCTTTGGAACCTGATGACTACCTCTGAAAAACCATCGTCTTTGATGTTGGCAAGAACGGTCGATAAAACGAAATCCTCGACCCCCCTGCTCATCACCCTGCAGCTAAACAGCAGTGTGTCAATTTCGCACAGTCTGCCATCGAGACGGCGGGCGATACAGGCTCCGACCAGGCCGTAATCTCCGAATTTGTCGGATACATGAACAGTGAAGATGTCAAAGCTGCTGTCATTTGACATCGCGATCACCTCATCTTTGCTGTATCGTTTTATTGAGGTATTGAGCTGGTTGGTTCTGCCGATCAGCTCGGTAACACGGTTTGTCTCGAACGGCTCCATTCGTTTAACTTTGATTTTATAATCGCACTGTTTGAGGAAGTCTTCCTTCGATAAGTTCCGGGATGCCTGTTTTCTTTTATCTTCCTGGACATAGAAATCCGTTCGTTTTTTACTTTCCTTTGTTACATACTCCGGCTGAAATTCCGGCATCTGGAGCAATTGTTCAAAAATATTTTCGTCATAGACACGGACATCCGGCAGCATCGCGGCGACCTGCTGGCGTTCAAACGGGCTGTCGTCAATAAAGGCGATAGAGTCCATGCCTATATTAAGCCGGCCGGCGACTTGTTGGATAACATCGGATTTGTCGTCCCAACTCAGTTCAAGACAGACAAATTTTGTACCATCGCAGTAATCATCAATAAACTTCTGTATCATATCTCTGAGGTGCGGGTCGTTTTTGCTGACTATGCCGCAAAGAATCCCTCTTGAATAAAGAATCCGCAGTACATGCCAGCGGAACAGTTCCTTGTCGTTTCGTATTTCCAGGTTTTCAACGCCGATGTCGCGAATCACGCCGTTCCACATCGTGTTGTCAAGGTCAACAAGTACGCATTTAACTTTTTTCGGCTGGCGGAGTACATAGTTTATCCAGTGTCTGAATTCTTCTGCTATATAACCGGCATCTTCGGTGAGATGTTCAAACCATGGGGCGTTGCATCTTTTCAAAGTATTGTTGCAACCATACCGTGCGCAAACATCGGACAGATCCATAAAGTAAAAGTTGGGATACTTTTGGCTAAGCTCTTCCATCGCGGTTACATATTTTCGCAGAAACTGCGATTCGTTATATATTTCCGTATCCGGTTTGAAGCGGTTGAGCATATTTAACCGGGCCTGCGGGAAATACTGCATTATTATTGGTGCCCCGACTGGCGTGAGCTTTTGTATCATATCTTCGCACCGCCAGGCCAACTCGTCGAGGTTCTGGTCCTGCTGGGCCTTTGAGTTCGGCTTATTAAACTGGATTTGTATAATTGACGGTACGATTTTATTGGCCTGGGAAAGAATGATCATATCAGGCTTCTGGCGGATTAACATCTGCTGGTTTTCTGTAACGAACAGGTGGGCATCGGTTTCCTTGGCACCTTCATAGCTATAGAAGAAATCGAAATCGAAATAATCTTTCCGCTGCTTTGCCAGCGTCTGGATAAGGTGTACGAACTCACAACCGCCAATAAATGATAAAAATGGTTTCAAAACAGCCTTCCCTATCTATATACGTAAAATCAGTGTTTAGACATCGTCCGCCACATCTTTATCGGATGTATGCGGGGGAAAAATTGAGCAAAAAAGTGATATTATCCTGATATATTGGGTTTTTCGTGTCACAAATTTGGCAACTCAAGGCTTGACAGAGATATCAGTGCAGTGGATAATGGCGATACAATCATATCGCGTACTTGTCAGGAAACGGTACTATGTATCTGTGTATTAAGCAATTAGGCAGTGTGATCGGGCGGCTTAAGTTTGAAGAGGGGCCGGTTTATGTCGGCAGACAGATGGGCAGCCAGGTATTTCTGCCAGACAAGGATGTCTCTCGTCAGCATGCGGTTTTCTATATCGATAAGGAGGGCAACTGGATACTTGAGGATCTTGGCTCAACTAACAAGACCTTTATAGGCAACGATGCCGTCAATAAGTACCAAATCGAGGACGGAAATATTATACATATCGGCGATTTTACTATTGAAGTCGAACTGGACCCGTCCAGGACAGAAGAGCAGCTCCTGCAATCGCTGGATACTGAGGACCGCACAGTGCATCTTGAGGACACAATCGCTGCGGCCCAACACGAACTCCTCCACGCTGTAAGGCGCGATTTCAAGGGTGCAAATGCCAGCCCTGTCAAGATACCAGCCGCACGGATAAAGGATTTTGCTGTCGCGACGGACGCTATTTGCGGGGCAGACGATATTAAACAACTTCACCGTGAGCTTTTGGATATTTTGCTGCTGCAGTTTGCCGGCTCTAGTGCATGGGTTGCGCTGCGAAGAGATGACCTTGGTCCGATGGAAACACAGGGCGGACAGAAAATTACCAGAGAATCGGTAATACTGACCGAATTAGCCGAGCAGCAATGCGTCGCTGAAGCGATGGCAAACCTACGGTACATGCTCATACCGCAGGTGGCAAAAAAACATACAAAGTTGGGTATTCGCTCGGCGATAATTGCACCGATAGTCAGAAAAAAGGAATGCGATGGTGTTCTTTATGTTGACAATTCCACAAAACACGAACATTACTCAATGATGGACCTGGATTATCTGGTACTGCTGGCTATCCATACAGCCGCAGTGCTGAAGCGGCTTTAGTCAAAAGATTAATTTAAGGATACTGCGATGGGATTGAACAATTTGTGGCTTAAGACTCGTAATTTTTTCTCAAATGCAGCTGGGCGGGGTTCTTCCTATCCAGCCGTTGATGCTGATGGCCTCATTGACAGCGACATTTCAGAGCCGCCCGCCCAGCCAGCCGACAGCAAACCACCAAAAATGGGACTGGCCAAAAAGGTGCAGTCCAGCACCATTGAAAAAAAGGAAAATATTGAGAAGCTCAACAAGCTTTTCGGCCAGCTTGTCGGTCAGTTGCAGGGGATAAACGAGCATTTGGGCAGACAGGTTGGTCAGCATGAGGAGTTAATGGGGCGAATCGACCAGCTTCCGGATTTGCTTGAGGCACTGCCGACACAGGTAGGGGACCAGAAGCAGGTGGTCGATGCACTCGCAGACCAATTGAAGACAAGGGCGGTAAAAGATCAGCAGTTTGCCGAGACGATAGACAAAATCCCGGTCGAAACCGCCCGCCAGACCAATGCGCTTATCGATATGGGCCATAAGCTTTCGGCTATTGCCGATGTGGATTCACAAATATGCGAAAATTTTAATAAGTTCAATGATACGCTTGCTAAACTTGATGATGATACGGTTAGCCATACTGACGGGATAATGCAGATGAGCAAGACTTTCGCGGCAAGCGACAGGTATCTGAAATATATCATTTCCCGCCAGAATAGACGATTTATGTGGGTCTTTATGACCGCATTGGGTGTGTGTGTCTTTGCCATTATCGCATTGGTTATCGGTATCGTAATAGCACTGAACAAGTAGGGAAGTAAGGGCCGGTGAAAAAATATTTCAGCTTTTTTGGATTTTTTACTTGATAACGGCAGAGGGATTTGTTAGAAGTACTTCCAGTTCGCTCTTTTTGAAAAGTTTATAACTGATAACAGGTCCGTCAGCCGCAATTTCGGCGGATGGATAGTCAAATGGGAACACGGTGAAAATCCGTGACGGTCGCGCCGCTGTAAGCGTTCGCTGCGATAATAATCGCTGAACCGAGGAGCATTTGCCCACTGTCAGGTACTGGTTACATCCGCTGGTTTGGAATGGATGGGGCCGATGTCGTGATGGGAAGGGGCTTTTTCGGTAGAATGCAAGTCAGAAAACCTGCCTGTAGTTGGTATTTATTAGTATTGTTCTCGCGATTGGGACAGATGATTTTTCAGAGGATTTATCCATCGCAGGTGCCCACCTGCCTTGCCTCTGCGGTTAAAACACAAAAGCCGTCATCCCTTCGCAGGGATGACGGCTTTTTTTTTATGATCCCAGCTCCCGCGTAAGGGGCCGGAAGAGAGGAGGTGTAAGGAAAAACTAACAGTTGGTTGTTGAATGAGTGGAAGGTAAGACAGAAATAAATGTAATTGTTTCCATTTTCGCAGTAAGCCGTAAGGCTCATGGTGGTATTGTTTCCAGTCGCCGCCGCTGCTAAAAAAAAATCTGCCGGCAGCGGCGACGATAACCACCTTTGAAAATTGGAGGAGATAAAAGGTGAAATTTATTATGAAATGGAAGGGTGTTAAGATGATGAAGTTAAAAAATGTGTTGAGTTTGATTTTTGTTTTGTCGATGGTTCCAGCCGCATCGGCAGGGGTCCTTGCTGATTTTGACGACTTGTCGCTTGCCGCGGATTCTCACTGGAGCGGCACGTACATTGTAGATGAAACCGGCGGAAATTATGATACCGCCTACTTTAACAGCGGAGGTGCAAGTTTTGAAAATCACTCCGATGGCGACTGGGTATCATGGGGCGGTTTTGCATATTCAAATGAAACCGATACCACTACAGCCGGTTTCGCAAATCAGTACAGTACTTACGCAGGTTACGCCCAAAGCGGCAGCAACTTTGCTGTCGGCTATCAGGATGCCTTTAACGGTTTTAATCCGACGATAATACTTGATACAGCTTCTGTTATTTCGGGATTGTACGTTACCAATACTACTTATGCGGGCCTGGCTATGCTGAACGGCGAAGGACCTGCCAAAAAATTCGGCGGTGCAACTGGTGATGACGAAGACTGGTTCCTGCTGACCATTACAGGCAAAGACGAAGCAGACCAGATAACAGGGGCTGTCTATTTTTACCTTGCAGATTTTCGTTTTGCCGATAACGCAGAGGATTATATCATTGACGACTGGGCGGAGGTTGACCTGTCATCATTAGAAACTGTTAAAAGTCTTGAGTTTACATTTACTTCCAGTGATACCGGTCAATTCGGTGTAAATACGCCGACCTATTTTGCGATGGATACAGTTGTTCCCGAGCCAGCCACAATGACGTTGATGGCTCTTGGTGCGGTTTTACTTAGACGCAGAGGCAAATAGTTTTTGCTTTTATGCGCATAGGAAAGTTATGTTGAAAAACATTTTTGTATTATGTGTAGTGGTTTTGTTTCCGGCTGGTATTGTCAAGGCCGGGCCATATACACAGCCGGGTATAAACGGCTATATTGGCTCGGACGGATGTCATGCAGCTCCGGAGGATAGTGATGCTTTAATAAACCCGATATTCAAACACTGGGCGAGCGGCTATGAAAATTACCAGCCGACGCCCGGTGTGGATATCGGATGGCAGAGTCCAGAGGAAACATTGGGGCCTGTTACTGGGAATATTGCAGATGTAGCAACCCTGGGAGAATTGAGCCAAAATCAGATTAACCAGGGACAAAGTTCGGGCGAGATTACTTTGACATTTGGAATCGTGGCTGATGAGCCCATCAGAGATGTTAACGGATTAGACTTTGTAGTTTTTGAAAATGGATTGTTCACAGCTTATGATGTACAGGTTGGTCTGGCGTCTGGCGACATATTTGCTGAACTTGGATATGTGGAAGTTTCGACCGACCCGAATCATTTTATAAGATTTCCTTCAGTTTCATTAACACCTGAATTGATTAATGCTTATGGTACAATCGATATGACCGATGTTTATAACCTTGCGGGCAAACATCCTAATGGTTACGGGACATGTACCGGTACTGCTTTTGATTTATCGCAGTTGTCAGAGCATCCGATGGTTTTGGACGGCACGGTTGACCTGAATGATATTAAATATGTACGAATAGTTGATATTCCTGGAAGCGGCGATTTTTTTGATGATGCCAATGACCTGACAGACCCTAACACGTGGTTAAACTATGAAAATGCCCACCGGATTTATGAGCCGTGGGAAACAGTCGGCTCGGGAGGTTTTGATCTGGAAGCTATAGGTGTTCTCAAGGAACAGAATAAACCCAGCGATGTAAATTTAGACGGCTTGGTCGATGAGAATGATTTTTATATTTTCATATCGGCCTGGCTTAGTCAAATGGGCGATGAAAACTGGAACCAGCGATGCAATCTCGCTGAACCAAAAGACTATATTATCAACAACCTTGACTTTGCGGTCGTTTCTTCACAGTGGCGGCAAAAGGAAGATTGGGCACTGCCCTGATGATTCACAGGATGAATTGATGAATTATGCAAACAAAAAAGCTTTTACTCTTATCGAGCTGCTCGTAGTGATATCGGTTATCGCCGTTTTGATGGGTATTCTGGTGCCTGCCATTGCCGTAGCGAAACGGCAGGCCATGGCTGTTGTCTGCAAAAGCAATCTGCACCAGCTTGTTTTGGCAAATATCGGGTATGCAACCGAAAACGATGATGCGTTCGTCCTTGCCGCAAAAGACATCGCCACTACCAACCTGTGCCGCTGGCACGGTGTGCGTAACAGTACAAATGATCCGTTTGATTCACTCAGGAGTCCCTTGGCGGATTATTTTGGAAGCGGAGAGGTTAAAAAATGTTCCGAAAAGGTGAACTTCCGTCACGGTGACCCATGGAACTGGGATTTTGAAGATGGTTGCGGCGGATACGGCTACAATATGACATATATAGGTTCACGGATATGGGAATCAGGTTTTGCAGCAGCGGACAAACCTACAAAATCCACAGAGATCTCAAGGCCACAGGAAACATTGATGTTTGCCGATACCGCTATGACAAAGCTGGATGGCTCGCCTTATTATCTTGAATATTCTTTTGTAGAACCGCGGCATTTTGTAATCAATGGACAGGTTGATGAGACAGATACTATTTGGGGAACTCCATCGCCGTCAATTCATTTCAGGCATCGTGGCAAAGCTGGTATTGGCTGGGCCGACGGTCATGCAACCAGCCGTCCAATGGGCAAGTTCGGTGAGATTAATGTGTATGGAGTTCGTTCAGCTGATATGATGATAGGCTGGTTTGCTCCGCTGGACAACCGCCTGTTTGATTTGAAGTAGCGGCGCCTGTTTACTCCTGCAAAAACATTTCCAAAATTTGTCTTTGCGCTGTATAATCATCCTCGTGAAATCATTGCAACTTATATCAAGTCGATTTGGCGAAGGGCTGATGGCCTTATTATGGCCTAGCCTGTGTGATATCTGCGGTACATCGATAACCGCTGTTGATGGCAGGCTCTGTCGAAACTGCTGGGACAAACTCATTGCATGCACAAGCAGCCATTACTGCAGGGTATGCGGCGGTGATGTAAGCGAATATGCAGCGATGCCAACCGGCTGCGGGGGCTGCCGGAACGATAAGATACACTTTGACGCGATCGCAAGGGCGGGCGTTTATGATACTGTTTTGCGGGATATGATACTTGCCTTCAAATTTAACGACCGTACGGAATTAGGCGGTTGCCTTTGTATGTTAGCCGATTCTGCATTGCAGGGAAGCGGTTTCGCAGGTCAAATAGATTTTTTTGTACCTGTCCCGCTGCATTGGCGCAGGCAGTTTATGAGAGGATATAACCAGTCGCTGCTGATTTGCAAAGGACTGTCTCATCCAACGGCTAAAATCAGCACCGATCTTGCCCGAATCCGATATACACAAAGGCAGTTTAACCTTTCCCATGCAAAACGCCGCCGCAATGTCGCAGGTGCCTTCGCGCCCCGCAAGGGCCATCCGTTCAAGGGAAATAATATCTGCCTGGTCGATGATATTTCCACGAGTATGGCCACATTGAATGAATGTGCCAAAACGCTAAAACAGGCCGGTTCGGATAAGGTTTTTGCTCTCGTCGCTGCGGTAGCCGCCCGGCACTAAGGGCAGTTCCAATTCATTTTACTGGACTTTTTAACCAGACATGATATAATGGGGTCGCCGGAGTTGTCTTTTCCGGGCCGAATGCGATTTTGTTCGGAGGCACAATGATGCGGTTACTCGTTAAACATGGCAGCCGTTTGGTCAATGAACTGCGGTTTGAGCAGGGGCCGGTCTATATCGGCAGACAAATGGGCAGCGAGGTTTTTTTGCCCGATGTTGCTGTTTCCCGCAAACATGCGGTCATCAACAAGGTTCAGGATGAGAGGTGGCGGATTGAGGATCTCGGTTCTTCCAATAAAACCCTTCTAAACGGCGATTCTGTCAGCAATAGTGCACTTACGGATGGCGATGTTCTCCAGATTGGTGAGTTTATCATTGAGGTACACCTCGAAACGGACCAGCAGGTACAGACTTCCGCAAAAGCCGGCGAAACACATACAGAAGTATTTGAGATAGAAACGATTGTCCGCAAATTTAAAGGTATTGAAGCAGGGCTGATCAGACTTCCCCACTCAAGAGCGGAAGATTTTGCCTATGCCTCAAGGGCCATCTGTAAATCAGCCAATCTGGAACAACTGTACCAGAAGCTTTTAGAGGTTATTAATAAACAGTTCTCGCCGTTAGATACATATGTTTGTTTGCGAACAACTCCGGACGGCAAAATGGATTATCAGGGTGGAAAACGTAAAACGGGTCAGGAGGTCAAACTGGCAGAACTCATCGGCCAGAGGGATATCACCAATGCTTTGGAAAAGCGTCAGTACATTTTACTACCGCAGCTTCCAAGAGAAATACTAAGACAGGGTATTCGCTCGATCATTATCTGCCCGATTCTGAGAGATGACAAATCTTACGGCCTGCTGTACGCCAACAATTCAAAAAAACAGGAACACTATTCCCTGGAGGACCTCGATTACCTGATGTTCATTGCGATCCTCACTGCCGCGGTAATGGAAAAGTTGTAAATCCCCCACTCAATGTGCCAATTTTGTTGCAAAACTGAGTTTCTGATGTTATAAACTACAGCTGAGATGGTAAAGGGATTCAGACAAATTGCATCGTTGACCGCCTTGAGCAGGGTTTTTGGTATGCTGCGGGATATGTCGTTTAGTCATTTTCTCGGTGCCGGCGGTTTTATGGATATCTGGGTAATTGCCTTTCAGATCCCCAATCTTTCCAGGAGACTTTTCGGAGAAGGAGCGGCATCAGCATCGTTTATTCCGGTCTATCGCCAGGAAATAGAAAATGATCCGCAAGACTCAAAAAAATTAGCAAACACGGTCGTAACGGTTATATTCGTTTTGCTGAGTGCGATTGTATTGGCAGGATGGTGCGGGATATGGATTTATCGAAGTTTTTTCGTAACAAATCCTGGAACGGTGATGATGCTGAACCTGGTTTCCACGATGCTTCCGTATATGATTATGATTTGTGTGGTTGCAATTTTGGCCGGAATCCTTAATGTGCATGGCCATTTTGCCGCACCCGCTGCGGCCCCGATAATCCTTAATGTATTTATTATCACCAGTACCATTTTGGTTGGCAGTTATTTTAACGTTCCGCCGAACCAGCAGGTCTTTTTTGTAGCGGCAGCAGTTCTCGCTGCCGGGCTGGTTCAAATTGCCCTTCAGATTTCACCTCTCCGTTCCGCTGGAGTTTCCATCAGGCCGGCATGGGAAGTTAATTCCGACGCATTCAAAAAGATTATGATTCTGATGGCCCCGATGATAATCGGTCTGACGGTTACACAAATGAATACACTGCTGGACACATGGATTGCCAAATTTTTCTCCGGCTCCGAAATAAAGGGTGAATTTTTTACAATGTTTGGAACCTCGATTCGTTATCCGATGTGGGAAGGTTCCGTTTCGTATTTGTATTACGCCCAGCGGTTGTATCAACTTCCGCTTGGCGTTTTCGGCATAGCACTTGCCACGGCTATTTTCCCCGTAATGAGCAAAAACGCGGCCAATAAAGATTATGATAATCTGTGCGAAAATGTTTCACATGGTCTAAAGGGTGCGGCATTTATCGCAATTCCTGCGATGGTTGGTCTGATACTGGTGGCCAGGCCGTTGATTTCTGTGCTGTTTGAGCATGGCGAATTTACCGCTTCCGATACCGCCCAAACCAGCAGGACCTTGTGGTTTTATGCGTTGGGTCTTTGCGGCTTTTTTACCCAGCAGATTATAACAAGAGCCTTTTATTCAATGCAGGACTCCAAAATGCCAATGACAAGTGCGATCATAGCGGTATTCGTCAATATCATACTCAACCTGATATTGATATGGTTTATGGGTGTAGCGGGTCTGGCACTTTCGACGGCGATTTGTTCGTATTTGCAGGTTGCGATTCTGGTTTTCGTACTTAGAAAACGGCTTGGTGATTCGTTGATGGCAGGACTTACAGCAATATTCACAAAAACCCTTATAGCCACTGCGGTTATGACTCTTATCGGGTGGCTGTGCCTGCATCTGCTCAGGACACTCAGCACCGAACTTGTCATTGATATTGTAAGGCTTATTGTGGTTGTTCCAGCCTCTGCAGCGGGCTATATTATAGTTTCTATCATGCTGAAAAATCCCATGGTTTCGCTTATAAAGAGCCGAAAGAATATATAGGCAATCCTGGCCGTCATACATGGTCATTCCGGGTTGCAGATATAGGTAAAATTTCCAATCAGAACATTTGACTTAAATTGATACGGTATGTATAATCAGGCCGCTGGTTGGTGGCGTGAACTTTGAGAGTAAAGCATGTTGACAGGGGTGTTTATGCGATGGAATCGGAGTAAGCCGGTGGTCAGGCCCAAAACTTTTGTAATTCTGTTTGTTCTTCTTGGTTGCTTGTGTAATCTTTTCTCTGCTCGATTATTAGATTCTCAGGAGTTGTTCTCGCCGGCAAACGCCATGATATTTCATAAAACTGCTTACGAATCCTATAATAGCGCCGATGCCGGCGATGAGGATTTGCGGCAGGCGATGGAATTTCTGATTGCAGCCAAAACTCTCGACCCGAAGGCCAAATACATTTCTGCCGACATTCTCACTCTCGCAGCAAAAACTGCCGACAGGCGGTATGTGCAAACGGTGTTCTTGGCTTTTCAAGAATACGCCGGCGAAAATGTTGACCTGGAGATAGCAAATAAGGCTATAGGGTATCTGATGGATTCGCTGGACTCGCGGAATGCACGCGAAAGCGTACTCTATAACGCTCAGCGAAGCATTGAGGGCAAGAATGACATTCTCATTTCTGAATTAGAGACATACCGGGCGCTCCTGATGACAGAAAGGGCGGATTTTGCTGCCGCCAGGTTTTTTTTCAATAAGGTTAATAACACTAATCCGTATAACAAACTGGCTTTCGCTAAACTTGCCGAACTCAGCCTTCAGGCCGAGGATCCGATACCTCCGGAGTATTATGCGGTACATCTGCGGTTGGCTATGGGTGCGGCACCGCTGGACATAAAGTCGGCTATGGAATTTGCCTCGTATCTCGAAAAGCAGGGAATTTATACTCTCGCAGCAGATTCATATGAATATTGTGTCGAGTTGTATGGTTATCTTTGGCCGCATAGGCCTCTTCCGGCATCGTTGTATTTGCCATGGGCAATTGCGAACAATAATACTCTTCGCGGCCCTGAAGAGACAATTCAAATCGCCGAACAGGTGAGGCAGAGCGGTTCGTTTGATATTGTCCTTGAGGCAATTGCAGCAAGTGCAGCCGGTAAAACTGGAAATCTAAAGCAGAAAGAGCGCATACTGTCAGCGGGCCAAAAGGCTGAAAAAATCCTCTCATCGGATCCGGAATCCACGCAGGTCAGCGACGAGCAGTTGGCATGGTTTTACTGTTTCGCGGACCCACAGCCGGACAAGGCGCTTACATGGGCAAATACGGCTTATTCAAGGCAAAGCGAATCGGCACAGGTAAAATCAATTCTTGCTTACGCCCTCGTGATGAATGGCCGGAACGAATTAGCTGAAGAGTTAATTCCAGATACATACTATACCAATCAGATTTTCTCTGTCGCACAAAGCCTTATTTATTTGGCCTCAAAGAAAAGGGATGCTGCGATAGAGATTACGAAGCAGGCTATCGAACTTGACCCGACCTCATTGGTCGCCGAAAAGGCAAAGCAGCTCCTTCTGGAAAACGGTTCTGAATATATCCCTGCTTCTGCGGATGCCGTCCTGCGGACTTTAAGGGCGAATTTTGGTAAAAATATTGTGCCATATTTTACAAATCCGGCAAGGATGGTTACTGCAAAGCTGAACCTCAGCGGATCAGATTTTTCTTATGGGAAGGATTTTGGTGCATATCTTGTACTGACAAATACTTCTTCAGAGCCGCTGGTAATTTTCGAAAACGGACTGTTCACCGGCAATATCAGAGTTGATGCTAAAATCAGCGGCGATCTGACTGCCAGTATTCCGGCCCTGATAGTCAAGAGAATTCGTCCAGACACACCTGTCATGCCCGGCCAGTATGTCTCTATTCCGCTTCAGCTTGTTACAGGAAAGCTGAGAAACATACTTCTTACATACCCACAAGCGGCCCTTGAGATTGAATTTATCGTTTATCTCGACCCTGTTACAGGCAGCGGCGGAGAGGTTGCAAATGCCCTGGTTGATATCGCACCGAAAAAAGCGGTTGCAAAACGACCTGCGATGGTTTTGAACAGTAAATATCTCAGGCAGTGCCTTGATAATATTAGCAGAGGAAAGCAGGGCCAGAAGGTTCGTACTTCCAGACTGTTTGTGGGCCTGTTGGCAGAACAGTACGCAATGGACCAGAAACCATTGTACAGGTATACACCGGTAGAGCAGATTCTCCTGAAAGATGCTATCAGGAGAAGTGTTAGTGATTCGAACTGGACGGTAAAACTGCAAACAATGGCGGCTATGCTGATTTTGCCGATGCCGATGGACTATGAACTTACAAGAGCGGTTTCGCTTAATCTGGACGATGATAACTGGCCGGTGAGAATGATGGCTCTGTATCTTCTCAGTAAGTCGCAGGGGAAGGAATTTAAGAAAGTCCTTGATTGGATGGCAAAATACGATCCAGATCGTTTTGTCAGTAGTTTTGCGGTAGCCCTTGGCGGTCAGGCACCTCCACAGCAGCCCAAACAGCCTCCACAAACCACCCCAGAAGCCGCCCCAGAAGCCGAAAAATAAACAGTTTGCACAAAATTTTTGAAAAAATTGTTGTAAATCGCCACAAATTCCTGTACTTTCCTCGTTCCTACACAAACTATTCAAAAATATTCTATGTGTTTGAAAGGAGTTGGTAATGCCAGCAAAAGTTGATCCGGAAAAGTGCAATGGTTGTGAAACATGTGTGGATTCCTGTCCGAGCGAGGCAATTAAGATGGAAAATGAAAAGGCGGTTATAATCGTCGAAGACTGCGTTGATTGCGGTGTCTGTGTGGATGAATGCCCAGCCGAGGCAATCAGTATGGAGTAAATTTTGTCTGGTTGATTAGTTCCAGTTTATGCCAAATGTGCCAGTCGGCAGGATGTAGGAAATGGTCATTCAGGACTGGCCCCATCGTCTAGTTAGGTCTAGGACACCGGGTTTTCAACCCGGCAACACCGGTTCAAATCCGGTTGGGGCTATTGCCATGGGGGGCCGTATTATGTCATTCGGTGCTTTCGACAGGCGTGTTTGTAAAAACGATTTTTGTTTTATCCGGTTATCAGCTTCAAAACGGTTCTGGATATGGCCCTGGAATGTATCTGCATCGATGTCATCGAATTAGCCACAACGATGTTTGCCGTCATGGACGCAATTTCGCCGGCGACATCAATATCGACAATCCGTGACCTTGCAGCCATCAGGTTCTCCGTTGTGCTTTGCAGGACCGAGTGTGCGCTATCTAATCTGTTTGCGATTGCCCCCAGATTGCCGCGATAGCTGCTTACTTGCGCTATTACGGAGTCCACCGCTATCTCGGCAGCCGACGGGTTTGTGGTCAGGTCCGAGGCAGAGACACTGATTTGCTGGGTCGCAACGCTGATGGTTTGCCCCCCGCCAATTGAAACGTCGATATTGTTCCCATTCAGAGCGATCCCGTTAAAGGTTGTGGTGTTGGAAATTTGTGAAACCTGGGTGGCAAGTTCGTTAAATTGGTTCTGGAGTATTTGCTTTTGTTTGGTTGAATATGTACCGCTGCCGGCCTGGACAGCCAGTTGTTTCATCCGGGTGAGGTTATCTGAAATTGACCCTGCCGCAGCATCGGCGGTTTGGACCATTGATATTGCGTCATTGACATTACGGCTGCCCTGTTTCTGGTCGGCGATGTCGGCTCGCAGCAACCCTCCGATGGCAAAGCTGGCAGAATAATCCGCGGCATTGCTTACCCTGGTTCCGGAAGACAGCTTTCCGACTGTCTCTGACAGTTCCAGGACAATCTGCGATAAATTATTTGACATATACGGGTTAAGGCTGAGCCCCATGCTGCGTCCTTATTTCTCTTAAATCGGCGATGCAAACACCTTTTTACATAATATTAAGGCTTCATAATAAAATATGAGAAACAAACAGCCAACAGTCAAAAAAACTTTGTATTATGGGCCTCTGCCATCGGTGGTTGGCGATATAGCCGGTTTTTACCGGACTATTAAATTGGCTTGAGTTTTGCGTTACTTTGCGGTATAAGGTGGGGTATGGATTATAATGTAATTATAGGAACCGTTTACAGTGGCAAGCTATTCGATATAAGATTTTACGCAAATTGAGGAAATTATGAATGTAATAATTGCTGGAGCTGGTGAAGTCGGGATTTATATTGCTGAAAAAGTAACAGCAGAGTCTCACGATGTAACTATTATAGAAATCGACCCGGCAAAAGTAAGAGAAATATCAAACACCCTT
>SDBT01010156.1_pt1 | contig 15230 bp, 39 predicted proteins | sample 2277101 | NCBI WGS metagenome assembly SDBT01 (sample SAMN10404973, study PRJNA504765) | marine sediment metagenome | isolation source: marine sediment core GS10_PC15, 103 cmbsf | place: Arctic Ocean: Southern Knipovich Ridge | collected 2010 | reverse complement strand
ATTATATTCAAAGACTATTTTTAAAGGGAAAAAACTGGCCCCATAATCCTGATGCCTTACTCTGATATCATTTCCACTGAGTCTAATCTCTACCATTTTCCCATCCATTTGTTCAAATATTATTCCAATCATTTATTCGTCAGACTCATCTTTATTTTATGTACATCATTTCTTATTTGTGATAAAGCCTCTTCGATTGTTTCTAACCTTTTTCCTTCCCATTCTCTTAACGTGTTTACCGGTAATTGGGAGACGACTTGTATCTCTTTTTCTTCTTCTACCATTTAATTCCTCCCTTATCACTCTAACAGCTCGGTTAATATCACGTAATCTTCCAATGATCCATTGCGCAAAAACAGATACGATTGCAATCATTATTGCAATCGTATAAAGCATAGCATTTCTAACAACTACAGCAGTTTGTATTTGAATATCAAGTTCAGAATACGATCTTAAAACAAATAGTACATGATCTGCGGAGAGCTTCAATAAAAATACCAATAGAAATATTAGAACTAAGTCAGCGAAAATAAACAATAACTCTAGTATAATATTTATGTGTCTTCTAGCCATTACTCAACTCCATTCACCCATTAATTCGATTCCAGTTCTTACGGTAATAAAACCTGCAATCGCCATTACAAATAATGATACAGCCTGAGTTAATTCATTCCTATATAATCCGATCCCATTGATTAATGTCCATAGACCTACTGAAACTAGAATCAATCCTCCAATCATTACAAACCAACCTTCTTCTTTCTGGAATCCTAACCAGATCGCTCCTAGTGAAAATATTAAAGAAAAACTAAGGAATATCAATTGGCCTAATGAATCATCATCGGTACCAGAAGGTGAGATAAGATATTGGAATGTTGCAAAATCATTGAAGCTCTGGTCATTACAATAAACAGCTGCTGTATGTTCTCCAATGTTTAAAGTCTGACTTGCAGATAAATTAAATTGATGAAAGGCAAGATTATTAGTCATCAATTGATTATCAATCAATGTATCTCCATCTGGTTCAAAGATTGTGATATTACAAACAGCAGCACTCGAAGCTCTGGTTCCATTGAAAAATACTGGAACTTTGAGATCAACTTGAGTATTCTGTTTAAAAACTAGATCAGTTGCTCCTATAGCACTTGGAACTAGATGAAAAAAAGTGAGTGTAATAATCATAGCTATAATTATAGAAGTCATCCATCCTAGGATTACTCCAATCCAGTAAACTTTTTGAATTTCGTTCATCTTGGTACCCTCCTTGATTTTACTTCATGCTCTGTTTTTTCTAATTCAGCTTCTAACCTTCTCAACAACGTATCTGTTTTACGAAGATACATCGGATGTTCGCTTCTGAATGTAAGTAAATTATTACGAGCTTTTCTATAATACTTTAAAGCTATCTTTGGATTGTGAGTACAATCTCTTGCTTTGTTAACTAACGATTTCGTATACGACACAGTCTCTCTGTATTGTAATCCAGTAACTAATCTGAACATCTCTCTAACGGTCATCTTCACCTCTCAACATTCTTAATGCTTCCCAGTATTCTTTTGTAATCCTTTCAGCTAATTCTTCTGGCATGTTTTCCCTCTCCGCTTCATTTAAAATATGGGGTTCATAATTATATTGTAAGGTTTGATATTGTATCGGTCTTTCGATTCTTCCTTCTCCGAAACAGGCTATCAATCCAAAATAAAGTACCACTGCACTAACACCTATTATTGTTCTTTCTCTTTTCATTTTAAAATGCCTCGTTCCAAAACTCTAGTGCAAGAACACTATTTGAACCAGTAAGTGTGGAGTTTATTGAATAATCATTTCCGTCAAGCACAATCATGTTAAATGGATAAGATTGATTTCTAATTACATTAGCCCCAACCACTCCAAAACCATCTCTCCCAACTCTTTGTCTTAAGATACCGTCGCTATATAATTCTATTAATACGTCATCGATAGTATTATGCCATTGAGCTCTAAAAGAACCATAAACAAATAATGCCGCCCCATTGTTATTGGTATAAGTTACGTTAAATTCTCTAGATGGTTGAGATTGATTTTCAATCATACTTGCATTCCCCCCAGCTTCTGGACAATTTGTTTCGTCTTCTAAGCAAACTTCAACTCCTTGAATCTGAAAAGAACTTCCTGTTGTATTAACTCCATTAGAGGAATCAATCACTAGACCACCGTTTCCAACACGAAGAAAACCAAAACTTCCATTATGTTGTAAAGAAATAACATCTTCTATTTGAGTTTGGTCAGAACTCCAAGCCTTAAAAATCGGATTAAGATAATTCCCACCACGCCTGTTAACACTATTCTGGTCATTATTTTCTAACAGCATCCATTGTCCAGAACCAGCTCCACTTGTAGCTGTGGAAACTCCATGAAAGAATCTTTCATTGCTATCAACTGTCCAACCACTTCGAGAAACTGCTCCATTGCCATACTGCATTTGAATGTTATCTAAAATAGCAGGAGAAAATCCAAACCTTAGAACAATAGCGTCACTATTTAGTTGAATGGCACTGTTAGATAAATCCAAATCAAACTCAATATAATGGCTATTCGCTAGACCTCTAGGGTCTTGAATCCTTACTTCTCCAGCAGAAACACTTTGAATTATATCTCCACTATTAAAAGTTATATTTTCATTTACTGTTAATCCTTCGTCAAAAATAACTCTATCTGTAAATGTTTGACCGCTATTATTAAGATAAGCGACGTTGGTATTATCAAAAGCTGAAGTGCTGTCATTCAAAAACTCTTGAAGGGGAAAACAATCAGTTGCATTACAGAATCTATCTTCTTCTGAAGTTATCATATCAAAAACTGTTAGGTTTCCATTAGCATCCATATTTTGTACTGCTTGAACATTGAAAGTATTAAGAATAATTGAAATCCCATTTCCTGAAATATCATCTCCTGCTCCAGCTCCCATTTCTAAAAGTCCTCCTCCTAAATCAATATCTGCAAATCCCATTACTAGATTACCAAACATATTTGTTATAGCTGAAAAGTTATTCTCCGCTGTGAATGTTTGTGTATTATTTAGATAAGCTATATTAGTATTATCAAAAATAGAATCCGAATCATTCAAGAACTGTTCAACTGTAAAACAATTCGTTGCATTACAGAAACTATCCTGTTCTGATGTTATGGTTCCATTAACTGATATATTACCGCTTAAGATTATAATATTTTCTCCTGACAACAACGTGACATCATCGTGAAACTCAAAATAATCTTCTCCAACTCCACCTTCCCAATCAAATTCTCCTATCGTTATTCCAGTTCCTTCTGCTACTGGATTAAATAACATAAAAATATCATCAGTTATTCCCCTAAAACTATTCGCTACTCCAGCACTGTAAAAAATATTGAATGCTGATATTTGTAAATCAGTAGCCAAAGGAGAAGAAATAGAAATACTTGAATCTCTAAAATCTATTCGGTTGGAACCTGTCATAAGTACACCATCGGCAAATGGTATTCTTGCCGAGGTTGTTGACGTTCCATCTTGACGAATGTAAAGAGCATCAGTTAATGATTGATTGAAAGTTATGTTAGAAAAAGGAGGAGCAGCTTGAGGAGGAGTAATAACTACTCTCGGTAAACTTGGGTCATCAAATGTGACATTCAATAATGCCCCACCTAATGGAAGTGTTAAAAGGATAAAAGATATTATAATTAAAACTTTTATTCCTTCTCTTTTTTTCATTGTGTCTCCAGGGTGATTTACATCAATCCACTGTTTCGTAATCCCTGTGCAGCGATTGCGATTGCAGCAGTTGCAATTGCCAACGAGTAGAACAACGTTGTTAATCCTAACAATGTATCAGATGCGCCGGTGATGTTTCCATCAGCCTGTGCTGTTCCTACTTGCTGAGCTACAGTTGGAGCTAGAGACGTTCCAACCAGAATTACGATGAAGCCACCTATAAGGTTGCCAAGCATATTCGTTCATTATCTACCCTCCATCCTTTTTACAGAAGAACGAAGTATTTAAATATTTTCATTTCTTTGAAAACTCATGACTGAAGAAGAGGAGCTCGAAAAATCTGATATAAATACAGGAGTAGCGATTGCATATCGATTAAATGAAAGTTGGGCCAAGTGCAGTCTTGCATACCAACAAGCAAACTGGGCAAGATTGAATTCAATTCTGGATACGATCTACCTAGAAATGACTGATGATATTAAACCAAAAGATACAGAAAAATACAACCGGCTGAACTATTTTATTTCACATGATAATCTCTCACCGTTTTGGATTACTCAAAAATGGGTTTTCACTAAAAAATTACAGAAAAAACAAGGATTAGGAAAGAAATACTATGACGAGTCAGCAACTAGCATCGCCTGAATTCTATATAGAACCAAGATTGCACAGTGATCTCAAAGAAATCCGGAATGGATTGCAAAAAAAAGATAAAGATTACGTTATGATTGTAGATGGCCTCGAAGGTTCTGGAAAAACCACACTTGGAATACAAATCGGTTGGATTGTGGATCCAACATTAACGCTAGACCGGATTACTTTCACCGGGGAAGAATTTAAATCAGCAATTCTCGCTGCAAAGGAGGGACAATGTGTGATTTACGATGAAGCCTTCACAGGTTTGTCAAGCAGAGCTGCTCTTTCTGAGATAAACAGGATGTTAGTGTCATTAATGATGCAGATGAGACAGAAAAACCTGTTTGTAATCATAATTTTGCCATCATATTTCCTTTTAGACAAGTACGTTGCACTGTTTAGGGCAAGATCATTGATCCATGTGTATGAATCAAGAGGAAGAAGGGGCTATTTTGCAGCATATAATGCCAGATTGAAGAAGCTTTTGTACTTAAGGGGCATAAAAACATACGATTATTCCGTAGTTAAGACCAATTTTAGGGGTAGATTCTATGGAAAGTTTGCTTTAGGTGTGGAAATTGAGGAAGAATACAGGAAAAAGAAGGCTCAAGCATTCGCTGATATGGATTACGAACACAAAGTAAGCAGATCGAGCCTGATTATAAAGGCCATAGCTATCTTTTGGTTCAGAAGAGACGAGTCAGTAGTAGAAACACATAAAATCATGAACGAAGACATGCTAGTGCCGGTAGCTGAAAGGACTTTATATAAATATCAAGCGGAATATCGTGGAATCTAAGGTCTTACTGCACGCTGCACGCTGCATCTATATATATAATAGTGTATAAATCACATTATTAAAAAAAAATAATTAGAATGAGAAGTTAATAGGAGGCGGAATCAATCTCAAATTCTCAACCTCTGGGGCAAACACAATGGTCTTATTATTATAGGCAGCACAGAATCCACAGGGATCAGCGACAACCTCCTGGTAGGAACCGATCAACTCAAGTATACCAAAATATACTGCTGTAACTATTGCAGCTATCGTCAATAACATGATGAGGTTTCCTTTGGATCCAAAGAAGATGGCGAACCAATTGATCTTGCCATCTTCTTTTTTCCATGGATAGACAACTCTCCATTCCCCAGTAAATCCTTTAGCAAGATGAACGTGATCTCCTTCCGGTAGGTTCTCAGCTTTGATTATCTTAGTCATTTAGTTTCTCTATTCTTCAAATTTTCCAAGGCGTAATTGAATAGCCTTTCGGTACCAATATAACTATAAGCAAGTAGTGACGAATAAGTCATTGTGATGCCATCTGCCCCCAGACAAATCCTACGACAGCGCCTCCTGCTGATGTTAATATCTTTAGGAACAATCCGGCACCCATTAATTGTGCAACTACGAATCCCATTATAATCCCGACCACTGCAAGTATCATTGATCCGGGAGAAATCTCCGTTAAATCAAACTGTCCTTTGTTATTCATATCCATATTAGGAAACCAATTACGATTAATATAGGTATTGCTATCTTAGCAATCCACAGGGCCCATGCCCATAAAGGAATCTTCTTATGCTGTTTCTTGAGCTCTTCCTTCAACTCTCCCCATTGATTAAGCCTTTCTTTTCTTTTCTTTTTATTGACAAAGGCCACAATAATTACCAGAGGAACAACAATAAAAATCTTGAATATTAAACCAAGAGAGCTGAAGACTTTATTCCCGACAGCAGCTATAAGAGAGAAGAAACCCATGATAGCAAATATTAGGATCCAGAATTTCCACCATCCATGATTTGCTCCTGTACTTACTAATACATCGATCGATCTATCTAATAATATAATTATATTCTCTGTCAATCCCGAAGGAGTCTTTTCGGCAATAAAAACTATTTCTTCAGCAATCCCTGGAGTTACATTCTGCAAGGCTTCTTTGAAGAACGTTTCGTTATTTGCCAGAGTGCTTATTAGTGATTCGTTTCCCATCTTTGACTTTGATTTTACCATAACAAATAATTTCGGCAGCACCGATAGAAACCTGCGCTGTAGCAAAGGTCACATCGTATACCTTAGGATGCTTCTTTAGTAGTTTTGCATAAGCTTCTCCTAATCCATCCTCAATCATCCTCTCATAAGCTGCTAGATTCATTCCAATCATGTTCTTGATCCCCATGAAGAAATCAGAGAACATATGCTTTGTCTTTACAACGACTACGAATACTGTTCTTTCATGCATCTTTTGCCATTTCCTCCAGTCTTTCATACTTACTATTAAGATAAATAAAAGCTCCATAAAATGCAATTAACAATACTACAATTAAAGTACCTAGTGTTGTCTTAGCGAATTCTGGATAAAAATAACCAAAAGTAAAGACATTAAAAACAATTCCGACGATTGCAATTATACTAAGATTCATTTGCCTTTCCTCCGCTTTCTTTTTCTTTTTGGTTTATCTCTATAAATATATAAAATAGCATTCATTACTGGGATAAATATCCATAGCCCCATTATCATGGTTACCATCGCAAATGATATATCATCAGCATATATCAATTCTAATTCATGTAAAATAACGATGATAAATGCAACAATAAAAGTTCTTCCCAGTATTTCTATATAATATTTTATTATATTAACCCATCTCATTTACCATTGCCTCCAGTCTTTTGAATACCATGTACTTCTGGATTGACGCAAGAAGCTGTACGCCTGTTACAAAGAGGGCACCGACCAAAATTACGACGAGCCACCATAATTTCAAATATAGGCCAAAGACTATTCCCCATGAAACACCTATCAAGCTTATAATTAATCCAAGCATTGTCGTCTTTACTTGCTGAAACGGTGTTACGTTTTCTATACCTTGTTTCCATCGTTTTCCGAATTCTTTCCATGTTATTTTTTCTCCTGCTTTGGTCTTAGGTGACATGTTTTAAAAACCATTTATCATCACGTTTAACTACAACATATTCTGCAACAATCTTATCTCCTTCTGTGAATTGACAGAGATTATTGGTTCCAAAAGCATCAGAATATATTCCTCCATTCCTTTCACAAATCTCCTTCTTCTCTGGAGTTGTCTTATATCCATCATAAATAGAATAACCAAATGTAGCTACTAATCCGATTAATAATAATACAGCAACTACTATAAATGTTACAGCCATTACATATCCCCAATCAATCGATCCCATTAGCTAAACTCTCCTTTGAGATCGTGATACATACGATACAAATATAATCTCCTCAACCATTCCTCGTCATTCAGGCCTTTTGTTTCGGGGAGCTTATGCATGACCTTATGACAGGGATCACATAAGGTAATTCTGTTCTCTTTAATATCATAGCCTCCTGAATTCATGGGAATAATATGATGGACCGTCAAATCTCTTGAAGAATGACAAGTAAAACATCGACTAGGATTATGTTTCTTGATCTTTCCTCTAAGATATTTCCCTACAAAATAATTCCAGGCTTCAATCATAGTAATGTTTCTATTCATTTGGTGATCTCCTCTTCTAGATCAAAAAAGTCTTCAAAGATTTTAATTTGGCCCTTTAAAACGTCATCTAATCCACGTGTGGCTACTTTTTGTAATATTGATTGTGTTTTTGATTCAAGCTTGTAAAGAAATTCAATCTTTTCTCTTATTACTTCTATCCAATTTTTTGCTTCTTTTCTTAATTCCCCCAAATAACACCAATCTTTTTCGACATTATTTGGTATCTCTCTCAATGTTTTCAGTTTATTCATCTACCAATACAACCTCCTTCAAAGTAATACTTACATCCCAGACTCCTCTGTCCATTATAAAATTTGTGGACCAATATGATGCTTTAGACTGATCGATCATCTTGACCAATTCAAATAAATCTTTGTACATATCAACTACGTCTTTCATCTCATTCTCCTAAGTTTGTTTACTGCTTTTCTGATTTCATCATGAGGTTTTCTTATCTCTTTCAAAGATTTCCTTATCTCTTCTTTTGTAGGAATACGTGGATTGTAAAGTTCGCCTAATAAATCTTGTGCGCCCTTTTGGCCCTTTATTGACTTGACTTCCCTCATTGTTTCTTTCATCTTTTGGCCCTTATTTTCTTTCAAAAGCATGAAAATCTTCTTGGGATTCAGTGAAAAGCTTTTCAATACCCACCCTCTACGTAGCTCCTGCACAACATAATACTTTGATAGTTTTCTTATTTTATATTCTGATTTCATTTTCACACGCTATTAATATTTCCTGACATAATTCTCCTGGTATTATTGCCCGGGAAACTGATCCTAACTTTCCTCCGCCACCAATACTTTGTGAACCTTTATCAGCGCCTCTTTTTGCTGATTCGTGACAGCTATCTCCAGGTTTACAAGATTTTCTTGGTTTCCAAGAAGTAAGATTAGTCCATATATCTGTTGGCTTCATCCGGAAATCACCATATTGACAATATGTAATTGTAAATCTGGGAAGATTAATCATTATATGCTGTTTTCTCAACATTCCCCTAGGGTTTTCTATTATCCAAATCTTGGGATTCAATGAGACTATTAGACTTATAACTTTAGCAACCATTAAAATTGCTTCATAAGTCTTTTCATATTTTGGTTTTTTCTCAGTCCAATAATGTCGTAATGAAGCGACAGAAAAACATGTACATGGAGGAGATGCCCAGATTATATCAGGAGTAAAAGGAATATCCTTATTCAATAATTTATTAATATCTAAACAACTATCAGGATTAAAATATGGTTCAAGATCGATCGTGAATGTCTTGTGGCCTCTTTGTCTGGCAAGTCTGGAAAAGCTTTCAGTACCGCTAAATAATTCTAGTATTTTCATTTTACTCGCCCCTTTATGATTTCTTTGATTATACTAACACAATCATCACATACTTCATGTCTCAATATTACATTAGCTCTCCAATCTTCAATATCGTCTCGAAACCCTTTAAAGGCTGGATGAAACATCGCTAAGTGTGTATATTTCTCTACAAACTCCTGGCTATGTGTTTTCTTTGTCATAACTTCCCCCTTTCTTTTAAAACAATATATTTCTCTTCTGATGTTAAGTCTGGAGAGGGCTTAGTCCTCTTCACACTTAGTGTTTGCCCTTTTTTAGACAACTCCAGACTATCAGGATGCTGGTTTCGTTTAAGTCCTTTACAGCCAGATGTAACGGACTCCTGAGTAGGAATTTTCATAAAGCAGAACCATTTGGTCTTTGATTTAGCATTAGAGATAGTATTGCCAAACAGAGGCTGAACAGGGAAAAGCTCCAATACCTTTTTGAAATTCAATGTATTGTCGTTGAACTTGAATATTAATACACCATAGTCTTCTAATACCCTCCAGAGCTCCATAAAGCCTCTCCTGTAATCACTTGGCCATGATTCCTTATCTAGTATCCCATATTTTAATGTCATATCATGTTTAGCATAGTTTTTCCTTATAATATGAGGTGGATCCCATGCTACAAGCCTAAATGATTTATCCGGAAATGGGAGATCACGAAAGTCTGCAATCATGTCTGGTTGAATCTCGACATTCTTTCTGGCTTCAACAAAGCCTTTCTGTTCTGATCTAATATCTATATAAATAGTATTTGGATGATGCTTATCAAACCACATGAACTTAGGGCCACAACACGCATCTAATATGAATTGCTTTTTAGGATCCCAATTTTCTATTAACTCACAAGCGTAATCTACGTCTTGATTCATCTTATTTTCTCCTTAGTTTCTTTTTTAAGTTGGTCATACATATCCGCCATTCCGACAAGTATCGCATCTTCTATCAGCAGCTTAAACAAAAAGGGACTAAGACCATCAGGAAATAACTGTTTTAGCAAATCTTTCCTTTCATCTGGTTTCATTATCTTTCTTTTTATCTCGTCAATTCTCATCCTCGCACCTCTACCGAATCAACTTCCCATCGGTGAAGATAATAGCGTTCTTTAATACCTGCCTTAACATATTCTTTCTTAGAAGAATCATCAATCATCAAGACATCATACTCTTCTCTATACTGTCTTTTCCATACAAGGAAAGTTTCCATCCCTACGTCTGCAATAATCCTTGCTAGTGAACATCCTCTTCCACGATTTCTTGTCATTTAATCCTCTTCCTTATGATTTCTTCAATCTCTATTAATAACCAATCGGCAGCACCTACGTGCTTCCCTAAAGATTCAATATCCTTCAATATCGCCTCTCGTTCTCTATTTTCAAAGTGTTCTTCTAAAATCCCCAGCTCTTTCTCTGTTAATTTACCATATATAATTTCAATTATTCTATTAAGTTTATTCAAATATCCTTCCTCAAGATTTGTCAAGGGAAGGCTGGGATTAGCAGTTACCTCGTTTCCAGACGAACCACTTCCTTGACTATTTGTTTTCTTTTTCATTTTACATTCCTTACTATATCAACAAACAAACTAATATCAGGAACACCAGCTTCTTTAAAATCCTTCAGTATCGCTTCTCTTGTTTCATCTATGATCTTCTCCTCGTATTGTTTCCAATAGACATTATTTGATTTATATTTATTTATTAGCTTCTGTAGGTTTGATTTCTTTTTCATATAAAACTCCATATGATACTCCATCCCAATAATAAACCATTTATCAATAATGCAAAATATACATAATCGTAAATCTCAAGTTTATCGTTATTCATTTAATCCCCTTTTTTTTCTTTTTTTTATCCTTATTCTGTTTATAATATTCCCTATTATATAAATAAGAAAATAAACTCAACTTATCTTCATCAAGCATATTTGCTGTATCTATCTCAATCTTCATTTAATCCCCTTTTTGATATTTTCAATCATCTTTTCATATCTTCTTATTGTACTATAACTTTCATTTTTTTCATCATCTTTCAATATCGCTATACAAACAGCATCGACCAATAAATGCACATCTCCTTCTATTGAAGTCTGTTTCCTCAACTCTGACTTAACCCTTTGAAGACTTGTTTTCTTTCTTAAGTCATCCCACATCTTAGCGTCTTCAGTTTCCTTCTTCATCTGATCCCTCCGATCCATAATCCTATGTAATAAGCTATACCTACTAATAATACTGTAACTATAATTTCAATCATTTAATCCCCTTTCTTATCTCTTCTTCCCATTCTTCTAAAGCTCTATTATAGCCATCTGCCCAACCTTCATCATATAACCCCTTATCATCAAATTTCTTTATCCATTGTCTTGGTTTATCCTTCAATATCGCCTCGCTATATCTATCAATTAATTCTAATTTCATTATCCAAAACCATTCATTCCTAACATCTTCTTTCAGCTTTTCAAGATTTGTTTTATTTTTCATTTTATCTTTATGATTTCTTCACATTTCTTATAAGCATCAAGAATTGTATCTTGGGGATCAAACTTTATTTCTGCAATATCCTTCCATATCGCTTCCCTAGTTTCATCTATAATCATTTCTTCATATCGCTTCCAATAGAATTGCTTTGATTTGTATTTATCTATTAGCTTCTGTAGGTGTGTTTTCTTTTTCATTTTTCCACCTCATCAATATCAATAAATCCAACTCCTGATTCCTTACAAGCATCTTTGAAAGATTCATGAAGGGTTCTTACAATTCGATATTTCTCAGCAATAGTATAATCTTCGAGACTCTTTATAATTTCATTACATTTTGCCATGAGCTCTTCATCTGATATGTTTTGCTTTAGCTGGTCAACAGGAATCATTTAACAGCCTCCAGCATTTTCATAAAATCAACAACCTCTTGTAAACAATCCCATGACATATCAATATCAATAGCTTGTTCCCATACAAACATCTTCCATCCATAGTTATATGTTATATCTCCAAGATGTTCGTTTTTCTTGTTAAATACTACATAAAATTTATTACTACTTTTCTCAAATTTTAATCTTTTCCTTTTGGGCTTGCACATATCAGGATGCTTGGCTTGTTCTATCATTTCAACATCTCCATTATAATATGATTGTAAACCTGATCTATTTCCTCCGGTTTAGCTTCATGATTCCCAAGATACTCTGTAATTCTTTCTGTAAGTCTAGGCCTATGGAATCCGGCACTATCTTTATTGGCAACAACGATCCCCCTTAATTCTATAGAAGCCTTTGAAACTTTATTAGATGAAGAACCACTATGCTTCATATGATAGCATTTTTCCTCTAGTTCCAAAGACTTAGCACCCTGGCCTTTTGATTCAAGATATTTTAACATAAGTTTGGCTTCAGGACTCAGGCTTTCTATATCTGAAAGAATCTTGCTCTTTGCTCTCTCCAGAAAATCTTTCTTTATCTTTTCAATAGGAGCAACTTCATAAATAACGCTTCCAGCCTGTTTTGGAATTCTAGCTATAACTTTCCTTATTACTGTTTCCTCATCTATAAGGGAATATGGCTTTTGGTTATTACTACTGACGGTAGGTATTTTTTGTAAGACTTTACTTATGATTACGTCCTCGTCTATTTCTTGCTCAGGCTTTGAATATAACAAGGCGCTCATCTTGTTTATCTGCTCTTGTATATCGGCAATCTTGTTAAAAAAATCCTGTCTCATTTCAATTAGCTCTTTATTGAATCTCTTTGATGTTTCTTTTAGATCAACTCTTTCACTCTCATCATCTTGTTTTTGAACAGCTATAGTAAAAGGAGTCATTGTTGTTGGAACATCGAGCTCGTCAATCTTCATTTTACCTAAAGCGACATCCTTAGCTTTTTCATCACTAAGCCAGAATGGTTGTACATAAACCCTCTTAGTTTGTTCTCTGGTAGCTAAATAAAACTCTCCAAGTCCCAGGTCCATTATCTGATCAGTATTAGGTTTCTGGCTTTTTGGTACCGGAATCTGATTTAATGTATGCTTAACTTCATTGATTTCACTCTGATAGCCAAGGATCCAAGTTGAAATTTGTTTCAATGGAGTCTTATCCACATTAGCCATGTCCTGGCTATCTATCCATATGAAGTTATTATTCGTTGCTCCCTGTCTTATGAATTCCTCTACGATAAGCTTACATGGATCCCCTCTTTTCTGAGGAAGAAACTTCCATGCTTCCGGAATAATTAAGATTACGTCTTTGTAATTGTTTAAGACTTCATCAGCTACGCTTCTGATAATAAGGCTTTGGACTTCCTGATCTCTGCTAAATCTTTCCAGATCAATAATGTTTAGTCCATCAACCAAATCCAGAGTATTAGAAAATCTGATTGATTGTAATTTTGGTAAGATTATTTCAAGATAGGCCTGAAGATTTGTTAGGATATCTATTTCGAAAGCATTAACTTTCTTCTCTAAGAGTCTTTCATCAACCTTTTTCTTGAAGTCTATTAAACTATTTCCTCCTGTCTTCTTGCATATCTGGATTATCTTGGCTCTCTCAAAAGTCCTTAGCTTTTCTTTTATCGTTGCTTCTACTAATCCCTGGATGAATTGCCAGTCACTTCTATCTACAAAATATGGGGGAATGATAGTTCCCTGCAAAAAGCTCTTCTCCCCTATCTTAGTTTTGAAAACAATGGCCCTCTTTTTGCTTCGGTGAATCAGAGCCTCAAGAGTTGTGGTCTTTCCGGATTGCTGTGTCAATCCAGTTACAATTAGATGAGATGGTTCTATAAACATCTCTTCTCCAGTACCTATTTCATATCCTAGTTTTATGTTTTTCATTTTCCTATAACCTCAGTTCTTCGTTTATATTTGATAATCCCCATCTCTCTCATAGCTTTATCTTTCCTAATCCACTTTTGTCTCCAATCTTCCATCTCATAAATTAACTCTAAAATAATATCAATCTTGGTTTGACTCTTTTCTTTTTCAAAACGATTTCTTGGATGTTTTCCCTCAAGAATTTTCTTAATATCTTCCACGTCATCACCATAACCCATTATGTCATGAAAACAATCATGATGAATCCAAAGGTATCCGCTGGGAGAATCTGTCATATCATTCTCACACCAGCAACACCATGCTTTAACCATTTACTCGTGTAACCTCAGTATAATTTATTGATTGAATTGCTTGTAAAGTATTATTATCCATCTCAATTCTAATTACAAAGTCAGTGTTAGATATTATCACAGCCCCTACAACTATAGTTAAGGCAATCAAATATACAATAACTCCCCAAAATAGATGTTTATTCATTTGTGTATCCCTTAAATCTTTTAATTTTATTTTTATTTTCTTTTATTATAGGTTGAAAATTGGATTCTACTAACATCAAAAACCCATCACATTCGTCATCAACACAATCCATTATTCTGGGAATATCGACTCCTCTTTCAACTCCACTTCCACACCTTGTACATGTATATTTCACAAAAACTTTTGTTTTTTTCATGTTCTTTATTCTAAAATCAAGAATGGAAGGATGAAAAAAAAGAGGTGATTAATCTTTTAGAATTTGGACGGTACCAAATATTACCTATCCCCTCCCATCCCTGATTATCGTTTATGTCGGAAGATTAAAACGACTATTAATATTTTAGAGTGCCTCCTTTTTAGGTTTTTGATCTTTAAGAGATCTCAAAATCTCTTCTTTCAAAGTAACTATTTCTTTGGTGGAACTTTCTTTATCATTCCAGTGATACCAAAACATGAGGAAGAATACTAAAAGCATCGAGAGAACTCCTGTAACGATTCCCACCAGATAGAATTGAACGTCGTTTATCATTCTAGCATCTCCTGATTTTGAACATCCTTCTGTTTATCTTCTATCATCTTCCTATAAGGACAGGCTTTCTCATGAGATCCAACATTGTGATTTAGAACTCCTTGATTAAAACTCCACATTTTTCTTCCACAATACCGGCAAGATGCTTTGGGCCCCTTATCTTTCATTGAAAGACATAGCCCTTTGTCTTTATAAATG
>SDBT01010155.1_pt1 | contig 15230 bp, 13 predicted proteins | sample 2277101 | NCBI WGS metagenome assembly SDBT01 (sample SAMN10404973, study PRJNA504765) | marine sediment metagenome | isolation source: marine sediment core GS10_PC15, 103 cmbsf | place: Arctic Ocean: Southern Knipovich Ridge | collected 2010 | reverse complement strand
AAGATATTTTAGGATTTGAGATGCAGAAGAAAATATTAATAGTGGATGATGATCCTTCAATTGTTAAGGTTTTCTCATCGCTGCTTAAAGCCAAGGGATATGAAACATTTGCAGTTAATGATGGCTATCAGTGTATAAAAATGGTAAGAGAAGTAAAACCTGATTTTCTATTTATGGTCCTATCGTTCATTTCGCATCGTTTAGCATCGCGAAAATGTGGATACCTGCGGGATACCGATTTTTTACGGTTTTTGGAATTTCAACTTTCTTAGACGTGGGTATAGTGAAGTGGCGAGTGAAGTAAACATACATTCCTGAAATATTTTTTGGGAAATTTTATAACTGTATAAAAAAAGAAAAAAATAACTGTAAATTTAAATAGTTTATATGATGAGTTTTCCAGCTCAATTATAAATTAGGCGAAAATCCGGTATAAATGTTCAAGTAAAAAGGAGGTTTGAATGAATATCTATTTAGGCAATTTGGCACGAGAGGTCACCGAAGAGGATTTACGAGAAGCCTTTGAGGCATTCGGACAAGTCGCATCTATAACAATTATTAAGGACAAGTTTAGTGGTGAACCAAGAGGATTCGGATTTGTGGAGATGCCTGCTAAAGCTGAAGGGCAGTCTGCAATCGATAGTCTAAATGACAAAGAACTAAAAGGAAAAGCACTTAAAGTGAATGAGGCTCGCCCTCGTAGTGAAGACCGTCGAGGTGGAGGTCGTCGAGGTGGAGGTAAGCGCTTCTAAAAAGCCGTATTCTGACTGACCAGAGTCATAGTAGAACATCGCCTAACAAAAAACGACTGTCCGGCAATTCTGATATGCTCCAAAAAGCAGGTGAAACTGACCGTTATATTGCATGCTATTTATTGACCAGATAAATAGTATGTCAAAGTGATTCAAAAATAACAAATCATCGTACACAACTACCCACCCACGCCATTGGTAGGTGGGGTGTCTTTATTATATATATATCACTCTTGCACACCACAGGGGTAAAATATACTCTAAATAGAGTATTATTATCGGATTATTGTTATGTATACCAATAATCCGGTAGTTTTAGATAGGTTGTTGATTAAGTAAGTAAACCATCAAAAGAATATTGACTTCTCATATAATAAAAAATAGTACTATTATAAGTAATAGGATTATAAATACAAAAAATTTAAAAAAATTTATTAAAAAGCTAGTTCACAATAATTATTCACCTAATTGTTTTTCACCAGAGTTTTCAATTCTGATGAGTAAAATTCCGGAAGAACTTCTACCAGAGGACTATCCAGATGGACGGTTTCTTACAATTGGAGATTCATTGTACTATGATTACCGTTCAATTTATCAGGATTTTAGATCGGAATTAACTCTTGAATATCTATCTGATAAAGAACTAAAGGATAATTTATGGTATCTATTCTGCGAAATATATTTAAATACAGATAAATATAAATCTGATGAAAATATAAATAAAAAAATAAATGTTTATATTTCGACTATATGTAAACCTATAAATGAGTATGAAATCTTTATTGGAATTGAAAATCTTGATGAAAAAAGGGGGCGAATAAATATCTGGGATTTCTCAATAGTTCAGTTTTCGAACGATGATTTCTATAACAAATTTGGAAAATCTAAAAGACTCGAAATATATAAAGATAAATTTGTTAATAGAGGCCTAATGAGTTTTATTGAAAGGGGAAATAATCTCAAACTAGTATGTGATCGTGCGCGTGAGAAAGCAAAATTTAATATTAAAATTCTTCAGTTGTATTTACGTAACTCACATATTTTATGGGATGACCAAATATTGTTTTCCATTTCCGAGTATATACTCACCAGGAATATTAAAAATTCTAAAGATATATATTGTACGTTTCACCGTAATCGTAAGCCGGAAAAATTAGGTAGTATAAAAGCTTTTGAAGAGCTATTTGACCTTGCAGAAGACCATTATACAAAACTAAGAGATTTAGAACCAAAATTGGCAAATCACATTAAACGTACTATACATTGGATAGGTGAAGCAATCAATGAAGAGGACTATGATTTAAAAATTATTGCTCTTTGTACGGCAATTGAGACATTACTAACAACGAGAGATGAGAGGAAAAAGGGTGAAAAAATAGCCTACCGAATACTTCTTTTAAATAAAGAACTCTCAACACCATTTACGAATCCATTTAAAATTTTATTTATTTATAATTTACGATCAAAGGTAATTCATGGATCAGGACTATTTATATGCGGGAAATCAGATTACTTTACTATGTTATATGAAGTAAAAAGAATATTAAATAATTGTATAAATTATGTACATAATAATAATATCACTAAGATTTCTTCCATGATTAAAAATCTTGAAAGCAAAGATAATATTGAATGGTTAAAATCATGGGTAAAATCATGGTTAGGTCGTTATAACGATAAAATTGTTCGAGACATATTGGATGCAGTTGAAATAAATAAGTGAAACTTATGACAATTCAAGAATATCTGAAAAAAGTGGGTGATAGGTATAAGACCGGCATAGCTACCGAACACTCTTACAGGGGTGATCTGGAGTGGTTAATCAGTACGCTAGCGCCGGATGTTGTTGTTACTAATGAACCATCGGGGATCGAATGTGGAAAACCGGATTATATTATTACAAAGAATAAAATTGCGATTGGTTATGTCGAAGCAAAGGACATTGGCGATACAGATTTAAAAGGGAAGAAAGCAAATAAAGAACAATTTGATAGGTACAAAGCTACTCGTGATCCTTTCATATTTACCGACTATTTGGATTTTCATCTTTATTTAGATCGGAAGTTTATTACTTCTATTAGAATAGCGGACATTAGAATTGGTAAAATTATTCCAATTATTGAAAACTTTGAGACATTCACTAACCTCATTACTAATTTTTGTGCTTATGTAGGTCAAACAATTAAATCTGCAAGCAAATTATCCAAATTGATGGCAGGTAAGGCAAGAATGCTTGAAAGTGTAATCGAGCAAGCAGTAACAAGTGATGAGCATAACGAGGCAGATAGTACGCTTAAAGACCAAATGAAAGCATTTAAGGAAGTATTGATTCACGATATTAAACCAAGTGAGTTTGCAGATATTTATGCACAAACCATCGCATACGGAATGTTTGCTGCAAGGTTGCACGACCATACCTTAAAAGATTTTAGCAGACAAGAAGCAGCGGAGTTAATACCAAAGTCCAATCCATTTTTAAGAAATTTATTCCAATACATAGCCGGATATGATCTTGATGATAGGATTAGTTGGATAGTTGATGCACTAGCCGATGTATTTAAATATACCGATGTAGCTGAACTATTAAAGGACTTTGGCTCTGCTACACAGCAGAATGATCCAATGATTCATTTCTATGAAACATTCTTGGCAGAGTATAATCCAAAGTTGAGAAAAAGCAGAGGCGTTTACTATACGCCGGAACCGGTGGTTAATTTTATCGTGCGAGCGGTAGATGACATCTTGAAAAGTGAATTTGGATTAAGTAAAGGATTAGCCGATACATCGACCACGACAATCAAATTAGATACAGAAGTACCGGACAAAAGATCGCAAAGCGGATATAAGCAAGCAGAACAAAAAATACACAAGGTACAGATACTTGATCCGGCAGCGGGAACCGGCACATTCTTATCGGAAATTATTAAACACATATATAAAGGATTTGAGGGACAACAAGGAATATGGAGTAAATATGTTGAGAATCATTTAATACCAAGATTAAATGGTTTTGAAATATTGATGGCGAGCTACTCGATGGCGCATCTTAAACTTGAATTACTATTACAAAAAACCGGTTATAAACCAAAAAAAGAACAACGATTAAGAGTATTCCTAACAAATTCATTAGAAAGGCAACATCCGGATACCGATGCAATATGGGCAAAGTGGCTAAGCACAGAAGCTAATAAAGCCAATCACATTAAACGGGATACACCTGTAATGGTTGTGTTAGGTAATCCGCCATATAGTGGGATTTCAATAAACAAAGGGAAGTGGATTACTGATCTAATTGAAGATTATAAATATGTAAATGGTGAACATTTTGGTGAACGAAAACATTGGTTGCAAGATGATTATGTTAAGTTTTTACGATTTGGTGAGTATCACATAAATAAAAACGGGGAGGGTATATTAGCATTTATAAACAATCATAGTTTTTTAGATAATCCAACTTTTAGAGGTATGCGTTGGCATTTGTTAAACAGTTTTGATAAAATATATATATTGGATTTGCACGGTAACAGTACGAGAAAAGAAGTTTGTCCGGATGGCAGCAAAGACGAAAACGTGTTTGATATTACTGCTGGCGTTTCTATTAATATATTTATTAAGACTGGTAAAAACAAAAAAGGCAAACTTGCTAAGGTTTTGCACTGTAATGCGTGGGGAAAAAGACAAAAGAAATACGATTATCTGTGGAACAACGATATTAACTCACTTGATTATAAAAATGTTAAATATCAGAAACGATACTATTTCTATAAGCCAAAGAATTATCAATTAATTGAACGATATAATCAAGGGATCGATACTTCAAAGATGTTTCTTCTTCAATCAATGGGTATAACATCAGCAAGAGATGCGTTTGTAATTGATTTTAAACAAGATGCTTTAGAAAAAAGAATACAGGATTTTTGTAATAAAGATTTAGAAACACAAGTGTTTCAAGCACGATATAGATTAAAAGAGAATTATCAGTGGAAGGTCGGAGAACAAAGAGAACAGGTATCTGCATTTTCAAAATCATTTATAACTTCAATTTCGTATCGTCCTTTTGATAATAGGCATATATATTATCAGGATAATTTGGTGTTTAGAATGCGAAGTGAAGTTATGAGCAATCTTAAAAACGAAAATTTTGCTTTCTGTACAGTTAGATTTGGTCGAAATGCAGACCACCATAATTATTTTATTACAAAACATATAACTGATAAAAGCATATCATCTTCACTTGATAATGCAAATATATTTCCGCTCTATATTTATAGTGAAAACGATGGAATGTTTGATAAACAGATCAGAAAACCGAATTTAAACAATGAAATTGTTAGTCAAATTTCAGAAAAGTTAGGTTTAACATTCACCAACGAAAAGGAAGAAACGAATGATACATTTGCACCGATAGATGTTTTAGATTACATATATGCGGTATTACACAGTCCGACATATAGAAATAAATATAAAGAGTTCCTAAAAATTGATTTTCCAAGAGTACCATATCCGACTATTAAAAAGACATTTTGGAAATTAGTAAAAATAGGAAATCAGATTAGACAGATCCATTTGTTGGAATCACCAAAGGTTGAAAATAGGATAACAACCTATCCGGTAAGTGGCGATAATACTGTTACGCGCCGATTAAGCAAGAATGACTGGGAAATAACTAACGAAAAGAAACAATTAGGACGAATTTGGATCAATGACGAGCAGTATTTTGATAAGATACCGGTAACATCGTGGGAGTTTTATATAGGTGGATACCAACCGGCGCAGAAGTGGCTAAAAGACCGGCGTGGCAGAGAATTAAGTTTTGAAGATATTCAGCATTACCAAAAGATAATCGTGGCGCTAACCGAAACCGATAGATTGATGAAAGAAGTTGATAAAGTGGGGGTTGAGTGGTAGAATTATTAATTTAATAAGGATATAGATATGAGCATTAAAAACAATATCTCGACCATAGTTGTAGTTTTATTATTATGTATTATTCTTCTTCTAGTTAGAATAAGTATAACTAATAACGTTAAAATTAAAATTGATGTGAGTTCATTAAATAATCTAAAAGATTATAATGGTCAGTTAGATTCTATCTATATAAATATAAGCGAAGAGGATTTACAGAAAGCAATTTCAATTTTAAAAAAAAGTGCAACTAATAATGTAGATGAAAAAGAATTACTAAATGTACTTGAGAAACAAAAAACATCCTATATACAGATAATCGTTCTTCTAACATTGCTAATTGCTGCAAGCGGATTAACTAGTTTAGTTCAAAACCTAATTTCAAAATCAGATCATGAAAAATTGAAAGATCTTACTGATGATATTAAAAAGGATCAAGCCGCATTGAAATTCCAAGTTTTACGTACTAAAATTGAATTAGCTTCACGTAATATGTATGATAGTACAGTTAACCATTTCTTTTATTCTGGGGATAAAGTAGTAAATGTAGTTGACTCAAAAACATTAATACAAAATTTCAAGACTATTTTTAAGAATTATAATACTGAATTGTATAAAATCGAAAAGTTCGATTGGTTATACAATGATAAATACCAATTCTGGATTCTAGAAAATTTTATTTTTGGTTCACTTAAATATGCTTTGAACAAAGGGTACAGAAAAGACGGATTAATAGATGTTAATAAAAATTCAATATTTAATTTTTGGATGGCATATCTAAGTTCATTGATGGATCCGAATAATTTTGTTGAATTAAAAAAATCAATGAACTCTCGAGCAGATAAAATAGTTTTTGGTGATTATTAATCTCAACAATGCGAAATTATAAAAAGAAATATATCGTACTTAGTCAAATTATATCGAAATGTTAATTCCATATTTTTTCAATTGTGATTTGATTGCAATAAGCACTTATCAATTTAATTAGAATAGCAAATATGAAGAGGGTATTTTTGTAATAATATGTATCAATGTGTAATTCAGTTTGTCTTGTTTCCTGCTAATATTTGATAGATAACAAGATAAACACTTCGCTAATATAAAGCACAAATAATCCTTATATCTTTAATATTCAAAGCCGGTATAGTTTATTCAAATAAGAACTTAGCGGAATTTGAGTGATAGTATTGTTTGTTTCAAATAGTAATTACATATACATATATACCAGTTTCATACGCGAGGATATAAAAAAGTTTTATGAGAATTTATTACTCTTGAAGTGATTGGCTATTTAATTTCAAACACAATCAAATCCATTCAAGTATGTTTTTTGTAATTTGAGGAAATAATTAGTGACAAACCTAGAATTGGCAAAGTACTGGTATTATAGAATCATAGATAAATATTCTAAAGATAATTTTGAAAAAAATTCTAAGCTAGGACAACAAAAGAATGAATTGGAAATTTACATAAAAAATAATGATAATTATTTTAAAGAACAGTTAGATATAATTGAGGGCGTATCACTTCGGTTACAAGCAGCTTTGCATTATGGAAGAGATTTAGAAAACAATATACAATACCTTAAAAATAATGAATATAAAAGAATTTGGAATAAAGAACCGGGCGGATTGTCATATAAAGAATGGTTAGATCAAGAAGCTAAAACGCTCTCTGATTCAGAACTTCTCAAAATAGTAAGAATTAGAATGAAAGACTATATTTATCATAATGACGATGTTGATATTGTTATAAATAGTCTATCCAAAGAAAAAAAGGAATTAGTATATATTGTTCCTACGATAGAACAATTCAGCAAGGCATATTATTTTTATTATAAACATAAAGATGATGATGGATCTGCTAAAACTGAATTAGATAACTATGAAAACTTAATTAAATTGATGGAACCGTTAATAGTAGAAGAATTTGAAAAGTTTCTACTTTTAATTGGTATTGATTATGATAAATTACACCTAATAAATCCACAAATAGAATCTGATTATTTTAAAACGAATGAAAAAAAAGATAAATTAATAAATACTAGTCAACATCTAAAGGAATCTAACGCAGAAGCAGTAGTTCGTACTAATATCATTAAAAATATGCACAAAACAAACCGTCAATTACGAATGCAGATTGACTATTTAAAAAAATATAGATCGGGCAATTTAACAGATTCTGAAATCGAAAGAATTGTAGACTCTTGTCGCAAAAAAAACGGCAAGATTAATTACACAGCTGTCGGTAAAATTATTGGTTTAAGCAAAGATACTATTCGGAATTTGATTATAAAGCGAAAACTCACTTGGATTATAGACAAACCAAATAACTTTACACCTTAACAACCTATCCTAAAAACGCTTTAAAGAATGCTATTAATTAGCGTTTTTAAAACTAAAACGCTAAAAGATAGTGGCACGATTATTTCCTTAAATATAGATGAAATGAATAATCAAACATATTAAAGGAATATCAAATGGAAAAATTAATCATAGCAGAACTGAACGAGATTAAGAAACTCGTTAAAAGTTCTCAAATCAAGAAATATCTATCCGTTCGAGAATTGGAAAATTATTGCGGTCTATCTCAATCAACGATAAGGCGAGAAATTCAACTCGGCAAACTAAAAGTATCACGTCGCAAGGGTAAGCTACTTTTTAGCAAAGATAGTATTGATCAGTGGCTAAATGGTTAAGCACACTACTTATATTTGGCAATTCGGTACTGGTACTGGAATTTTTAGGTTTCAGACAGATGATCCGTTGATTGCAAGAAAGTTGAACAGGACAAATGGGTGGGAATCAGTTCAACCATACTGCACCAAACCAATTTGGATATATCAAAAATCCTTTGCTACACCGCAAGATGCAAGGAAAAAACTGCGATCACTATGTAAGGTATCAAAATTAGAAAAAGGCCGTACTAACGGCGAATTTTATGCGATTACCTATGCAAATACGACCTAAAAGAAATGAATAGTGATGGCATAATGGATTATTTAACTCTATTTAAAAAACACGTTCCGAATCTTGATAAAGGTTCCGGCCATCAATGGCGCGGTAATTGTCCAATCAAACCGGAAAAAACACCGAAGAATAAATCATTCAGCGTGGATATGGATACTGGTAAGTACTACTGTCATAGCTGTGGCGCTAAAGGTAATGCTATAACATTTGCTATACATTTTGGCGAAAGTACTTATGCTTATCACAATAACACTAATCTTAGCGGTTATCAAAAACTTGAAATAGATAATATGTTCACATATCACAAACAGCTATTAGATAATCTTAAAGATGCGCCGCGATCTTGGAATGTTAAATATATTAAATTATTGAAAGCAGGTTGGAATATTGATAAAGAGAATTTTGTCTTTCCAATCTTTGACCATAAGAATGAAATTATAAATGTAAAACAACATCACGGATCACAATTCAACGGTGCAAAGGCTACATTGTACCCGCTTCAACTATTGAACCAATATGATGATACTTACATAATAATTGATGAGGGTGAAAAAGATGTCATTTCATTATTGTCCAATGGACTTCAATCTGTTACATCAACCGGTGGAGCTAAGGGAATACCTAAAGATATTTCAGCATTGATGAGATTCAAATATATATATATATGTTTAGATAACGATAATAGTGGTGACGCCGGAATTGATCTGTGGATTAAAAGACTAAAAGAATTAGATCCAAAAAGTTATGTCAGAGTTTGTGATTTGTCTAGTTACGTAGATGAGGGTAGTGATGTAACTGATTATTTCAGCATCAAAAACAAATCTCAACAAACATTTTATGATGAAGTTATTGATAAATCGTTGTGGGGTAAAATACCGGGAACTGATGTTCCAAATTATTCAAAAAAAATAATGATGTCGAATGAAATCAAAGACCTATCAAGTAATTGTAGGTTAATAATGCACGAGTTGATTCTTCGTGCGGCAAGATACCGGTTTATTACTTCAAAGATTAATGGTATGAGGGTACGAATGAAACCCGGCGAATATATCACATCTTGCCCTCTATTTGCGGATATATGTGGTAAAGGTATGACTGAAAAAATGGTTCGAGGTGCTATTGGAAAACTTAAACAATTAAGGTTTATTCAAACGGAAGACTTAAAAAAGAGAAGAGGATTGAAGATTACTTTAAGAAATTGGAATGATGAAAATGGTCATAGTGAAAGTCATAGTGATTTAGAAAAAACGGGCATACAGAATATTAAGTTTTTATCGCCGGAAGAATTAATGAGCAAACTTAATAATGGCCATAGTGAATAACGATAAGTGGGAATGATGAATGGGCAGCATAAATATGTTTTGTTTTTCAAGGAAGAAAGTTTAACTAAGTATATAATAAAGATATATTAAGAGTATTAATGGCTAATAAAAGATTAATTAAAACCCCGATTAAATCAATCAGAAAAAAGTGTCTTGTTTGTAGTGAAGGACAGTATAAACAAGTTAGATATTGCACCATATTAATTTGTCCATTATATCCGTACAGAATGGGCAAAAGACCTGATAGTGCGACACTTGTATCATTAAAACAGTTTTATAACGAAAAGTAGGTAGCTATCTAATGACTTTTTCCCTTAAAACGCAATCTGATAACCAATGGTTGACTGGCATACCAATGATAGCTTCATATTTAGGTTTGGGAAAAACAAAAGTATCTGAACTATTAAAATCTGGAACACTCAATAGTTACAGAGTTGGAAAAAAGGTAATGATAAGGAAGACAGATCTTGACAGCTTTATTATGTTTGAAAAACCGTACCATAAACTTACAAGACCTCAAAGAGCCATCGTGAATTGTGATGATTAGCCAAGCGATAGAGGCAGTACCTAATATTCCTACTCAAGTATTGCGTAATCCATACGCGCCAAATCTAATAAATGGAGATTGGTTTAAAATAAATGAGGTTATTGAAAAAGAATCAATTGACCTAATATTGACTGATTTACCCTATGGTATTTTAGAAAGTCAAGGTTGGGATAAGCAGATTGATTTAAAGAAACTTGAAGAAACGTTAGACTTCGTATTAAAGCCCAAAGGACAATTCATCACTTTTTGCAACCAAATGCTATTTCTAAAATTATTAGCCGAATTTACCGTCTTTAAGCAACGTTCTTTACATATTTGGCATAAGTCATCGCCGATGCCGATTAACGAGTATATGCCACTACCGGACTATGAGTTTATATTGGTATTTAAGAAAATAAATGCTAAAACATCTGAATTAGTTTGGTCCCCCACACGTGTAGTAAGTGGTTATCATCCATATATTATCAAATCAAATATATTAACAAGTCCTACCCGGAGACATAAAAAAAGCGATATAAGTATAAATGTTAATGGTGAACGCTGGCTGCATTCAGTAATCGAAGCACCAAATAAGCCGAATATGAAGAAATCAGAGAGGACGAGCCATCCAACACAAAAACCCGAAATAGTGCTTAGAGAATTAATAAAGGCTTATTCTAATCAAGGTCAAGTAGTTCTGGACCCATTCGCAGGATCTTTCTCAACAATTATTTGTGCATATAAAGAAAAAAGAAAATCTATAGGGGTAGAGATTGAATCAAAATATTATGAAGAATCACAAACAAGAATTAATAAAATTATTAGACAACAAGAAATATTTTAATAATAAACGTGGATACCAATTAAATAGGTATGCTATTATACCTATATGTCTATCAGTAGGCTATTTGGGATACCGCAGTAAAGTTTTACATTAAAGAATAGGAGAAGGAAATGATTGGACTAAGAAAACTTAAAGGGAAGTACTATGGCAGGCTCAGACTCAATGGAAAGGACACGCTTTTACCATTAAATACTTCCTACAAAGCTGAGGCTGATAGACTGATCAAAATGTACAATGAAAAGGAAGCTCTTATCAAGGCAGGCTTAATAGATACACTTGAAAGGGATAAATTACCAACACTCAATGAAGCAATTTATGTCTTTCTCGAAGAATCAAATAATAATGGACTCAATCCAAAAACTGTTAAACACTATAATTATGCTCTAAAACACCTTCATAATAATATAAATAATATTAGTGTGAATAGGATCACAGAATCAGACTGTGCTAAGCTAAAGACCTTTCTACTCAAGACATATAAAAGACCGACAGTAAATAGCTATATAAAATCGATTAATGTATTCCTTAGTTGGGCTGAAAAGAAATTCAAAATCAGTTTACCTCTGAGAATACAATTAGTTAAATCTGAAAAGATATTACCTGAATTTTTAACACCTGCTGAGTTAGATAGAATATATCGACTTTGTGTTGATGAAAAAATGCTATCAACATTTAAAATCTATGAACATACTGGTATTAGATTGAGAGAATTGCATAACTGTGAATTAGATATTACTAATAGCGGTACTTATATCAAATTAAGGCGTACAAAGGGCAAACGTGAGCGAATAATACCTATTCCTGTAGAAGTAGTAGAAGATTTTAAAATAGCAGTGCGTGGAAGTATTTATATGCCTGACCGTATAAGTAGGGCATTCAGTAAACTTAGAGACAAAGCAAATATAAATTCAAATAAATCACTACATAGCTTGCGGCATACATTTGCTTTAAGGAAACTGTTAGAACTTGGAAACATCTATCTTGTAAAAGAAATGCTCGGACATAGCAGCGTTAATACAACTCAAATCTATTTACAATTTCCAAAAGGCTATATTAAAGAAGTACTTGCAGATTGGTTACCACAGATCAATAGTAAAGTGGATAGTGAGACTATGAAGATAGCCAAACTTTTACAACAGAATGGATATTCTCAACTACTGAAAAACTAATAAAAGAGCTGAAATCAGTAGTAATTTGGATACAGATGGGATACCAATCCTTATTTCTCCTCAATAACGCGCTTAACTCGAGGTCAAGCGGTCGTAGAATAATCAAGCATCTAAAAAATAAATTCTAATTAAATCCAAACTCAACGTAATTCGAAAAAAGTGAATCCGAAAAAGAGGGGGTGGGTTTTATATAGGTAGTCTTGTGCACATTATTTCTGATAATTTTAGATATATTTTTTTAATAATTGGATACAGGCGGGATACCAATCCTTATTTCTCCTCGATAAAGCACTTAACCCTGAGTCAAGGGTGCCTATTAGAGATGGGTAGGTTTCGGAAAAATTCAAATATAGTTACCAAATAGGGTGGTAGGTAGTGCTTTCTCACCGATGATTATCATTTTCATATATTCTTGTATTCTGATGTTTTATGTTATAGTATTAAATATATAATATCTACGAATTATAGTGTTTTACGCCTTATTGAGACTCGTTAAGTGGTTAATTTATAATTAAATGTACACAGAGGGGTGTACTATGAGAAATGTAATTTATAATGGGCGCATTTTTTTAACTAAAATTTCTGCATCTTCTTTGCAACATTTTTCTATTCAATATTTCATTAACAAGAGGAGAAAACAATGAAAAAGATAATCATATTGTTAATACAAATAATTATTTTATTATTTATAATAAGTTCAACTACATTTACTCAATCATGGACACAGGTAGGTAGTGATCTTGATGGCGAAGCTGCAGGAGACCAGTCAGGTAGTTCAGTTTCATTATCGGCTGATGGCAAGAGGGTAGCCATTGGGGCGATTTATAATGATGGAACAGGTCCTACTGCCGGACACGTACGTATCTACTCAGAATCAGGAGGTGTTTGGACACAGTTAGGTAGTGACATAGATGGCGAAGCTGCAGGAGACCGGTCAGGTAGTTCAGTTTCATTGTCAGCCGATGGCAAGAGGGTTGCCATCGGGGCATGGGGAAATGACGGAACAGGTAATTGGGCTGGACACGTACGCATATATTCAGAATCAGGAGGTGTTTGGACACAGTTAGGTAGTGACATAGATGGCGAAGCTGCCGATGACTGGTCAGGTTATTCAATTTCATTGTCAGCCGATGGCAAGAGGGTAGCCATTGGGGCATTTAGAAATGATGGTAACGGCAGCATGTCAGGCCATGTCCGTGTCTATAATTACAACGGAGGAGCATGGGCGCAACTGGGCGACGATATTGATGGCGAAGCTGCAGGAGACCGGTCAGGTATTTCAGTTTCATTGTCAGCCGATGGCAAGAGGGTTGCCATCGGGGCACATATAAATGTTGGAACAGGTCCTATTGCCGGACACGTACGTATTTACTCAGAATCAGGAGGTGTTTGGACACAGTTAGGTAGTGACATAGATGGCGAAGATGCTGACTATTCAGGTCGGTCAGTTTCATTGTCAGCTGATGGCAAGAGGGTTGCCATTGGAGCCTATTTAAATGACGGAACAGGTCCTGATGCCGGGCACGTACGTATCTACTCAGAATCAGGAGGTGTTTGGACACAGTTAGGTAGTGACATAGATGGCGAAGCTGCACAAGACCAGTCAGGTTGGTCAGTTTCATTGTCATCTGATGGTAGCAGGGTTGCCATTGGGGCGATTTATAATGACGGAACCGGTGAGTGGGCCGGACACGTACGTATCTACTCAGAATCAGGAGGTGTGTGGACACAGTTAGGTAGTGACATAGATGGCGAAGCTGCAGGTGACTATTCAGGACATTCAGTTTCATTATCGGCTGATGGCGAGAGGGTAGCCATTGGGGCGGTTCGGAATGACGGGACAGGTCCTTTTTCCGGACACGTACGAATATATGATACACCTATGCTGTTAAAATTACAACAGGAGGTTCAAATCCTTATCAATATTGGTGCACTGACTCATGGTCAGGGTAACTCACTAATAGACAAACTGGAATCCTCAATTAGACACCTGAATAAGGGTAGAGCTAAGACAGCTATCAATGTCCTTCGTGACTTCATTAAGAAAGTAAACAATTACACCAAAAATGGAACACTATCATCAGAAGAGGGACTACCGCTCATTGAAGCAGCAAATGCTATTATAAACCAACTTCAAGGTGGTCTTCCCAAGCAAGGTATAACAAATGATACGCTGGAGGAACAGGCTCTGCCAAAAGCCTATACTTTAGAGCAAAACTTCCCCAATCCGTTCAATCCTATTACAACGATAAACTACAATCTACCTCAAACAACAAAAGTAACGGTTACAGTCTTTGATATGATGGGTAGAGAAGTAAGGATATTGGTTAATTCAGTAGAACAGGCTGGATACAAGACAGTTATCTGGGATTCAATGGATAGTTATGGTCAACCAGTGAGTGGCGGGATTTATATCCTCAACATCCAGGCTGGAAAGTTCAGTCAAACAAAGAAAATGGTATTATTAAGATGATTTGATAATAAATAATCTAAAAAAAGAAGCCCTGCTTAATTGCGGGGCTTTTTGTTTTACTACAGGAATAGAAAACGTGGATACAGGCGGGATACCAATTTTATTGAATTACTGTAAGTCTCGCAATAAGTTAATTTACCAAGTGTACCCTCTTTACTGGGGGTCAAGAGGTCGCGAGTTCAAATCTCGCCGCCCCGACGATAACTAAAGATTTTAATAACAAAGAGTTAGGAGAATAGGGTAGAATCTTCTAACTCTTGTTATATAAGC
>SDBT01010154.1_pt1 | contig 15230 bp, 13 predicted proteins | sample 2277101 | NCBI WGS metagenome assembly SDBT01 (sample SAMN10404973, study PRJNA504765) | marine sediment metagenome | isolation source: marine sediment core GS10_PC15, 103 cmbsf | place: Arctic Ocean: Southern Knipovich Ridge | collected 2010 | reverse complement strand
CCACTACCGAGGCTGTTGAAGAAGCCGCAGAAGCTGTAGATGAAGCTCCTGAATCAATTGAAGAAGCCGTAGAGGAAGCAGAAGAAATTGTTGAGTAAGCAACTGTTCACTAAATAATAAAATACAATTTTATTAGACAAAAAGGGGAAAGCGGATTGCTTTCCCCTTTTTTATTATGCATAAATATTAAAAATCATTATTTCTTCTTTTTATGACCAGCCCCCAATGTTTGGACCACTACCAAAGTTAGGGTTATTTGATTTAATTTGCATATAAGATTGTTTTGGGTTCTAATGGAATGGCAGCCTCGTGTGCAGGTGGCTTGTGTCCCCATCCAAGTAAGTTGAAATTCTGAAAACCGTTGAAAAATCGGTATCCCGCAGGTATCCACATTTATGCGATGCTAAACGATGCGAAACGGTGCGAAATGAACGATAAGTGCCTAAATAAAAAACCCCACAATTAAGCAGGGCTTCTATTTTTTATTTTATCTATTATTAGTTTATTTCATAGGATATATCACAACATTGTTTTTAATTGGATTTAAAGTCATCAAGTAAGAATAGATAGCACCCAGATCTTCTTCCGTCATTTCCGCGTACGAAGTCCAAGCCATCATGGTATTTTCATTATTATAGACTGGCGCATGTTTAGCTTCGGGAGTTGCATATTCCTTAAATCGTTCAATAAAATCATATTGATCCCACTCCCCGATTCCGGTTTCCTTATCAGGAGTGATATTGGATGATAGAACCATCAAGCTGCCGGGCATAGGGTGTTCTGATCCACCAGCATATTCCATTCCTTCAATTAATTTATGTCCTTTCATAGGCGTATGGCAGGTAACGCACCCCGCAATGGTAATCAAATACTCACCATATTCTACTTCGTTAGTTGGATCTGGTTTCGTTTGTGGTGTATATTCTTGGGGTATGGTTCTGATTACGTATTTCAGTGGGAATTTTAATTTACTTGTTTTAACATCACTGGGGATTGACTCAAGCGTCCGTAAATATGCTATTATCGAATAGACATCTTCTTCAGCCATCCTGGCGTAACTGAGGTAGGGCATCATGGGAAAAATAGCTTCACCATCTTTAGTAACGCCACTGACAATTGAGCGAAAAATCTCCCCGTCAGTCCAATCACCAAGACCATAGGGGGTAATATTAGAAAGGCATACAGTACCGGGAAGCCCTAATTCTTCTCCGGCACATTCACCACCCTTTCCTTCCGTTCCTTCTACGATTGGTATGGCATAATTATCCCACTTATGCTCGGAATGACAATCAAAACAGCCTGTAACAGCTTTGGTTAAATACTCACCACGGGCAACTTGTTCCGCCGTAATTTCAACATTAAGGTCAGGAGCGGGACCAACTTTTATTGGTATCAAAATGGTACAGCCACAAAGCAGGATCAATACGAAATAGATTGCAGTTTTTAAAGTATTTTTCATAATCATCTCCTTGTAGTTGTTATAAATTTTTATCATTAAACAGTCGATAAACTAGTTTACTATTTATCATAATAATTCTTAATATCATGAAAATGGTAAATTATAAATATCACTCTATTAAATTGCAGTTTATTTTTATAGCTCCCTTCAATAGTATAATTACTTCTTTAATTTACATATTCTATCATTTATTACCAATTAAGTTGAAATTCCAATAACCATTGATAATTCCCTATGGTGGGCAAGTATACTTTATATAATAAACATACCACACCTACCAATGGCGTGGGTGGGTATTACATGACTTTTTAAAATCACTAAATATGATTGTCGCTTGACCGGTAGTTAAGTTCTTTATAGTGGAAAGATATGCATTGGTATCCCAATTGTATCCAAATTACTATTTTGTTTTCAGCTTTTTGATTTGTTTCACCAGATTGCCAATCCATATTTTTATCATTTTCATTAAATAATGTAGCTTTCTACGGTACGTTATATTCGGAGATATTAGTAGTTGTCTTAAAAATTTCTTTCGCCTTGTATTTGTTTCTTTTGAAGAATAAATATTTAATCCTAATTTTAGAATACCAGTGTTTAATTCCTTTAAGGTCATATTTTTCGGAATAATATTCGGATCAAATAATGTTGTTAATTCCCATGCTTTAGCTTTTATAAGACGTTTCTCCTTTTTAAGTCTTTGATATAAGGGTGTACCTGGAAAGGGTGTCAGATATGTAATCTGAACTTCATATAAGCCCGATTCTTTAATAAATGAATGGACTTCCTCAAATGATTTTGGAGAATCTCCATCTAATCCGAGTACAAAACATCCATTTACAGTTATACCAAAGGATTGGATCTTGGCTATAGATTCCAGATAGAGATCGCGCTGTTTTAATTTCCAATTAGCATTTAATTCAATTCCATCAAGACTCTCTAATCTTGGACTTTCCAAACCAATTAATATTTGTTTACAGCCAGAATCTCGCAATAATCCTAATAGTTCAATGTCTTGCGCAACTGAAATATCCGTTTCTGTAAACCATGCGATTTTTTCCTTAATTAAAGCACGACACAATTCTTTAGAATGATTATGATTAACAAAACTGTTATCGTCAGCAAATTCAATAAAAGGTCTATCCCAAATGTTTTTAATTGCATGTATTTCTTCAATCACTTTGGCAACAGGTTTTAATTTATATCTGTTAGATAATAGAATTGAGCTCGCACAAAATTCACATTTCCAAGGGCATCCTCTACTGGTTTGAACTGTAAGCCTATTGTAATTATCTGGGTCTAATAAATCAAATCGCGGAACTGGAGCATCTTTAAGATCATAATTACCTTGTGGTTTTTGTACATAAAACTTTTCCATTTTCCCCTTCTCAAAATCCGCTAATACTTTTGGCCAAAGCGGTTCTCCCTCACCAATTACCACTGTTGAACAATACTTAATTGCTTCTTTTGGTAGTGAAGTTACGTGAAGACCCCCCATTACAACGGGAATATGCATATCTTGATAATGCTTGGACACATCATACGCTTGATTAATTTGAGCTGAATATGTACTTATAGCTACAAGGTCAAAATCATCAGGTAGGTCATTATCATTTTGAAAATCTTCTATCTCAAGATAACTTATTTCATAGTGATTTGGAGTTAAAGCTGCAAGTGTTAGTAATGATAAGCTTGGCAAACTAGCAACAACTTTGTTACGCTCCACAAAACCTGGAAGGGTTAAACCTATTTTTGTCAGTTCTTCATTATGAGCCCTAACTCCACTCATTGCAATCAAACCGATTTTCAAATATTCAAAACCTCCCAAACCGTGATTATACAACTTAATATCAAGCTAACAACAGGAATGTAAAAAACATTTTTTATTCGTGGGTAAACACCAATTGAAAAACAGCATAAGGGCATTGATATAGCGCCTATAACGAATCCCAAAGATGCAATATCTGTCAGAACACTAGATGATAACAAATTATTGAACGTGAAATAATAAATTATATTTACAATTCCTAATCCGAAGAATGATATATGACCCAATCTGAATAATCGTCTTTTTTGACTTGAATATCCGTCTAACCAATTTTCCTTAAGAAAATGAAAATTAAAACCAATCAAAGAACCCGACAAAAATCCAAACAATATCCACAACCACCCTATAGAAAGATTAAGAGCTACGCTGATGTCAATCATGCTTAAATCCTTATTTTTGCTTTTATATTAGTTCGATTGAGGAAATATTCTTTTATAATCTACTAGATAAAGAACAAACAAAACGATAAACACAATATCAAGCAAAGCAAATATTGGATAGGTGGGATGTGGAATTTGATTAATGGACCAATAGTAAGCAGCCACTCCGGTATATACCAGCTTATATAATAGTCCCACTTTTACAATATCGACGTTTCGCCTTAAATCCTTGTACACATAGTAGTACAATAATCCCTGTGCAAAAACAAAGCCGGCAGCTGCGTGTAAATACGCAGGTTCTTGTGGTAATGGCATATTAAACATTGCGTAAATCGGTTTATAAAACAGGAAAAATGTGAGTCCAAGGATGAAATCGTATAACGCAGCAATTATAAATACAATTGAATAGAACTTTTTATTTCTCATAGTACCTCCAAATTAATTAATTACCACTCCCTGAGTCTCAATAAGTCGTAAAACACTATAATTCGTATATATTATCTCAGAATAATACGATTAAGCGGTCTATTTATCAATATTAATTTATTTTTACTCTATTTAGAGTATATTTTATACCGGTGGTGTGTCAGAGTACTTTATATATATATAACACCCCCCACCTACCAATGGCATGGGTGGGTATGCTAATAAATTGGTATCCCGCAGGTATCCACAATGACTTTTTAGAGATAAGTATTAATTTGTTCCTTGTTTCATTCAAATCTTCTTATTCTTAATTAATAGCACTATAGCAATAACCGCCCACACCACTCCGAGCGTTAGGTATGTATTATCTTTTTGAAAGAATGCTAATAAAAGAAATGCAAGCGCCAATGCTGAAAATGGCATACTTGTTTTAAAAAAGTTTTGCAGTTTACTCATCGCTGAATCCTTTTTTTGCTTTGGTTTCGGTAATTCTTTTCTATATAAATTAGTCAGTAGGTATTTAATTTAAGGAAAAAGAATATTTTTATAAAATATTTAAAATTGTGTGAGGTTTTTATTTCTTTACAATATTCGATAATTCATAAAGAACATGAGACGCGCGAAATTCCATGTTTGTGTATTCTAAATCTGCTTTTTCTAAAAGTCTGATAATATAGGCTGCAGTGTAGTCTGTAGATATATTGTTTTGGGTATTGTAGTTTGTTTCTTGGGGCGCATCAATTTTGTAATACGACGATAAATATCGGGTTTTATCAAAAGGTCGTTCTTGACTTACGATTGCAAAGTATTCATATCCCATCTCTTTAGTGAATTCCGCACAACGATACATTAAACGATTGTTGACATCGCCTGGACTTGAATGTTGATTTCCTATATATTCTACTCTATAAAGATTGTCGATTACTTTTTTAGCAGAATATCCATCCAACATTCCATTTGATTGGTAGCTTGTAGAACAACTTATTATTAGAAGGATTGAAATTGTTAATATTAACACATTTTTCATCCTCTCCTCCTGTTCGAAAAGTGATCAATGATTATGAGTATATAGATTTGACCATTTGATGCTATTATCGGAATATGAGGCGGATTCTTTCGCTATAAATTACATCTCCCATAGTACACCTCACAGTTTACTTTTAATTATAGATTTACAACTCCCTGAGTCTCAGTAAAGCATAAAAACACCATAATTCGTATATATCAGTAAAACATAATACGATAATGTGGTTTCTTTATCAACAAAATTCTATTTATACTCTATTTAGAGTATATTTTATCCCTGTGGTGTGTAAGCGTGCTTGATATGTAATAAACAGCCCCGCCTACCAATGGCATGGGTGGGTATGCAAATTAGATTTATTATACTTAGATATTTAATTCACTCTTGACTCGCCGTCAAGTTCTTCTTAGAGGATAAATAGGAATTGGTATCCCACCTGTATCCAAATTACTACTGATTATTTACACAATTATTAGTTTTTCAATGATTGCGAGTATCCACCCTGTTGTAACAACTTGGCGATTTTCAATGCCTCTTGATCTACCTTTTCATTGCTTTGTGGCAACCATACACTAAGAACATCTTTAATATATCCATCTGGAAACTGTAAATAGATTTGAGTTGTATTAACGCTGCTATGGCCAAGCATTTCTTTTACAAGATAGATATTTCCAAGTTCTAACAGTTTCCTCAAAGCAAATGTATGGCGCAAGCTATGCAGTGATTTATTAGAACTTACTTTTGCTTTATCTCGAAGCTTGCTAAATGTTTTACTTATATGATTAGGTTTATATAGACCGCTTCGTACGGCCTTTTTAAAGTCCTCTACTATTTCCGGCGGAATCGGTATTATTCGCTCACGCTTGCCCTTTGTACGCTTTAATTTGATATATGTACCATTATTTGTAATATCTAATTCACAAGAATGCAGTTCTCTCAGTCTGATACCGGTGTGTTCATATATTTTAAATGTTGAAAGCATCTTTTCGTCAGTACATAATTTATATATCCTATCCAACTCATTAGGTGTTAGAAATTCCGGTAAGATCTTTTCAGACTTAACTAATTGTATTCTTGGAGGTAAGTTGATTTTGAATTTTCTTTCAGCCCAACTAAGAAATACATTTATTGATTTTAGATAGCTATTAACTGTTGGTCTCGTAAATTTATTTAGAAGAGCGGTCTTTAGCTTATCGCAGTCTGATTCTGTGATCCTATTCACACTAATATTATTTACATTATTATGAAGGTGTTTTAGAGCATAATCATAGTGTTTAACAGTTTTTGGATTAAGTCCGTTATTATTTGATTCTTTGAGAAAGACATAAATTGCTTCAGACACTGTTGGCATTTTGTTCATTTCAAGTGTCTCTATTAATCCTGCTTTAATTAAGGCTTCCTTTTCATTGTAAATTTTGATCAGTCTTTCAGCTTCCGTCTTATATGATGTATTTAATGGTAACAGCTTATCTTTTCCATCTAAACGCAACCTCCCATAGTATTTCCCTTTAAGTTTTCTTAGCCCAATCATAACACCTCCTAATATTTAATGTATTACTTTATTAGGGTATCCCAAATGCCCTGATAATAGATATATAGGTATATTAACATACCCATTTTATTGGTATCAACTCTTTTATTAAAATAATTCTTGTTGCACAATGATCCTATTAATTCGTTTTTTGGATTCTTCATAATATTTTGATTCAATCTCTACCCCTATTGAGCGTCTTTTTTCTTTGTAAGCACTGATCAGCGTAGAAGCAGAGCCCGCAAATGGATCCAATATCAATTGATCTTGATCAGAATAGCCTTTAATTAATTGTCTTAGTAATAATTCAGGTTTCTGTGTTGGATGATTTGTTCTTTCCGATTCTTTCATATTTGGTTTATTTGGGGCTTCAATTACTGAATGCACCCAACGTTCACCACTCTCATTGATAAGTATTTCACTTTTTATATGTCTTCGGGATGGACTTTTTAAAATATTTGATTTGACAATATATGGTTGCCTTCCTTCTACCATACGCTTGGGATTCCAAGCCAATTCTGATGTTTTGGCTTTCAGCTTTTTAAACACTATTATAAATTCAAAATCAGGTAGTGGCATATAGCCATTTATAGGCATTGGAGATGTCTTATGCCATATATGTAAAGAACGTTGCTTAAATAAAGTTAATTCAGCTAATAATTGTTGGAATAGACTTTGATTGCAGAATGTAATCAACTGTCCTTCAGGTTTAAGCACGAAGTCAAATGTCTTTTCAAGTACAGAAATGTTTAACTTTTTATCCCAAGTTTGACTTTCTAAGATTCCGTAAGGTAAATCAGTTAAGATGAGGTCGATAGAATTTTCATCTATCTGTTTATATAATTCAAACCAATCTCCAAATACCATGTTTGGTTCAAAAGGATTAATTCGAATAGAATTGTCTGGAAAACTAATATCTCTATCTATTACGCTATTGCTACTCATCACCATTCACAATTTCTCTTTGAGGTCTTGTTAATTTATGGAATGGCTTTTCAAACATAATAAAGCTGTCAATATCTGTTTTCTTTGCCATTATCTTTTTTCCAACTCTATAACTCTTTAGTCTTTCAGATTTTATTATTTCAGATGTTTTCGTTTTTCCCAAACCTAAATATGAAGCGATCATATTAATACCGGTCAACCAATGGATGTCAGATTGCGGTTTTTGGGGAAAAGTCATGAGCTATCTACCTACTTATCATTATAATACTGTTTTAACGATGCTAACGTTGGCTCATCGGGTCTTTTACCCATTCTGTACGGATATAATGGACAACTTAATACTGTGCAATATCTCACTTGCTTGTACTGCCCTTCACTACAATCCAGACATTTTTTTCTGATCGTTTTAATTGGTGTGTTAATTAATCTGTTATTAGTCATTAACTTTCTTAATATATCTTTACTATATACTTAGATAAATTTTCTTCCTTGAAAAACTATATATATTTATGCTGACCATTTATCATTACCACTTTTCATAATTCACTATTACCATTATTAAATTTGTTGATTAATTCTTTCGTTGATAAAAATGTAATATTCTGTATGTCCGTTTTCACTTTTTCACTATGACTTTTACTATGACCAGTTTCATCAATCCACCCAATTAGCGTGAACTTCATTCCCCTTCGCATTTTTAGATTTCCTTTTCGAATTAACTTTAATGATTCAAGTTTGTTAGTAGCATCCCGAACCTTTTTAGCAGTCATTCCTCTGCCACATAGTTTTGCGAATTTTCCATAAGATTTAATATATTCACCTGGTTTCATACGAACTCGCATTCCATTAAAATTTGCAGTTGTAACACGATACCTTGTAGCCCTAATAATCAAATTAAAAAGTACAACTTGGTCTCTAATCGAGAGCTTTCTCATCTCATCAGATAACATTACCATTCTCAAGTAGTCTGATATGTCAGAACCAGGCATCTCTGCCCAGATTGAGCGGTCTAAAATTTCTTCAATAAAAGGTTCCTGAGTTTTTCTTTCGGTTGCAAAATAATCTGTCACATCACCGCCTTCACCTACATATTTAGATATATCACAAACTCTGATATAGCTTTTCGGTTTGATAGTTTTTATTTTCTGTATCCATAAGTCAATTCCAGTGTCACCTGCCTCATCGTTATCAAAACAAATATATATTTTGTTAAACCTCATCAATGCTGAAATATCAAATGGTATTACAGTAGCACCACCTGTTGATGTAATCGCTTGAAATCCATTTGATAATAAAGAGATGACATCTTTTTCACCTTCCGTAATTATTATATAAGAATTATCGTAAGTATCTAATAAGTGAAATGGATATAATGAAGCCTTGGCACTACTAAATTGTATTCCTTTATGGTGTTTGACATTTATTAGATCATTCTTATCATTGTAGATTGGAAAAACATAATTATTCTTATCAATATCCCAGCCAACCTTTAATTTTTTAATTATTTCAGTATTCCAAAATCGTGGCGCATTTTCAAGATTATCTAATAAATGTTTGTGATATACATCTACATTCTTTAATTCACGTTTTTTATAACTATTCATTTTAGTGTTGCTACGGTTAGCATAATTGACTTCGCCAACTTCTTCTGCAAAAGTTATCGCATTACCTTCAGCGCCACAGCTTTTACAGTGGTACAATCCTTTAGCCATATCTATGCAGAATGCTTTATTCTCAGGTGTCTTTTCAGGCTTAATTGGACAATTACCACGCCACTGGTTACCATAAACTCGACTAAGATTAGTTACGTATTTTTGATATAGAATTAGATGATCCATTTTTAATTAATATTACTAAATCCGTAGTTTTGAATGTCTTCTTTTAAGTTTCCCAAACATAGTAAAACCTGCTTATTCTTTATTCCCTGGGATCGTTTTGATCTCATCTGCGATTAATTTCAATCGTTTCGGATCTAATATATGTTTCGACACGACTGAAATAATATTATTAATCACATGATCAATCATAATTTTTGCTTCTTTATCAGCATTCTGAACTAAAAATCGCGGCGGTTCTGTATAATCGCCTTTACATTTTAAATAGAACATTATCGATCCGGGATGGTTACTTCGAATCAGCTGCATTAAATGGTCTTCAACCTCGTCAATCGTCGATGCCTGGATCTCATTAACTTTATTGAGAAAATCTAAATCATTCCTGAGCCAATTATAGTAGCACTGTCGACTAATATTGACTGCATCACAACTTTTAGTAATATTTCCAGCTTTAAGTTTGAACACTTTCAAAAATTGACGTTTTTGGACTGGTTTCATTTCAGTCCTTTTTTAAGTGTAAAGTTTGTAATGTAATTACTTCCTTATTTAATATAAGGAATTTCGTACACTTTTAATTTATATCGGTAGGGTCTAAGCTAGGAAAGTTTACTTTTGAATCTGAGGGTAGAGCTAGGAAAGTTTACTTTTAGTTATTTTAGGTTTTAAAACTAGTTGATAATGACCTTTTGGCTTACTAATTAATTCAAATAATTTAGTGCGCACTTTTGGATTTGATTTGAAGGCTTCAAAAAAGGATTCCTCTTTTGGAGCTACTTTTTTTATTACGTCTGAACCTTTAAATGAAAGTTCATATCCATAAGTTATAACTATATATTTTATAATTTGGCGCTGGTTTTCGTTTAATTCAATATCTTTTTCACCCACAATGCGCACCCATCTAAAATCATCCCAATATTCAAAAGTATCATGAGGTTGAAAATCTTGTATTGCTTCATTAATCTCTTCCCTGATTTTACGTTTCCTTCTAGATTCAAAAAGAAGGGGGAATTGTTGTTTAGTATCAGTATCTACTTGGCGTGATTTATTTATCTTTGAAAATAGTTCCTTTTTTTCTTCATGCGTTAGATTTTTAATACGCTTGAGTTTGTCTGGGTGTTCGTATAATACTTGTAAAGCATTCGCATTGGATACAAAAGCATAATCGTCCCTATCAAGTTCTAGACCATATCCACGATAACCATTAAAAAATATACAACGTAGGACAACTGTTTTTGAAAGTAATTCATTCAGTTGTTCTTCATATTGTCCCATTGGTACGTCTCTTATTGTTTACTATTCATTTGTTTTCTATTCTTTTTTCTTTTTCATCGAATAGTGGTGATAATATTAGATAAATTGAATTTAAGGTTGGAATTGTGGAGAAATTTCATAAGCAGGGTGGTTTGTTAAATTAATCCGGTTGCTACCATCGAAATTGATAACATGAATATCCATAAAACCTCCCTGATCTGACTGAAACACAATTTTTGTGCCATCCAACGAATATTGAGGATAACCCTCCCAGCCTGAACTATTTGTGATATTAGTTTGATTACTACCATCAGAGTTCATTACAAAAATATCGTAATTACTGTGGAAACTATCTCTATCGGATAAAAATAGTATATCAGAACCATCCGGAGAAAATTGAGGATGGTCATCCGAATCTGTATTATTAGTTAAATTGATTTGATTACTACCGTCTACATTTATAATAAAAATATCATTAGCACGGGAAAAAACAATCTTTGACCCATCAGGTGAAAAACTTGGTTGCCAATTCCAAGAAGAATTATTTGTCAAATTAATCTGGTTACTGCCGTCTACATTCATAATATAGATATTATACACTGGATCGATTCCTGATACATAGGCAATTTTAGAACCATCAGGAGAAAACTGAGGAGAATGACCTCCAATCCCCTGACTATCAGTAAGATTTACCAGATTGCTCCCATCTGTATTAATTATATAAATGTCTACATCCATATTGAATAATATTTTCATACCATCGGGGGAAAACTGGGGATACCTGCCAGCTCCTGTAGTATTTGTGATATTGGTGAGATTCCCTCCATAAACATCTACAATATATAATCCATCACTAATGGACTTAAAAACGATAGTTGAACCATCTGAAGAAAAACGTGGGTCATAACTAAGACCAATATTTGTTAATTCAATGATACTACTTCCATCAATATCCATAGTGTAAATATTCTCATATCTTGTAAACACAATCTTTTTTGAACCCCTGACGATTGAACTTGATGTCTCGAGCCCCCAAATATCTTCAACAACAATTTGATAATATCTAAACTCAATATCATTTAAAGGACTAATATATTCTAAAATGTTCTGCTCTGTTGTGTAAAATATTTGTATCTGTCCGTTCATATTTTCATTCATTGACTCATAAACTGTGTAAGAAGCGAAGTCGCTATCATTGTTTTGAGACCAAGATATGTAAAAAGAATTATCCCTTGATTGAACAGAGTGAAGTTCAGGTTCAGTTGGTGGGCTATCAATTACAATATAACCATTACCGATGGTTGTTAATTCCCAATAGTCGGTTACACGTATCCAAAACCAATTTTCGTGTGTTGGATCAAATTCTGTTATTGTAAATGACGTTGTTGATTTATCTGTGATGGTAGTCAATAATGTTTTGTTTCCTTGTTCTGATTCAGAATACAATAATTCGTAGTATAAAAAGTCATCATCTGGTGATGTATCCCATTGAACTATCATTTCGTAAAGGTCGTAAGTAACCGATAATATAATAACAGGTGAAGGATGACTGTCTAATACAAGTTGCCCGTCTCCTAACGTTGTCAGATCCCAGTAGTCTGTTACTTTTACCCAAAACCAGTTTTCGTGAGTTGGATCAAAATCAGTAGTAATATAAATAGTATCAACTAGATCTGTTGTAGTCTTCAAAGTGGTTTTTTCTCCTGTTTCACTTTCAGAATATAGAAGCTCATAAGAAACAAAATCATTATCCGTTGACTGGTTCCAAGTTATTTCCATCTCGTAAAGGTCATAAGATACGGTAGCAATGTTTATTGGGGTTGGGCTGTTGTCGACTTCATTGGACAATCCATTACCAATTGTTGATTGATCAAGGGTATCAGTTACATTGATCCAAAACCAATTTTCATGTGTGGGATTAAAATCAGTAATAATATGGGAAGTAGTTGATTTACCTGTATATGTTACAAGAGTCTCTTTTTCACCAATTTCCGTTTCAGAATAAAGGAGTTCGTAATCTCTGAAATCATCATCTTGTGATTCTTCCCAAATTACAGTCATTTCTTCCAAAGAATATGAAACAGAAATAACATTTACTTGAGTTGGTACAGGATCTAATGACGAAGATACAATCTGGCCTTTAACTTCAAGTCCTACGGTATCTCTTACTGCAATTCGATAGTATTGATATGCTAGCGGGTTTATATCAGTATCTGTATATGTTGTATCTGTGATTTCATTGGTTGTATTGATTACAGTGAATTCTTCCATATTAGATTGAAGTGATTTTTCTAACTTGTATGAGTCGAAATCGGGATCGTAGGATTTATTCCACGTTAAAATAAGGTTACCATTTTCTAAAATAATTGACGTAATGTCAATTGAAGTAGGATAGGAATTTGAGTTATCAACTGTTAATAATATAGGTTGAGATTTTGTTGAATTATTGGATGTATCGTAAGAAATAACTTTTACGGTGTGATGGGAGCCATCTGTAAGTGTTGATGTGTTCCAACTATATTCATACGGATCTTGGGAATCGGTAAAGTGTAAAGAGTCGTCAATAATAAATTCAACCTTTTCAATTTCTTCATTATCGCTTGTTGATACTAGTATTACGACAACTTCGCTTACTGTCTCACCGGATAATGGAGATTGAATTGAAACAACTGGCGGAGTTGTATCTGGTTCCGCTGAATTCTTGCAAGTTAAAAACATTTCTAAGAATATGAGTAGGAACAAAAGGAATTTAATATTTTTCATTTCAAAGTATATATTTCCCCTTAATTTGTCTAAATTGTGTACGTGTAAAATATATGAATGGAGACTACTCCCACACACCTAAGAGTGGGGGGGGTATTGTGTATCTAAATATGCTAATTCCATATATAAAATAAACCAGACCAAATTATTTCTTTTAAATAATTAACTTGAAATATTCATTGAATTTTCGTGTACTCATATTCTCAACTTTCTCAAGTATATGACTTTCCTTAACTAATATTTTGTCAACATCTTCTTTAAATTGATTATAACTAATTGTGAATTTGCCGCGTTTCAAAAGATTCATTATTTCCTTATCTTGGTCATCTGCTAAAAATATAGATCCTCTATATTCATCTTTTTTATCTTCTGTCAAAGCAAATTTGCTATCTTTTCCTGTTAATGCCTTATACCGTTGATTTAAAAATTCTTTTCTTTTCTTAAACATATCACTCAAATCATAATGATGAGCTAAAAAGTATATTCTTTTAATGATACAATGATGAAGTTGAGTTTTAATTAATTTTTGTTTCTTGTAGCATATCTGATAATATTTATGCTTTAAATGAAAATCATAATAAGACATTTTATTTGGATTCATCTTATTTAACTCAACAATAGCATCAGAGATTCTATTTATAGCTATTAGAATTTTAACTTTTCCAAATAGAGCATATTCTGGATTATTTTCAGTGTTTTTAATATTATCAAATTCATTGATCCACCTTTCTGTTATTTGTTTATTTCCAATTTTATTAGAAACTTTTACTATTTTATTTAATAATGTAAAACTGCTATTAGTTTCTTTTATGGAATATTCATATGCTTTAATATAATATTCTAAAGCCTCTTCGAAATTTCCTTTCTTCGTTGATTCATCACCTTTATCTCGATATTTTCTATATAATGGTTCACTTTTTAAACTATTTTTTAATTTGAATAAAAAACTATTCATAAATTTGTTTAGACCTATTGATTATCGTAAAAATATAATGAATTTTTCAGAGTATATCATTTTAATGTAAACTGCTTTTTCACTATGGTTATTAGTTTGTTCCACTCTTAACGCCTCTGATAATTTATCAATTCTAAGAAAATTGATTATTATCTACCACTTTTATATATAATAAACTACAAGATTATCATAGTTATTAACAATAATCGGATGTAAATACTCTATTTAGAGTATATTTTACCACTGTGGTGTGCAAGCGTGATTTATATATAATAAACAGCCCCCGCCTACCAATGGCGTGGGTGGGTATAGCTTAAAAATCGGTATCCTGCAGGTATTTACATTTACACGATGCAAAACGATGCGAAATAAATGGTAAGAGCATAAAAAGAAAGAGTTAGAAGAGTACTGTTGGAATCACATACAAAACAAAAATCTCTACACTGCACACTTACCTATCTGTATTCTGTTTTATCGTGCCGTTGAATCATTGCTTCAATAAAATCATTCATATTTATTCAAACTGGATTTTAGCCTATCAATCTTGAATAATTATTCACTACCATTTTCTTTTTTAGAATATTTCTTATTGCTTTCCTTGAATCTTTTATTAACGGAATCAAAATTATGTGTATACATAACATACAGTTTACCTAAAATTAGAAGATGAAGAATTAATAATCCTAAATTGTACAATGTCCAGTAATTGTATTCAATGTTTTGACACGTTTCCCTGAATCCAAAATAATAAGAGATATACAATCCAAATAGATATATAAACGCTAATGGGTGGCATATTTGTTGTATTATTTTCCAATATCTTTTTATAGCTCTTA
>SDBT01010153.1_pt1 | contig 15230 bp, 11 predicted proteins | sample 2277101 | NCBI WGS metagenome assembly SDBT01 (sample SAMN10404973, study PRJNA504765) | marine sediment metagenome | isolation source: marine sediment core GS10_PC15, 103 cmbsf | place: Arctic Ocean: Southern Knipovich Ridge | collected 2010 | reverse complement strand
GCTTCTTTGCAGATTCTGACTACAGCGAGTATGACTGCTCCAGCATACTATCAACATACAAGGCTCCTCAATAACCTCTTGACAGGCCCTAGCACCTTGTTTTAGTAGTAGAATACATGAGGGTCGAAAATGACTATCAGTACATCAGTACCTTTGAAGGCCCCTGAGGTTGCCTGACTAGCCCCAAGACGGTATCTTGTTCACGGCGCGCATCTGGTAGGAGAGGATCTTGGCCACCGGTCCTTCGGGCTCCGCCCGGCGGGCGAAGACTTGGCCCTGGTTCGACGGCAGGGTACCGCGGCCGAACCTCAGCTTGCCGGGGATCCGGTCCGGGCCGCTTGCGATGGTCACCTCGACCGCGGGCGGATCCAGCCCGTAGGACCCGTCGGGCAATCCGGGCGCGGGGAATGCCCGGGCCTGCAGGTTGCGCAAGGTGTTCAGCAGGCGCGCGACCTCGTCCGGGTCGGCCAGGTCCTGTATCGGCGCCACCAGCCGCCACTCTCTCCCGGCGCTCGGCTTCTCTGGCTTTCCAATTGCCAGGTCCAAAGTCTCTGTCTTACCTGAAGCAGCAAATTTTTGCGGAGCAGACATGAAAATTTCTCTACAACAGTTATCAGCAGCGGCGTGTCGGCGGCCTCGTCGCGGATCTCTCTGAGTATCTTCTTCAGCCGGCGTATCTCCGCTTTGTACTTCTTGCATTCGGGGCAGGGCTTTTTCTCTTGGCAGTCATGGGCTTTCCTTACGATCGTCACGAAAAAGCCGGGGCGCACACGCCCCGGCTTTTTGCTTTTTATGTTTGGTGCTGGACGGTTAGGGCACGGAGAGGGAGTCGCTGGTCTCCTCGTTGCTCGCGGGGTCGTAGGTGAGCGTTTCGTGGATGATGTCCGTCACCGTCGAGGTGTACACCCCGGTCCTCTTCTGTCTCTCCAGCACCAGGGTTACCGTGCCGTCCGAGGCCGTGTAAAAGGGACCGCCCGCGGCGGTTCCACCGGGCAGCGTCATGGAGAGGCTGACGCCGGCGTTGGCAACAGGGTCCCCGGCGTCGTCTAAAACGGTCACCGTCGTGTAGATGTTGTACGTCTTGCCGCGCTTGGTGTACCACATGTCGATCGCCGAGACGTGCATGCTGGCGCTGCCGCCGATGGTGACTTCCTTGGTCGTGCTGGAGGAAGCGCCGAGATCGTCGACGACGGTCAGCGTGACCGTGTAGGTTCCATCCGCACCATAGGTGTGAGAGGCGGTCGAGCCGGCTGCGGTCTGCCCGTTCCCGAAGTCCCACTCATAGCTTGCAATGCTGCCGTCGCAGTCCGTGCTGGCGCTTCCATCGAAGTCGCAGGCGTTTCCGCTGCAGCTTTTGGTGAAGGAGGCCGCGGGAGCCAGGTTTTCAAGGGAAGGCAGGAGGTTCAGCGCGTCGGCGGCCTGAACCAGCCCGAATCCGTACGCGTCGTCCCGTCCGGCACCTCCCAGGTCCTCCGCCGTCAGCGTGAGCGCGTGCCGGATGGCGCAGCCGGATTTATCAAGATCCGAACTCCACACCAACGCGGCAACGGCCGAGACATGGGGAGTGGCCATCGAGGTGCCGTCCCAGGCTTCGTATCCGCTTCCCGGCTCGACGTTGATCAGCACGGTGGCGCTGGAGCCTGTCAGGCCGAGGAGCGCCTCGCCGAGGCTCCACTTCAGGGAGACGGCCGGGATGCGAGCTCTGTCGACCGAGACGGACAGAGCTTGGTCGAGGTCATTGATTATGATCGCCGCCTTCGCGCCGCCAGAAGCGGCGTTCGCGAGCATGGTGGAGAAATAGGTCTCGTGGTCGCGGGTGCACATGACGACCTTCTTCCGCCAGGAGCCCTTATTGGCGCAGTTGCCTCCGTCCACCAGGATTCCTGCACCCGTTCCGTTCTTCGCTCCCTTCACGGCGTTGCATTCATAGTCCTGGCCGTTCACGGATACCCGGCCGACCCCGACCCAGGGGACCGTGCTGAGAACCGCTACGCCGGGGGCCGAGATCTCCACCTGCGCGTTCTGCTGGGAGAAGTCGGCGACGGTCTTCGTGTCGTCGACGGCGGCGACCGACATGACCGAGTCGTAGGAAGCCGGGTAGGAGTGGTCGGTGTTGCCGTCGTTGCCAGCGGCGGCTACGGACAGGATGCCGGCTTCGGCCAGCTGCTGGAAGCCCAGATCCTCGGCCTCAATGAAGGACGGGCCACCGAGGCTCATGCTGATGATATTGGCGCCGGCGGCCTGGCACTTGTAGCCGGCGTCGACCAGGTCGGAAGCGTACGACCAGGAGCAATCGTTCCCGAAGACCTTGACGATGTACAAGGAGGCCATGCCCGGGGTCACTCCGACCACGCCTATGCCGTTGAGTGCGGCCGCGACGGTGCCGGCCACGTGGGTTCCGTGGCCGCATGCGTCGGTGTCCCAGCCGACGGGATAGCCGCCGATGATATCGACACCAGCGAAATCCTCATGCGTCACGGCCAGGCCGGAGTCGATGATACAGACCTTGATGCCGGAGCCGTCCGGAGCGAGATCGTCGATCTGGAGGTTGGCGTCGGTGTCCCAGACGCCCCGCGCCTGGACCAGGTCCACGCCGTAGGGCACCGTGTCCGCCGACATGTAGCGCTTCGCGTCCTCCTGGACCGACAGCACATTGGGGTTGTGGAGAAAACCCTTGATAGCCACGTCCGGGAGCGAGACGGCAAAGGCGTTGAGCTGGTTGAACTCATGGATTATGTGGCCGCCCGCCTGCACGGCGTTGGCTTTCAGTGCCGCGCCATGGCCCGGGGCGTACCGGACTATCACCCGCTGCTTCATGTCGTTCGCCCATGCGCTGTTCAACCAAACTAAGGCGAACAGGACGGATACGGCCAGTGAAATCAATTTCCGGTTTCTCATGTCTTCCTCCTTAAGGAAAGTTGTTGAGCCACGATACAGCATTTTTCGGGCCAACTTCGATCCTGTCGAGCCGAGTCTTCTAATCGATTGAAAGAAAGCAGTTTTTTCCAACTGCCCCGATGGCGGATTCTCGGGCCTTGTTTCTTCCGGGCGACACGATTTCGGGCATGGATTGCCGCGTTTTTTGTAGTTGCCTGTTTATTCGGGACTATTTTGTGTGATCCTTGCGCAACATGCCGCCGTCCAGCCAAGATTCGAGAGGATCTATAGTACGCGCGGGCCTTCCGCGTCGCCACGGCCGAGGCGGAGCTGTCCCCCGGGGACTACGCCAACCTGGACTTCGCGGCGCTCGCGGCGAGTGCGAAGGAGATCCACGACCGCTACTCGCAGAGCGACACCGTGATCGTGCTGCCCGACGACCACGTGCCCTACCAGATGGTGGACCGGCGCACGGGCCAGCTGGAGCTGCTGTTCCCCCAGGCAGTGATCTCGCGAATCATCCCGGACGAGCCCGAGCCGTAGAGCGCCCGCCCTCGCCTCCTCATTGCGGCCACGAAGAACAGCAGCGAGCCCAAAGGGTAATAGGGCTCGAAGGAGAAGGGGAACAGTCCCTTTGCGTTGCCCGAACTCGTGCGGTAAAAGGGTATGCGCACGGAAGGGAGGAAACTCCATGAGTACGACGACAAGACGCTCCGAGGAGCTGTACGCCAGGGCTTGCGAGCTGATGCCCGGGGGGGTGTCGAGCCCGGTGAGGGCGTTTCGGTCGGTGGGCGGCACGCCGGTGTACTACCGCGAGGCGAAGGGGGCGCGGTTCTTCGACGTGGACGGCAACGAGTACGTGGACTATTGCATGTCCTGGGGCCCGTTGATCCTGGGCCACGCCCACCCGGCCGTGGTGGAGGCGGTGCAGCAGGCAGCCGCGCGCGGGCTGACCTACGGGGCCTGCTGCGAGAACGAGGTGCGCCTGGCCGAGCTGGTGCTGGGCGCTTTCGAAGACATGGAGCAGGTGCGCTTCGTCAGCTCGGGCACCGAGGCGGTCATGACGGCCATCCGGCTGGCCCGCGGGGTTACCGGCCGGCCCAAGGTGCTCAAGTTCGAGGGCGGGTACCACGGGCACTCGGACTCGCTGCTGGTCAAGGCAGGGAGCGGGCTGGCCACTTTCGGCACATCGTCGAGCAAGGGGGTGCCCGAAGGGTTCGCCGCGGAGACGATCGTTTGCGGACTGGACGACGAGGGCGCACTGGACGAGGCTTTCGGTAAATACGGCGATCAGCTGGCCGCGGCCATCGTCGAGCCCTTGCCGGCCAACAACGGCTTGCTCGAGCAGCGGCCCGAATGGCTGCGCCGCCTGCGCGAGCTGTGCTCCGAGCACGGGGCGCTGCTGATCTTCGACGAGGTGATCTCGGGCTTTCGCACCCGCTTCGGCGGTTACGGCGACGGCCTTGGCATCCAGGCCGACCTGGTCACCCTGGGCAAGATCATCGGCGGCGGCATGCCGGTGGGCGCCCTCGCGGGACCCCGCCGGATCATGGAGGCCCTGGCGCCGCTCGGCGGCGTCTACCAGGCGGGCACCCTGTCGGGCAACCCGGTCTCGCTGGCGGCCGGTATCGCCACCCTCGATATCCTTTCGGGGGGCGAGGTATACGACCAGCTCGAAAAGCTGGGCGCGACCCTCGACCGGGCGCTCGAACGGGCCGGCTCCGAGCTGGCGTTCCTGAACTGGCGGCGCGTGGGCTCGATCGTCTGGTTCCACCTGGCCGAGGGCGGCGTGCCGCGATCAGCCGGCGCCATCCAGTCCGTGTGTGTCCAGCGCTTCAACCCGGCGCACGCCCGGCTGCTGGATCGGGGCATCTACCTGCCGCCATCGGCCTACGAGGTGCTGTTCCTGTCCGCCGCCCACGGCGAGGACGAGGTCCGGCGACTGGCCGGGGAATTCGTCGACGCCTTCCGGTAGGAAATATCGCATGAAACGTGTGCGCGGTGTCCATATCCTCTTCGGCCTGAGCCTGCTGACCCTGGTGGTCCTGTGCGCCTGGTGGCTGGTGTTCTTCATGCGCTCGGTGGAGCTCGAGCGGACCGCCCGGCTCAACGAGCTGACCCACGTCACGGTGGTCACCGCCCTGATGATCGGCCAGGTAGAAGAGCGGCCGCGGCCCGGGCCGCTTCCGGGCGAGCTGCCGCTGGAGGTCGTGCCCGCGTCCGAACGCCGGCCCGGGGACATGTTCGCGCCCGCCGTGCCCCGCCATCCCGATCTGGGCGTGCGGCCGACGCAGGCCGCCGTCAAGGTTATCGACGACAAGCTCTTCCGCCGGCGCTTGATGTTTATCGGCGAGGGCGCATTGCTGTTCGTCCTGCTGGGGGTATGCACTTTCATGCTCTATCGCCTCGTGCGCCAGGAACGCCGGCACCTGGGCCGGATGGAGTCCTTCCTGTCCACCGTCACCCACGAGATGAAGACCCCGCTGACCGGGCTCAAGTCCATGCTGCAGACCTTCGCCGCAGGGAGGGTCCCCGAGGAGCAGAAGCCGCGGCTGTTCGCCCTGGGGCTCCGTGAGACCGAGCGCCTGGAGCACATGGTGGAGAACGTGCTGGTCTCCGGCCGGCTGCGCACCGAGCGCTACCAGATCCAGGCCGAACCCGTGCACCTGCGGCCGCTGCTGGAGGGCTTCTTCGAGCACCGCCGGCGCTACCAGGTGGATCGCCCGGACGCCTTCGAGCTGATCTGGGAGCCCGACGAGCGGGACCTGCGGGCGATGTGCGATCCGAACGCCCTGCACATCGTGCTGGAGAACCTGACCGACAATGCGCTCAAATACGGGGGTGAGCCGCCCATGGTCGTGGTGCGGGTCCAGCAAAGCGAGGGCCGAGTCCTGGTGGCGGTCGAGGACCAGGGGATCGGCTTCGCGCCCGAAAAGGCCGACTCGCTGTTCGTCCCGTTCCGCCGCGCCATGGAGGGCAAAGAAACTGTCCAGCACGGCACCGGCCTGGGCCTGTCCATAGCCCGGACCCTGGTCGGGCGGATGGGCGGCGAACTGACCGCCTACAGCGAGGGGCCGGGCCGCGGCAGCCGGTTCACCATCGCGCTATCGGAGGCCGCGCCATGATCCAGCGGGTTTTGCTGATCGAGGACGAGGAGCTGGTCGGCACCATGATCCGGATGAACCTGGAGAGCGCCGGCTACGAGGTGGTCTGGCTCCGGGACGGCCGCGAGGCCGTGGAGCGCGCCGCGACCGTTACATTCGATCTGATCTTGCTGGACATCGCGCTCCCCGGCCCGGACGGCTTACGCGTGCTGGCCGATCTGCGCGCGGGCGGGATCGGCACCCCGGTCATGATGGTGACCGCACGCTCGGACGTGCAGACCAAGGTCCAGGCGCTCGGGATTGGGGCGGACGACTACCTGCCCAAGCCGTTCGACGTTGGCGAGATGGTCGCCCGGGTCCACGCCCTGGTGCGTCGCTCCCAGGCCGAGCGCGAGATCCCGTCCGATCACATCGTCCGGATCGGCCTGTACGAAATCAACCTGCAGACGCGCGTGGCCGGATCCAGCGAGGGCGAGATCGTCCTGAGCGAGAAGGAGGCGGCCCTGGTCAAGCTGCTGGTGCGTTCCCGGGGCCGGGTGTTGACCCGCTCGGACATCCTGGAGGAGGTCTGGGGCATGGACGTCTCGCCGTCGGAACGCACGATCGACAACTTCATCGTGCGCCTGCGCAAGCTGTTCGAGCCCGACTCCGACAAGCCGAGGTACATCATCACAGTCCGGGGCGAAGGATACCGCTTCGTCCCCTGAACCACGGGAGGTCTTTCCATGGTGTTTCCGACCCACCGACCGCGCCGGCTGCGGCGCTCCGCCCTTATGCGCGACCTGGTGCGCGAAACCGTTCTCACTCCAGACGACTTCATCTACCCGCTGTTCGTCCAGGAAGTCTCCGACCGGCCCGAGCCGATCGAGTCCATGCCCGGCCAGATGCGCCACACGATCGACTCGCTCAAAGCCGAGGCCGAGGCCGCGGCCGAAGACGGCGTCAAGGCCGTGCTGCTGTTCGGGATCCCCGAGGTCAAGGACGAGGACGGCAGCCAGGCGTACGCCGACGACGGCATAGTCCAGCGGGCGGTCAGGGCCCTGAAGCACGAAAAACTGCCGCAGGTAGTGTTCTGCGACGTGTGCATGTGCGAGTACACGTCGCACGGACATTGCGGCAGGATCCGCGACGGGGACGTGGACAACGACCCCAGCCTGGAGTTGCTGGCTCGAACCGCGGTCTCCCAGGCGCGCGCCGGCGCCGACGTGGTCGCCCCGTCCGACATGATGGACGGCCGGGTGGACGCCATCCGCCAGGCCCTGGACGAGAAAGGATTCGAGCAGGTTGCCATCCTGTCCTACGCGGCCAAGTACGCCAGCGCCTTCTACGGCCCGTTCCGCGAGGCGGCCGGCTCGGCGCCGCAGTTCGGCGACCGGCTGTCCTACCAGATGGACCCCGCCAACGTGCGCGAGGCGCTCAAGGAAGTCGAGGCCGACATCGACGAGGGAGCCGACATGGTCATGGTCAAGCCGGCTCTTTCCTACCTGGACGTGATCAGCCAGGTCAGGGACATGACCGACCTGCCGCTGGCCGCCTACAACGTCTCGGGCGAGTACGCCATGGTAGAGTTCGCCGCCAAGGCCGGGGCGCTCGACCGCGAGCGCATCATCCGCGAGGTGCTGCTGTCCATCAAGCGCGCCGGCGCCGACCTGATCCTGACCTACCACGCCCGCGAGGCGGCCCGCTGGTCGCGGATAGGCTGACTCCGCTCGACCATTCAACGAGCTGACCGTCCACAGCGAAGGGCCGGGCCTAGCGCCCGCAGAAGGCCGCTTCACCCCGGGCGCACAGCGCTTCGGCCGCGTCGTAGCGCAAGGCCAGGCGTGCCGCAGGCCGCTCGGGATCCTCCGGGAAGAAGCTCCCGAGGTAGTACCGGACCGGATCGCGCAGCCGGGGGCCGGCACCGGTGCCCAGCCGCTGGGGGACCCGCCCTGTGAGCCGGCTCATGGATCGGTGGGCGTAGAGCACCTTTTGATCGTCCCGCGGGTAGACGGCCGCCTCGATCAGACCGATCTGCGGTATCGTGCCCACGCGGGTGGCCAGCGAGTCCTCCACGCGGTCGAACACGAAGGCCTCCACCTCGTCCTGGTTCAGCCGCCAGCCACGCCACGTGCCGACGGCGCCGGGCTGAAGGATCATGCCACGCCGGAACGGCACCACCTCGGTCCGCTCCCGGCTGTGCGGGGAGAGCCCGTCCACCGTCAGCATCACCCCCACCGTCTGCTGGGTCGGGTTCCGAAGCCGGACCTGGTAGAGCTGCCCCGGGCGTCCCGCGATGCAGGAGCGGCCCGCGCGACAGACGACCTCCAGCGGCCGGCCGTCGACGGCCACCTCCAACTCCCACCCGCCGACCCGGTGGCCACAGGGCTCGCCCCCGCTGCAGCCCGCCCCGCCCAAGACCACGCAGGCCATCACCAGGCAGGTCCTGACGTCACGAAGGTCCATAGATCTCCTCCCGCTTCGACCGCACCTGGTTCCATTGTAGCGCCCCGCCACGTGATCGCGCATCGGACGGCAGGCCTAGGGCAACCGGCCTACGTCATCTCTCCTACCCGTGCTGCGCGATGTAGAAAGCCCCGAGCTTTTCAGCACCCAGGTCCAGGCGCTCGGAATTGGGGCGGACGACTATTCCCCCACGGTCAAGAGCTTCAACTCCACCGGCGCCGGGGTGGAGACCTGGCAGGAGAATCCCACCGCATCCACCGGAATGCAGTTTCCGGAGCCCTGCTCCCGGTCGAGCCACCAGCGTTCGAGGACCAGGGCCTGGCGTCCGCGGATGGTACTCGGCGGTTGGTCCTCGGGGTCGTAGCTCAGGCCCGGTACCAACCAATGGGTCTTGCCGGTCTCGTCATCCACCAGCACGGCCAGGGTGTCGAGCTGGGAGGTAGTGGGCAACTCCAGGTCGAGAGGGTTACTGGCGTGGGTGTGGATGAGGGCGAAGCGCGGTTTGAGGCCCGCGTCCTCCAGGATGCGGAAGGCCAGCGTGGCCCAGGAGCCGGCGGTTCCAGATCGCTTTCTGGCCGTCTTGTGGGCCGGCTCCAGGGGCATCCAGCGCATCCAGACCAGGGGGCTGTCCTCCTCCAGGCGGATGCTGGTGTGCAGCCAACGGGCCGCGGTCTGGATGCGACGGAGCTTCTCGTCGTTTTCGACGGGGCGCACCAGCATGGGGTTGACCGCCTTCCGCCCGTCCACATCTCCGGCCCGTGCCATCCACAGGGGCAGGTGGAACAACTGCCCCCGAAGGTTCGACCAGCCGGGACAGCGCGGCGCCAGCAGGACGAAGGGAAGCCTTTCTCTGGAGATGGGCATGAGCGGCTTTTGCAGCTCGAACACCATTGGGTAGGACTCTCCCGGGCTGGTGCGTTTAACCGCGCCGCTGGCGTCCACCACGATCGCGTGCAGGTCCGGCCGGTTCTCATCCGAGGAGTGACCGAAGGTGGCGCGCGAATGAAGCTGGCAGAACCGGTCGCTCCCGAAGTGCCACAACAGCGTCTCCGGGCCGGAGATGGGTTGGATGATCTCGACCGTGTCTCCGATGGACAACGTGGCGATGCGAAAATCGGTTCTGCGCGGCACGCTGAGATCGCAGGGCCAGTCCGCCAACACCTTCGTCTGCAGGGTGTGTACGTTGACCTTTCGGGGCGTACCGTCATCCATCCACACGTGGACCTCGATATCGGGCACCTGTTCCCGGTAGTGGATGACCGAGACCGCGGAGGCTCGCTCGGCTCCGGCCGGGCTGAGGATCCTGATCACCCGACGCCTCACCGGTGTCTTGTCGCCGGAGAGCATGCGGTAGTTGGTGATGTCGTATCCCCGGTTGGTGTATTCGAGGTAGCGCTCCTCCAGACCGACCACGCCACCTCCAGCCTGCGTGCATCTCTGCACGAATGTGCTGTCCAGGCTGTCCAGATCGACAATCGGGATCTTCCTGGCACAGCCTGTGCCCGCTGCGATCAAGAGCACGAGGGTCATCGAGCCAACGGTACGCTGCACGAGGCGACTCCTTTTCCTCCCCACTGGATCTGACCTGGGATCTTGGAAGATGCGGGGCAATTTTTCAAGCAATATGTGCCAGATTGTGGGTTTCGCGGGGGGGCAGGTATGCATTTGCGATTTTGCCTGATCCGTGGCTATCTACCTGGCGAAGATGGGTGGAGAGGGAGGAGGCTCGAGTCGTGGGCGATCGCATCCTGGGCATCGACGTGGGATCGGTCAGCTTGTCGTTGGCGGAGGTGGACGAACAGGGACGCATCCTGCGGTTCGTCACTCTCGCCCACGGGGGTGAGGTCCACAAGACGCTGCAGCGCTGCCTGGAGGATTTCGAGCGACCCGATCCCGGTCGGATTGCGGCCACGACTTCCTCGCCGGCCGGCATCCGTTCGGCGCGGCGGGTCGACAACCTGGTGGCCGCCATCCGGGCGGCCAGGGCTCTGCATCCCGGATTGGGGGCCTTGCTCCTGGTGGGTGGAGAGAGGTTCAGCCTGTCGCTCTTCGGGCCCGATGGAAGGTACCGCCAGAGTCGCTTCAACAGCCTGTGCGCCGCGGGGACGGGCAGCTTTCTGGACCAACAGGCCCGGCGGCTGGGCCTGTCCGACAGCGCGGCCCTGGCGGAGACGGCCATGCGCTCCCGGAGCGACCGACCGCGCATCGCCACCCGCTGTGCCGTTTTTGCCAAGACGGATCTCATCCACGCCCAGCAGGAGGGCTACCCCCCGGAGGCCATCTGCGACGGACTGTGCCGCGGCCTGGCGGCCAACGTGCACGACGCTCTCTTCTCGGGCCAGCCGGTGCCCGACCCCATCGTCTTCGCCGGCGGCGTGGCCCGCAACCGGGCGGCCGTGAGGCACATGGGCGAGCTTTTGGGGCGCGTCCTGGTGGTGGACGAGTACGCCTCGATCTACGGGGCCTACGGGGCGGCCCTGGACTGGCTCGAAGCCTGGCGTTGCGGGGAGGTGGGTGAGTCGTCCGGGGGGCCGGCGGCGGAAGCCGAGAAAGTCCTGCTGGAGGAACGCCGGAGTCGCAGGACATACTACCCGCCCCTCGAGCTCGCCCTGAGCACCTACCCGGAGTTCTCCAGCGAACAACGCCGTGAGTACCAGCCACTCCGGGTGCAGGTCCCCGGTCCGGTGGAGGTGGACATCTACCAGCGCGTCGAGGCGGGAGAGCGGATCGAAGTGTTCCTGGGCCTGGACGTCGGATCTACCTCCACCAAGGCGGTGCTGTTGGGGACCGAGGACGACACCCGGGCATCGGGCGACGAAGGGGTGGCCGTGCTGGCCGGGTTCTATACCAGCACCGCGGGTCGGCCCCTGCTGGCGGTGCAGGCCATCTTCGAGACGGCCAGCGACTGGGCCCGGCGGGCAGACATCCGCCTGGATATCCGCGGGGCCGGCACCACCGGTTCGGGGCGGAAATTCGTCGGCGCCCTGATCGGTGCGGACTCGGTGATCGACGAGATCACGGCCCACGCCCGGGCCGCGGTGCATCTGGATCCCGCGGTGGACACGATCATCGAGATCGGCGGGCAGGACGCCAAGTTCACCACCCTGAGCGACGGCACGGTCACCCAGGCCATCATGAACCACGTGTGCGCGGCGGGGACCGGGAGTTTCATCGAGGAGCAAGCCCGGCGCCTCGGTTGCTCCCTGCAGGACTGCGCCGAGCGGACGGCCGGGCGACGGGCGCCCCTGGCCAGCGATCGCTGCACGGTCTTCATGGAGCGCGACATCAACCACTTCCTGTCCGATGGCTACGATCCGGACGAGGTGCTGTGTTCCGTTCTGCACGCGGTGCGGGACAACTACCTGCTCAAGGTGGCCCGGGGAGGGAACATCGGCCATCGGATCTGCTTCCAGGGCGCGACCGCGAAGAACCGATCGCTGGTGGCCGCCTTCGAGCAGAAATTAGAAAAACCCATCCGGGTCTCACGCTACTGCCACCTGACCGGCGCCCTGGGGGTGGCCCTCGAGTTGCGCGCGCAAGCCGCCCTTGACCTGCCATCTCTCGACCCCAGTCGTTTTCGGGGCCTGGACCTGTACGCGGAGCAGATCCCCGTACGGAGCGAGATCTGCGATCTGTGCAACAACCACTGCAAGCTGCGCCTGGCCGATGTGCGCGGTGGGACGGTGGGTTATGGCTACCTCTGTGGACGCGACCAGGAAGACGATCATTTCGTGTCGGCCAACCGCTCCGGCTTCGATCTGCTTCGGGCCCGGGCCCGCCATTTTCGCGTCAAGACGAATCCGCCCCGCCGTGAGGTTCGTATCGGTCTGCCGGCCGCCCTCACCATGGTGGAGGAGCTGCCCCTCTGGAAGATGTTCTTCGACGAGTTGGGGGTCCAGGTCGTGACCAGCGAGGGCCTGTCAGACCCGGTGGGCCAGGGCAAGCGGCTGGCCGGGGCCGAGTTCTGCGCGCCCATGGCAGCCTGGCACGCCCACGTGGCCAGCTTGCATGATCGGGTGGACTATATCTTCACCCCCTTCTACCTCGAGGCAGAGCACCCCAAGGGCGTCAGGCGCCACTACTGCTATTACACCCAGTACGCGCCGGTCCTGATCTCCAGCATACAGAGGGAGGGGTTGGCCGCGAAGTGCTTGATGCCGCTGCTGCACATCGGCGACCGGGAGTTCGCCTCCTGGCCGGAGCTGCACAAGTCGCTGGTCCAGGCCCTGGGCGGTGACCTCAAGCGGGCCGAGGTGGTGCGGGCCTACAAGCGGGCCAGCGCATTCCATGCGGAGCGCATGGCCGACTGGCCCCGGGTGATGAAGGAGCAGCTCGAGGGGCGGCAAGACCTGGCCGTGGTGTTGCTGGGAAGGCCCTACACGGTCCTCTCGCCGGAGATGAACAACTCCATTCCGGACATCCTGGCCAGGCAGGGGATCAAGACGTTCTACCAGGACATGCTGGAGATCGGAGAGCTGGGCGAGGTCGAAGACCTGGTGCGCACGGTGGACTGGCACTACGCCAAGAAGATGCTCGCCGCCGCGGAGGTGGTGGCCCGCACCCCCGGGCTCTATCCGCTCCTGATCACCTCCTTCAAGTGCGCGCCGGACAGTTGCACGATCGAGTACTTCCAGCGGGTGATGAACGCCCACGGCAAGCCCTACCTGATCCTGCAGCTCGACGAGCACGATTCCCAGGTGGGCTACGAGACCCGCATCGAGGCGGCCGTCAGGGCTTTCCGCAGCCACCTCTCCGGCGCCAGGCCCAGCGAAGACCGGCGCATCCTGCCCCGGGTGCCGGTCCACATCCTCCAGCTCGACGGCCGCACCCTGTTGGTGCCCTGCTGGGATACCCTGGCCACGCCCCTGTTCGTGGCCAGCATGCAGAACCTGGGCATCGACGCCCACTTGATCCATGAGGACCAGGCGCTCATCCAGCAGAGCCTGGGGCACAACACGGGTCAGTGCATCCCGCTCAGCATCATCGTCGAGGAGTACGTCGCATCGATAAAGCGGCTGGATCTGGATCCGGCCCGCTGCGCCCTGTGGCTGCCCAGGGGATCCATGGGCTGCAACATCTGCTTCTTCCCCCAGTACGCCAAGGGTCTGCTGGAGTCTGTAGGCGAAGGTTTCGAAAACAGCGCGGTCTACGCCGGGGAGATCAGCTGCATCGAGATTTCTGCCCGTGCGGCCTTGAACGCCTACTGCGTCTACCTCTTCGGCGGCATGCTCCGGCGCATGCAGTGCAAGACACGGCCCTACGAGGTGCACGCCGGCGCGGCCGACCGGGCCGTGGCCGAGGGCCTGGAGATCTTCACGCAAGCGCTTCTGGAACAGCGTCCCAAGATGAAGGCCGCGCGGGAGGTGGTGGAGCGATTTCTGGCCATCGAGGTGGAAGGAGAGCCCCGCCACCAGGTGGCCATCTTCGGAGACCTCTACGTACGCGACAACGACGTCATGAACCAGGATCTGATCCGGGTCATCGAGGCGCACGGCGGCGAGGTCGTCACCACGCCTTACACCGAGTATGCGCGCGTCATCGGCCGCCCCTACCTGCGCAAGTGGCTGCGCGAGGGCCTTTACAAAGAGGTGGTGATGTCGGCCCCGTTCGTGTTCGGGCAGGATCTATTGGAGCTGGGGTATCGCAAGGAGTTCGCCCGGGTCCTGGGCCACAGACCGGTGGTCAAGCCCCAGGGCCCGCAGGAGGACATCCTGGCCCGCTTCCACGTGAGCATGCACCATACGGGCGAGAGCTTCGACAACCTGCTGAAGATCTTCCACCTGCTGGAGCGCTACCCGGACCTGTCCCTGTTCGTGCAGACCAACCCGGCCTTCTGCTGCCCCTCGCTGGTCACCGAAGCCATGGCGGGCGAGATCGAGCGCGAGACGGGCGTGCCCGTGGTGACCGTCACCTACGACGGAACGGCCTCGCCCAAGAACGACGTGGTCGTGCCCTACCTGGAGCTGGCCGATCGACGGAGCCACTGGGCCGGCGTGCGGGAGAAGGCTGCCAGCTCGCCATGAACACCGGCGGATCCGTCGAATGAGATCGCCATGGGTCGATTGATCATCTTCGGCGTTCTGCTCCTGGCCGTGCTGTTCGTGTGCTTCAAGCTCGTATCCAAGCGGGGCCTGTTCGTCATCCGGGTCCGCCGGGGCCGAATCGACGTGCGCGGCAAGATCCCCGGCCACCGGCTCAACGACGTGTTGGAGTTCATCGCCGGCCTGCGCCTGCCCCACGGCTCCAGGGTGCGCGCTGTGCCCGACGGGCACGGCTTCAGGCTGGAGTTCGACGGTGTCCCGGCCGGGCTGCAGCAGCGGATCAGGAACTATCTGTATCTCAAGCCCTGATGTGGAGGATCGGCACAGAAAGTTTCCTTCTGCGCCGGCTGGGATGGGAACTCAGAAAACCGAGATGACCTCAGTGTTCCGTCGTTCCTGCGGCCTCCGGTGGGTTCTTACCTTGCTGATATCCAAGGGAAAACTAACGGGCGCCGCCCTGGCGCGCTCATTGCGTGGAGGGTTGGTCGGAATTGAAACTAGCAGGAGGGATCATGACACGCGCTCTTTCGATGATGCTTTCATTGCTCCTGGCCTTCTCGTTCCTCTCGGCGAGCTGCGGCTCTTCCGGGTCCGACCCCGGTCCGGGCACGGTGCTGAAGTCCGACAAGCAGCGGATCTACAATCCCGACGTTTCCGATGCGGACGCCCTCGCCCAGGCGGCGGGAAATCGGTCCTTTGCCGTGGACATGTACCGCGAGCTGGCCAGGGAGGACGGCAACGTCTTCTTCTCCCCCTACAGCAT
>SDBT01010152.1_pt1 | contig 15231 bp, 14 predicted proteins | sample 2277101 | NCBI WGS metagenome assembly SDBT01 (sample SAMN10404973, study PRJNA504765) | marine sediment metagenome | isolation source: marine sediment core GS10_PC15, 103 cmbsf | place: Arctic Ocean: Southern Knipovich Ridge | collected 2010 | reverse complement strand
GGCGAACGTACGCGTGAAGGAAATGAGCTCTGGCTTGAAATGAAAAAAACTGGCGTTCTTGATAAAACTGCGCTCGTCTTTGGGCAAATGGGAGAAATGCCGGGCGCTCGTTTACGCGTAGGGTTCACTGGCCTCACCATGGCAGAATATTTCAGAGATAAAGAAAAAAAAGATGTGCTTTTGTTTGTTGATAACATTTTTCGATTTGTACAAGCAGGCTCGGAGGTATCTGCCCTTCTTGGCCGAATGCCTTCAGCCGTTGGCTATCAACCAACATTGGCAACAGAAATGGGCGCATTTCAAGAACGAATCACCAACACAATCAACGGTTCAATAACTTCCGTACAGGCAGTCTACGTCCCTGCCGATGATATTACTGATCCTGCTCCGGCAACCACCTTTATGCATTTAGATGCAAGTACGGTGCTTTCGCGAAAACTTGTTGAACTTGGTTTGTATCCTGCAATTGATCCGTTGCAATCAACGTCCAAGGGATTAGAGCCAGAAATTGTAGGGCAAAAACATTACAAAGTTGCCCAATCGATTCAGCGCATTTTGCAACGATACAAAGAGTTGCAAGATGTGATCGCTATTCTTGGTATGGAAGAGCTTTCAGAAGAGGATAAAACGACGGTAAAACGAGCTAAAAAAATTCAAAAATTTTTAACTCAGCCACTCTTTACGGCAGAATTTGCAACCGGAATTCCCGGCCGTTACGTGCCAATGAAACAAGCAGTTGATGATTTTTCTCGTATTATTGATGGTGAATTTGACTCTTTGCCAGAAGATGCATTTTACATGGTCGGCTCGCTCAAAGAAGCACTTGAAAAAGCGAAAGTACTGCAGGCTCGCTAATGGAACTGATTATCAGTACCCCCAATTATCGATCTGTCTATTCAGTAGTGTGGCTTGAAATTAATACCTCTACGGGAAATTACGTTATTCAAAAAGGCCATGCTCCCACAATCATGGTGCTCTCATCACTTAAAGCACTCACATTTCGATTAAAAACTGGCAAGCAAGAAACGGTTACGGTGAAACATGGCGTCGTGAAAATTAGTCGCAAATCTGCAACGGTCGTTATGACGGTAGCAGAAGAGCAATAACTTCATCTATTCAAAGGGAGACATTTCCCGTACGCATTTTTCTTTCATCACTTCTTCTATCTCAGGCGCTTCTTTTTCTTCGGGAGTCATTAAGTCTGCCGCTGTACCTTTAACATATTCGTACACGCCTCTCAACACTCTTCCAGTACCTCTTCCAAATCGCTTAGTATATCCCCAAGCTCCCCATAAAAAGTTTTCAAACTGTGTCTTGCGTGGTTTAACCTGCGGATTGAGAAATTGTTCCATCTTTTTACGCATTTCGTTGGTAGGAATGCTTCCGTAATATAAATGGGTAAGATAGTTAAGAAGTTTTTTATCTTTAATAACTCGCTGATAGCCACCCTCTAAATTACGCGTTAATTTCTTAAGTTGACGATCCATCCAATTTGTTTCGATGTACCCATCAAGAACAAGCCGCAAAACATGCTGTCCTATTGCAGCAAATTCATCTGGAGATATATTGTACTCATCCCGCAGAACCTCTTCTGTTTTTCTTATACGATTATCTTTCATTTCTTTGGTAAAATGCCCTTCTATTGGCTCAGTACCAAAAAACGCTTCAATCAAAATGAGTGCATCGCGATGAGGCGTAGAACAATCCTTACCAAAAATTAAACACTGTAAATTATCGTTTTGTAGCATAAAGTTATATGCATTACGCGACACATCACCCAGCTTTTCTGAAGTAAAATAAAGCTTTCTTTTGAGCTCTTTTACTGGATCGATTTTGGCATATACAGCATTTTGGATTGACACTACAGAGACAATAATAAAAATTGCACGAATTACTTTCATCATACTCTCCAACTAATAAGCGCTACGCGCTTAGCTTAAAAATTTGCACTCCCTTTTTCATTCTCAAAATACCAGATTTAGGACCTAAAATTCAATGATTTGCATCATTTTACCCTTTTCAAAAAGAGTCCATTGAAGTATGCTAGCTATCATTCAAAAAGGAATAGTTATGAAAAAAGCGATAGGAACGATCATTTCAGGCTCTCTAGCCGATGGGCTGATCATGCGGCTTGCTCCTGGGACAGATCCTGAAAGCATCAAAACTGGCAAATTTCTCTGTATCGCTGGCAGCCAGCATCGCTTTTTTAGCCTCATAACTGATCTCTCTTTAGCCGTCACCCACCCTGATATTCTCCTCTTTCCTCCTTCAAAAGAAGAGGCCCTTCTTTCAGAATTACTGGAGAAAAAAGATATCTATGCCACTGCAGCATTAAAACCGATGCTTATGCTCGGCAAAGATCTGCAGCCAGTGCCAGTTAAAACAATTCCGCCCCATTTTGCGCAAGTGTATGAAGCGGATCACAAAGACGTTGCTCTCATTTTTGGTGATGAAGCTGATCCCTCAAAAAAATATTTTAATATCGGCGTACCACTGGATATGACCACGCCAGTGTGCCTCAATCTTGAACGGCTCACCGAACGATCAAACGGCATCTTTGGAAAAACCGGGACTGGCAAAACATTTTTAACGCGGCTTATATTGGCCGGCCTCATTAAAAATGAAAAAGCAGTTAATCTCATTTTTGATATGCACAGCGAGTATGGCCTACAAGCTCGCAAAGAAGGCAAAGAACATTCATTTGTAAAAGGATTAAAAACATTGTTTCCCGATAAGGTTGCCATTTTTTCTCTTGATCCTGATTCCACACGCCGGCGTGGGAGCAATCCAGACGTTGTGATTACCATTCCGTATCAATCGATCCAAGTAGAAGATGTTTTATCACTGCAATCGGAACTTAACTTGCACGCCACCGCACTTGAAGCGGCTTATTTGATTTTCGCAAAGTATAAACGCGAATGGTTAAGCACGTTGCTCTCGCAAGGTGAAAATTTAAAAAATTTTGCTCAAGATATTGGCGCACATCCGGAATCAATTGCAGCGTTGTATCGAAAGTTGAAGCGCATTGAACGATTGCCATTTTTTACAAATGCATCGGGCGCGGCCCAACAAGATCACAATGTAATTGATCAAATGCTTGAATATATCGACAAAGGCATAAACGTAATTGTTGAATTTGGTAATCACACTCAAACATTTATCTATCTGCTCATCGCCAATATTATCACCCGCCGTATTCACAAAAAATATATAGAAAAAACAGAACGGTTTTTAGGCTCACAAAACATACAAGATGAACCGAAAAAGTTGATGATCACCATCGAAGAGGCGCACAAATTTTTAAATCCACAAGCTGCACGACAAACCATTTTTGGTATCATTGCGCGTGAAATGCGTAAATATTATGTTTCACTTTTAATTGTTGATCAGCGCCCTTCCGGCATCGATGAAGAAATTTTATCCCAGATTGGCACAAAAGTAGTCGCACAATTGAATGATGAAAAAGATATTCAAGGGGTGCTCACCGGCATTTCAAATGCGAGCAATTTGCGTTCAATCTTAGCTTCACTTGATAGCAAAAAGCAGGTGCTCTTGCTTGGCCATGCAGTCACAATGCCAGTCGTGGTGCAGACGCGAGAGTATGATGAAACGTTTTATCGCGCCATGGCAGATGGAGTAACGACTAAGCAAATTGATGAGCTGGTGAAAGAATTATTTTAATATATCTTTCACCAGCTCTATCTTACACCTCTATGAAGCGTATCATTAGAGCTTGAATTTACTTTTAATAGCGTTGACGGTTGCCATTGCACCTTTCTTAATTTCCTTTATGGATGATTTCACGTAACTAAATCCCGCCGTAGTCATATATGTAGCATGAGAAACGCCCCAATAATTTGCTAAGGCCTTTCCTATCTCTGTAACCACAATTGTAGACGCCACTGTTTTAGTTATTAAATTTTGGCGAATCGCAAGGTTTATCAATGATATGGTTTTATCCATGCCTACAGGGCCTAGCGTTCCTACTACTGTAACCGCTTCTGGAAATATTGTATCATCTGACGTTATACCAGCGTTTTTAATTGCCTTACTCGTTTGGTCAGCATGATACAAAGCTACTGCAGCTGTAAGAGCAACACCCAGAAGAACAAGACCTACTTTCAGTTTTCCCTTGTGCCGTTGCCAAAAAGTTTTACTTTTTTGCTCCTGGACTGATTGATCTTGACCATACATTGTTGATACTGAAATTGGCGAGATAGCTAAAGAGAATATAAGGCTCAGTGCCATCATTCGAGACATCTTCATCATACACTCCTAATATAAACACTTGCGTGCTTGGTTTGAGGATTTTTACCACCTATTTTCACCTTAAGCGTAGCAATTTCAGCCCCTGAAAAACAAGGTATTTAGAGTGAAAGATACTATTTTAGCTGTTTTTTCATCCTGCGCCTGAGGAGTGGCATGCAACAAAAAAGAAATTCCTCATACTGACAGCCATAAAAAAAGGTGATAGAATGAAAGAGTTTTTAAAGAAATAGCACAAGGGCACAAAATGAACGCGCGCACCATCTCCATACTCATACTATTGGCACTTATTACATTCGGTGGTATTTGGTTTTTTTCTCGAAGACCAGTAGTCCCCGCCGGAGAACCTGCTATTGAATTCCTCGTCATTGGTACAAACGCCGAATATCCTCCGTTCACCTTTATTGAAAATGATCAGATTGTTGGCTTTGATATTGATGTTGTCCATGAGCTTGCCAAAAGGGTTAATAAAAAATACACGATTACTAATATGTCTTTTGGAGCGTTGATCCCTGAATTGCAAATGGGTAACATTCATCTGATTGCCGCCGGAATGACTCCCACTCCTGAGCGAGAAAAACGCGCATTATTTACCTCCTCTCATCTTGAAGATGATCCCTTAATGGCCGTGCAAAAAGAAGGCGCAGAACCAATTACCAGCAAAGAACAACTCAAACATAAAACAGTGGTAGTCAATCAAGGATATAGCTCCGATTATTACGTAAGTGATATTGGCGATATTGATATGGTACGCATCTCTTCCCCACTTGTCAGCACCGGCCTTCTCACACTCGATGGGAATCAAGCAGACGTATATGTTGCATCAAAAAGTTCATTGCAACCCTTTCTTGCAAAAAAAAACAAGAGCTATACGATAACTCCTATTAAGGATACAGGCGAATCATCCGCGCTGGCTGTTTCAAAAAAATACCCTCAGCTTTATTCTTCTTTGCAATCGGCGATGAATAAGATGCTTAAGGATGGTACGATCGCTACATTAAAAGAAAAATGGAAACTGAATGATTGATCTAGAGTTACTTAAAAAATCAATACCCTACTTGTTGCGAGGTGCAGTTGTTACACTGCAAATTGCATCTATCTCATGTGTCATTGGACTTGTACTTGGCACACTCTGTGGCTTGGGGCTCACAAACAAAAATAGATTCGTGCGACTTTTAATCAGCATCTATACCACGCTCTTTCGTGGCACACCAATGCTAATCCAAATTATTTTTGCCACCTTAGTATTGCCAACACTCGGCATTGGCGTTTCTCGATTTTGGGGAGTTATTTGGGCAATTGCTTTGAATAGCGGGGCCTATATTGCACATATCATTAAGTCTGGTATCAATTCAGTTTCTCAAGGGCAACGAGAAGCAGGAAGAACGCTCGGACTGAGTAATATACAAATCGTTTGGTACATCGTACTTCCGCAAGCAATTAGAGTAGTGCTACCCGCGCTTGGCAACGAATTTATTACACTGGTTAAAGATTCCAGTTTAGCCTCAATTGTAGGCATTCAAGAGCTCACCAAAGAAGGCGAAATAATCTCGAGCCGTACGCTCGATGCACTTACTATTTATTTAGGAGTGGCTGCAATTTATTTGGTTATCACCACAGCCCTCTCTTTATTGATTTCTTTTATTGAGCAAAGGATGAATCGCCATGCTCAGTTTTGAAAATATTTCAAAAAAATTTGGCGGTAAAAAAGTTATTGACGATGTTTCGTTTTCAGTTCCCAAAGGAAATATTGCTGTTCTTCTTGGGCCATCTGGCGTTGGGAAATCTACGCTTTTGCGCATACTGAATAATTTAGAAACAATTGATGAAGGAAGCATAACACTTGATGGCAAACCACTTGATTTGAAATCGATATCAAAAGAACATACCTGCAGCATGGTATTTCAGCAGTTTAATTTGTTTGATCATCTTACGGTGCTTGAAAATATTACATTGGCACTAGAAAAGGTAGAGGGTAAATCAAAACAGGAAGCTCGAAAAATAGCGATGGATTTATTACATCGGTATGATCTTGGCGATAAAAAAGATGCATACCCTTCGCAACTTTCTGGCGGCCAAAAACAACGACTCGCTCTTGCACGCTCAATTGCACTGCGCCCAAAAATTATGTGCTTTGATGAGCCAACGTCAGCTCTCGATCCGATGCTCACTACGTACGTGGCCAATACAATTCAACAACTTGCAGATGATGGATATATTATCCTGATCGCTACGCACGATACTGCACTACTTAATAAATTACGCTGTTCAATTTATTTGATGGACAGTGGAAAAATCGTTGAAACTGCTACTTCAGAAAAATTTTCAAAAAATCATTCTTCGTTTCCTCGCATAAAACGTTTCATTGAAGGGACAGTAAGCGAATAAAATGAATCCCTCACTCCGTTGACCGTTCGATACCCTTCGATCCATCTTCGCATGAAGCTACGCCGGACAGGCAAGCTAAGGACCTTTAGTCCTGAGTTCAGCGAAGGGCCAGGGCGAACAGTAGGGCTTGCGCTTCAATCTTTTATTGTTACATTAGTCTTTAAACTTATTTCATATTAAAAGGAGTCGTAATGAAAAAACATATGCTTAGTCTTGCCCTACTTATTTCTTTCAATGTTCTTTACGCCGCCAAAGAATCCTATCAAAAAACAATAGAAGAGGAGAATGTCACATTTATTGATTATTTATTCACCGATATATACGGACATGCAAAAGTGGTAACATACCATGCTAGCACGGTAGAAGGTATGGTAAAAAATGGTTTTAATTTTGATGGATCATCTATTCCCGGCATGACAAGCATCTCAGAAAGCGATATGGTCGCGTATCCCGATATGCAGACATTGGCGCTGTTGCCCTGGTCGGACTATGAACAAAAAACGGCACGAGTAATCTGTGATGTGTATGAAGATGAACATACGCCATATGCAGGGGATCCACGGTATGTTTTAAAGCAAGCAATTACAGAAGCTCGCACTATGGGCTTTGATTTTTTTGTTGGTCCCGAACTTGAATTCTTTTTGTGTGATGAAAATTTTAACAACACCTCTCTCACTCCAGCAGACAATCAAGGTTATTTCGATGATACACGAAACCCATCAATGAGTGATTTTAAAACGTCCCTATTTGCCGCGCTTCTTTCACAAAACGTTATGATTGAAAAAATACATCACGAGGTAGGCCCGGGGCAATATGAAATGAGCTTCAAATATAATGATGCACTCACTATCGCAGATCAACTCATCATTACTAAGCAGACTATGCGAGTATTATGCAAACTAAATAATTTAAAAGTAACATTTATGCCAAAACCATTCCACGGCCAAAACGGTAATGGTATGCATATCCACTTTAGTTTATGGGACCGAATACAAAACTGTAACGCCTTTTATGCTAAAGATGATCCTGCAAAACTATCTCCAACCGCAAAACATTTTATAGCGGGAGTACTCGCACACATCACAGGACTGAATGCTCTTTTCAACCCAACCATTAATTCATATAAACGTTTAGTGCCTGGCTTTGAAGCACCAATAAATTTATGCTGGGGAACCAAAAATAGAAGCGCTATGATTCGTATTCCGCGCGTTAATGATGATCAACCTTATGCCGTACGCGCTGAACTTCGCTCAGCTGATCCAATGGCAAATCCCTATCTTGCATTTGCAGCTTTGTTGCACGCTGGACTTGATGGTATTAAAAACAATCTACCATTAGCAGCACCAATTGAAGATAACTTGTATCACATTAGTGCCGATGAGCGAATGAAACGAGGAATTAAAGCATTACCTCACTCGCTTGAGCATGCAATTACGTTGTTGCAACAATCAGCACTTGCCAAAGAAATTTTAGGCGAGTGTCTCTTAACAGAATTTGTAAAAAATAAACAACAAGAAATCGCTCAGTATAATACATTTATCACCGATTGGGAGATCCAAACCTACTTCGAGGGTTGACAAACCCAGGACCAGTTGCTAGGTTGTTACGCATCTATATATAGATATAATTTCGGTCCCTAAATGAACAATACTTAAGGGTATTGTTCACCCCCCTAACCCTTCAGCTTGTTCCAAGTTGGAGGGTTTAATATTGAAAAGGAAAAGTATGAATCACGTTATTAGGCGGTTAAATTATCTACCACTATTTTTTTGTGCATTGCTTCATATTCCTTTGAGCGCTGCAGCAGGCCAATCATTTTTTGAAAAAGTTGAACTGATAAAAAAAGATATATATAAAATAGCAGCGGATGAACTGCAGCTTTATCTGGGCACATCTTTTGATCCTCCTCAATTAATCACCGCAGAGAATTTAAAAATAGCTGTAGAAAAAACACCTGATCTTTTTGTGATAAATGTACTGCCCACATCACTCTATGATGATTGCCATATTGTGGGTTCAGCAAGCGCTCCATTAAGAGAGATCGTAGAGAAAGCACAATCATGGGAGCGAGACAGAAAAATTGTCGTCTATTGCGCTCTTGATGAATGCGATGCGGGCGAAAAAGCATACATCTTACTTTCTTGCATGGGGTTCACCAACATAACTGACTACAAAGGGGGCATCAAAGAATGGTTCCAGCTTGATTATCCAACCGGAGGGCCCGCAGAATTTTCATATCTCCATACAAAATCAATTGGCCTACCAGAAGATATAGATATGTATCCTGATGTGCTCGTCTGCAGCAGGCAAACGCGATGGATACACAAGTATCCAACAAAGTAAAATATAACTCTTGAAAAGAACAAAACATGAAACGTAATCACATACTTTTCTCTCTTAGTTTTTTACTTGCGTGCTCTTTTATGGCACACGCGATGGAGAAAGATGAAGCAGCGCCTACACCAAAAAATTATGCTACGTTGATACAGCAAATTGTAGAGATGCTTAAAAAAGACCATCCCGGCCCGTCTACACTATATTACTTGTATGGGAATTCGCAGGAGCAAGATACCTTGCCGCTTGTAAAAAAAGTTATTCTTTGGCGAAAGAAGGGCAAAACGATAGATGAAGGTCTAGAGGTTATCAGACAGTTTAATTGGAAATCTGAAACAGCATTAGCGGATGCACGTGCACTAAAGGGAGTTAGAAAGACTGCTATCTTTGCCCATTATCTTGAAATCGCAAATGCTGCTTTGGGCGTCGATTGGCAAGAAGTAAACGAGGAGGGCAATCTTGTTACTACATTTGCACGTGAAGAATCTTTCTCTAGGATAGAGTGTTTATACAATCAAGTACCTGAGATTGAAGAGATAACAAGAGTCCCTAACTCTGAAGAGAAATAAACTCCAACTGGCACTGCAAAGAAAAAAGGCCTTGATCAGCTCGCTGCAAAGCGAGCTGTTTACATTGAATCATATGAGAAGAGTGTGCAAATTCGGCAAGAAAGTTTTGGCATTGATCGAGCGTTCCCGTAGCAGAAAGTGATTTATAATTTTTGGTACGCCATGCCTTTTTTGCTGAATCCCGACCATCCTGCGTGTCCGGCGTAGCTCGTTCGGCGTAGACGGGTCGAAGGGTTTCTTTCGCAAAAGCAGTAATCTGCAGGCCCACTTTTTGTGCCGTATCACATACAAAAGCAAACTGATCATGCCCTGTCATGCTTCGAGCAATTGTTTGTATTTCTTGGTTAGTTTTTTGTATGTGAAGATCGCTTAATTTAATGGATCGCTCAGCTGCATATGATTCAATCTTTTGTTGCCCTGCCCGATTAAGAGCGGCTTGCTCATACTGAACAAGCCCAATAAGCCATGGATTAATTACAAAAAACCATGCACTAATCAAAAAAGCCACACATGCAAACGTCCCTGCATATCTATGCAGTGGTTTAACATGAACTGCCCATCGATAAAGACGTCCCTTTTCAGGAACAAAGTACATGAGCTCTCCCTTTGGTTATTTTCAAAAAATAAGCTTCGTCCATTGCATGGGGTCAACTGCAATATTGTTCAAGCGCATCTCCCAATGCAAATGATACCCACTTGCATATCCTGTTTTTCCAATAGTTCCAACAGGATTTCCTTTACCAATGATTTGGCCTTCTTCAATATCTGCAAAGCTATCTAAATGACACAACATTGTAATCACACCAAGCCCATGATCAATCACCACCGTGTTACCAGTGTCCACAAATCGTTCTTTAATTTTCACCATACCCCCTTGCGGCGCCCAGACCACTGATTTAGGTAAGTTCAAAACATCAAGCGCTTTGTGCGCATAAAGTCCTTTATACTGCGTCGTTCGTATGGTACCAAATTCAGTGCTTACTCGCTGCACTTCAATAGGAGTGCAAAAAACTCCTTTCCATAATTTCTCTTTTGGTGACTCTTCGGCACATTTTACCAACAACTCCTCAAAGCGTTTATTATCTTTGCCAAGCTCTTTTTCATCGACCATTTTCTCATTACTCACTTGCAAGCTGGTTTTTTTAAAGGGAAAAGTCACTACCTGAAACTTATTATCAAGCTTCATGGTATTGCCCACATGGTCGGTCACATCAATCGAAAAAAGATATTCGTTTGGATTTTCTTCGCATGATACCGGTATAAATGCTTCGTAAACTGAGGAACTTTTCGATTCAGGAAAACAGTCGTATGTTTGTGAAAGTGCAGATATTTTGGCGCTCTTGATTTGCTTATTTACCTGCAATTGTACATGCAGCGTACGGCCTTGCAACACCTTAAATTCTTCTTCTGACTTCAAAAGAGCTGCTTGCAACGGCACATTATCCACATGAAATATTTGCTCTACTTCAGCTTTATTTTTATTGAACGTGCTGTCAGTGATGAGTGCTTTTAACGTATGTTTTCCATTGGAAAGTGTTTTGGTAGGAATGGTAAATGGATGGCCCTGCTCTCCTACAGCAATGCTAAATTTGTTAATAAGAGGCTGATCATCAAGCCACAAAGATATTTCACCCGCCTTTGAACTGGCCACAGCACACTGCATCTCTCCCGCATAAAAGTAATCTGAGCCGATTCCTTTAAGAAAAAGATGGGGAGAAGAACTGTCAAAAAAATAATTATATGATTTGAAGCTCAAAAAACCAATAGCACTCATTAAAAGCAAATATCCCCAAAAGCGTACTCTCAGAATCATTAGCAACCTCAAATTTTTTGCAAACTATAGAATCATACCACGCCAAGACAGTATACTTCCTTTTAGGGTGAAGGTAAATTTGGGGAAGAATCATGCAGCATTTAAGAGTATATCTCTGTTTTGTATCGATTCTTTTTGGTAATTTTCTGGAAACACATATCAATCGTGAAGTGGCTCAAGAACTCTATCGCAGCAATGCTTTAACGATTCGAATGGTTGAAACTCCACCACAAGGCATCCGAGTAAGCACAATCGAACAACTCGTTCGCACTATTCATCTTCATAAGGCAGTACCACAACATACACTGCTTTCAATTAATAGCCGCTATTTTATAGTCCATCGAGGCCTCGAGCTGCACAATCAGGATAAAAAAGTTTTCATTTTTTCTCGTGGCTATGCCAAAACCACGCAACCAGGCACAAATGATGACTTTATCCAACGAGGTGCTGCTGCCAAGGCAGCCTATGTGCAATTACAAGACAATATCGTGCCGTATGATTACCCACTCGTGAGTTTTGATTATGACGATGGAAGGGATGGCTTTGCATTTGGCCAGCACAAAGAAATCAATACACTCCAAACAGTATATAAAGCCGTTTTGCAGAAACATCCGAATATAGACATCATACTGATCGGCGATTGCCGGGGAGGTAAAGTTGCTTTGGAAGTCGCCACGCATAAACCAGACAATCTTCAAGCGCTTATTTTGATGGCTCCCTTTATTTCCGGACGCGATATCACCAACAATATTGCTACACAACATCTAAAATATCTGCCATACAATAAGCACATCCTCCATCTTTTTTTTAAAATGTATTTTAAGACCTACAATGATAAGAAGGATAATCTTGCACAACGACTTTCTCACATTGATCTTAAACTGCCAATCTATATTGCCCATCGAGCCAATGATGCGCTCATATCAATCGACACCATCAATACCATCGTAAGTAGTCTGCGCCAATCAGGAAATAAAAACGTGCATTTTTTAGTAACGAATGACACCAGTGAGTCACACAGTAAACTTACCGGCGTCCCAGAAATCAGGGATGGAATCGCCCAATTCATGCATCAGTATGATATTTTGAGTCAGAGCTCAAATTGACAAATTGCAACAATTGATTACACTATTCATATACTCTTATAGTGGAAAAATCTATGGAAAAAGCCCTTACCAAAATCATCCCCACCTTACCAGGCGTTTATCTATTTAAAAACGCTCAGGGAGAAGTTGTGTACATTGGCAAGGCAAAGTCATTGCGTCCGCGCGTGCATTCTTATTTTCATAAACATCCTCAGAATTGGAAGATCGAAGAAATTCAGAGAGAATACGCAGATCTTGATTTTATTATCACCAAAAGTGAAACCGAAGCAATGCTCCTTGAAGCTGATCTCATTCAACGGTATCAACCGAAGCTGAATACTATTTTTAAAACAGGCCAACCATTTCTGTACATCCTGTTTACCAATCCACGGAATAATCTGCCTTCCATGCAAATCGTGCGAAATAAAAAAAGAAAAGGCACCTACTTTGGACCCTTCTTGCATAAACGCCAAGCGAGAAGCACATATCATTTTCTTATGCACACCTTTAAACTCAATGCGTGCAATAAAAAAATTGAAAATGGATGCCTTGATTATCACATCGGCAACTGCCCCGGCACCTGTAAAACTGATTTTGATAAAGCTGAATATCTCTTTCGCATAGAGCTCGCCAAAGAGGTGTTACGCAAACGGGATAAGAAATTTATCGCAATGATCCAGGAAAAAATCGCGCAGTACAATAAAGAACGTGCATTTGAAAAATCAAAACATTTTGCTGAGTATCTTGAAAACGTACAAACCATTTTTGAAACTATTGCTACGAAGTTTGCTCCTGAAAAGTTTGCTGCGGATATCTTTGCGGCCACAACGCCCATACATCATGTAGCAGCTGTCCATCCACAGGTAGGCAAAGAATTGAGTACGCTTCTTGGCTTAGTAACTCCAATTGGCACCATCGATTGCTTTGATATATCCCATTTTCAAAGCCATTCAATCGTTGGATCTTGCGTTAGATTTACTGATGGTAAACCAGATAAAAACAAATTTCGACGATTCAAAATTCAATCGCTTACAAAACAAAATGATTATGCTGCATTGCAAGAAATTGTGACTCGAAGATATCGAGACCTATCAGAGCTTCCTGATCTTATTCTCATCGATGGCGGCAAAGGCCAACTCAGCGCTGTACAAACAATCTTGCCTCAAGCATCGATTGTAAGTTTGGCAAAGCGGGAAGAAACGTTATTCTCAACTCATTTTAAGAATGGTATCAAACTTGATGTCAAAACAGATATCGGCAAATTATTGATTGCTCTTCGTGATTATGCCCATCACTTTGCTATCAGCTATCATCGCTTGCGCAGATCAAAAAATATGCACCTCTCTCCTTGAGCATGCATTTTTCTATTGCGAAGATTCTGCTAACTCTTAAATACCGCAAATAGAATAGGTGTTAATATCATACCAACTACCATTGTCATAACAGCACAGCCAAGGCAAGCGTTTGTTCCGCACGGATTCGTATGGCGACAACCTCTATTACAGCACATTAACTCAACGATGTATCCTCGCTCCCCTGGCAATACACATCACAACAAGTGAATTCTGATCCCTCTGAACGCCATCCACAACAAGCTTTTTTATGAGAATTTGATTTTTTCATTAAATATTCACAGAAACATAAAAAAGAATTATTTGGGGGGGTAGTACTTTCACCATCTTCTACGTCCTGCACAACTATCGCGACATCACCAAAACTCGCTTCTTCCATCGCATATAACTGGATTGGCATCGTAAAAACACCACAAATCACAATTGATAACAGAATACATTTTTTCATTGCATACTCCAGCATGGACGACTTGATAATATTGGCCGCTCTTTCTACACTATCTTCAATCGCACAGAATATAATAAAAAGGAACTATCATGGCAAATGAAATCATGGAACAACTCACTCATGCCACCCAAGAACTCATTAATCAAGCTGCTTCAATTGCGCAGCAACTCAGAAATCCGGTACTTGTACCGCTTCATATCTTTACCGCATGTTTAGAAAATGAATTTTGCAGCTCACTCCTCTATGCACTGAATATTCCAGCCGATCAACTTCTGATGCTCGCCCAACAAGAATTACAATATTTTCCACAAGTTTCCGGAGCACAACTCGGCATCGATGAGAAAATGCAAGCATTTTTACAAGAGGCACAAAGGGAAGCGCAAGCTTTGGGCGATCAATACATCAGCTTAGAGCATATCATGCTTGCTCTTTCTCAAACGCCCTATCTTCCCGATCAGATTCGCGCAGTTTTAGCGCAAACTGGTTTTTCAAAGGAAGCGATTCTTTCGTACATGAAACATTTACGCAAAGGGCGCACCGTTGATACCAAAGCGGCAGAAGGCAAATACCAAACGCTTGAAAAATATTGCATCAACATTACCGAGCAAGCGCGCAAAGGAGTATTAGATCCCGTTATAGGACGGCATGAAGAAATTCGAAGAGTCATGCAAATTCTTTCACGACGTACAAAAAACAACCCAGTACTCATCGGCGAACCGGGCGTAGGTAAAACAGCAATCGTTGAAGGAATTGCCCAACGTATTATCGATAATGATGTGCCTGAAAGTTTGCAGGGGAAAAAAATATTTTCACTGGATCTTGGGTTGTTGATTGCCGGCGCAAAATATCAAGGAGAGTTTGAAGATCGATTAAAATCGGTACTCAAAGAGATTGAGCAAAGCGAAGGAAATATCATTCTTTTCATTGATGAGCTGCACATGCTCGTTGGCACCGGCCAAACGAGCCAGGGAGGAAT
>SDBT01010151.1_pt1 | contig 15231 bp, 12 predicted proteins | sample 2277101 | NCBI WGS metagenome assembly SDBT01 (sample SAMN10404973, study PRJNA504765) | marine sediment metagenome | isolation source: marine sediment core GS10_PC15, 103 cmbsf | place: Arctic Ocean: Southern Knipovich Ridge | collected 2010 | reverse complement strand
CAGCATTTAACTGATCAAGGTGCAGGCGCCGAGGAAGGCAAAGGAAGTTCAACTGATTTTGGTTTCGATTTAGGGTATATGAAGAAGGAATTTATCTTTCCAAGCCTAACTTTGGGAACTACAATTACTAATATAGGACCAAAAGTATCTTTTATTGATCCGGCCCAAGCTGACCCGCAACCTACTAATTTCACGCTTGGTCTTAATTATCAAGTACTTAATTCTGAGTTTAATAAACTTTCCATAGTATGGGATATTAATAAACTTTTAGTTGCTTCATATCCTGATATGGATTGGGATGGTGACGGATTTATCGGCAGATATACTGAAGATGGTGTATATGATGAACAAAGAGGAATTTATAGTAAAGATGGAAAACAAGAGACAGCGCACACCGATCCATTGTATTTAGCAATATTTACTTCATGGGTTGATGATTGGACCTTAGGCGGTGATATTGATAGGGCTACTGCCGGCAATCTTGCCGATGGTGTAATCGGCGGTTGGAATTGGGTTGATAACAACGGAAATGGTAAAGTCGATGTTGATGAAGGAGAAATGATTGAATCTGAAAGTGGAAAATATAACGAATATGGACAGAAAGAAGTTGGAAGCGGGGACGCCAGGTCGATTAAAAATGAATTAAGACAAATTGTTCATAATGTTGGAATGGAATATTGGTATGCAAATGTATTCGCTATTCGCTTAGGATATATCTACGATTATAACGGAAAATTATTTAATCCGACAATGGGTGTCGGTCTGCGTTATGGTGGTTACGGATTTGATTTTGGCTATACCTTTGGCGAACCCGGTCATCCTTTAGAAAATACAATGCGTTTTTCCCTTAATTGGGTTTTATAAAATATAAATATAATTTATTATTAAAATGTACGGTCGTATTAGCAAGATACTTATCATTGTCTTGCTAGCGACCGTTTCTTTTTTGTGGGGGGAATTCGACCGCGATTTAAAGATTTTAGCTTTACGGGTAGATTTTATTGCAGACAATCATAGTGGAACAACCGGAAACGGTAAATTCCTTTTATCTAATCAAATTAGTGATTGCGGAAATTATACCGTTGATCCTGCTCCACATGACAAATCATATTTTGAATCACAATTAATAGCTCTTGATAGTTATTATAGATCAGTATCTAATGATCACTTTGGAATTGATTTGGTGAATTCGGATATTTTTCCATCTGATCCTGAATTAGCCTATACAATGCCGGATTCTATGTCCTATTATCATCCGTTTATGAGTGAATTAAGTCAGGAAGAAAGGGATGTAATATATGAAGATCGTATAGTGGAATTATTTTTGGATGCAATACTAACAGCTTCTGAAAACGATGTTATATTATTTAACCAATATGATGTAATAGTAGTGATCCATGCGGGAGTCAGTCAAGATTTTGATTTTGGGCTTGATGCTACTGCTGAGGATATACCGTCAACATTTATTGATTACCAAATGATACGAAAACATATTGGTAACGAAGGGATTTATGTTGGAGATGCATACGTTAAAAGTGGTATTATATTACCTGAAACACAAAATCATCTACTCTACCCTGAAATGGTGGAGTATTTTAAAAACAATATTTCTAAAAACTTTTGTAATTATCAATTTGGATTAACCGGAACATTTGCTATGTTAGTTGGGCAAGCCATCGGTTTACCGCCTTTGTGGAATACAGACACAGGCGAAAGTGGGGTAGGTGTATTTGGTTTAATGGATCAGGGATCGAGTAATGGACAGGGATTAATTCCGGCACCACCTATGGCTTGGAATCGAATATTCTCAGGGTGGGAGGAACCGGAAAAAATAATACCGAATGATATTGTAGAAATAAAATCGAGACCAACCGGTAAAACATTAAAAATTGATATAGATGATGATGAGTACTTTTTAATAGAAAACAGAACAAATTGGTTTAGATCAAACGTTAATATTGATTCCGTTAGACGAGCGATTTATAATATAACCGATACAATTCCTAACATAATCGAAATTATTTTTGATTCTGTTGGAGTTATTATTGATGAAAATGGTGTAGTTGTTTCTGTACCCGATTATGATATCGGTCTGCCTGGTTCCGGGTTATTGATATGGCATATTGATGAATCAATAATTGAGTACAATATTCAATCAAATTCAATAAATAACGATCCAAAATACAAAGGAATCGATTTGGAAGAAGCAGGGGGTCCTCAGGATATTGGATATATAAGCACTGCACTTTTTAGAGATCCATCGATAGGTGAGCCGTTTGATATGTGGTATCAGGGTAATCCGGAATATGATGAGGTGAACTCAAATATTATCGATAATCCGTTAGAATTTAATTCGATGACATACCCAAACACCAATTCTAATGTGGGTGCATTATCCAATTTAAATATCGGAAATATTGGAGATGCATCTGATATAATGCAGATTACAATTTCAAATAATCTAACTCTTCCCGGTTTTCCTGATACTTCCTTACATATTCTCTATCATACTGATTTTAATGGAGATGGGCAAAATGAATTAATTGGTGGTGTAAATGAGTTGTGGTGGTCAGAGTCCGATAATATTGATAAAAAAGTGTTTTATGAACTCCCATCAAATGAAAATTATTTTGCTTTAACTAATACGAATGATAATAAGAATTTAGCAGTGTTATCTAATTTAGGTGATTCTCTAAAAATCGTTTGGTTTGAATTTAGTGTTGGCTTCCACATCAAACGTACAGAAATACAGAAAAATGATCACAATTTTATACTGCATATCGCAGGTTATGAAAATAGTGATGTCATTGATGTACATGAAAAATTTGACAATATTTATTTAATTAATAGGGAAATTGGGAATAATATTTCAGTTTCATACTTATTAGATGGTGGAATTGTAATCGAAGAAAATGAACGAACAATTAATCCAACATCATATTATAATGAAGTCATTTTTCAATATATTTCTGCAATTGATTTAAATAACGATGGAAATATAGAAGTATTAGCATTAGATAGTGATGGTAATATATTCGGACTAAATAAAAATTATACATTTGCCACAGGATTCCCTGTTGATTATGACGTTGTTCCACCAATTTTAGCTAAGAATATTATCGGGGATGAATACCCCGAGATAATTTTTAAAAATAGTGCAGGTGAAGTAATTATCCTTAACAATATTGGTGAATTACAATATAGGCTAAGTGGCAATAAAAATAGTAAACTATTAATCCTTGGAGAAAATGAAAATAGAAATACTATTGTTACAGAATCAAATATATGGGTATTTGATGAATTAAGCCAAAATGGAGGAAATGAGTGGACTACGTGGTATGGTGATGAAAATAATTCAAAAGTTATTGAAATTGATTATATTAAGGAAATAACAAGTAATGATGATCTTATTGATAAAAAACGTAGTTATGTTTATCCTAATCCGGCTCGAGATGGAAAGACCAAAATTAGAGTATTCAATTATTCAGCTGACAAGATCAATTTAAAAATATATGATGCAGCAGGATATTTTATTGATGAAATCCAAAGTAATATTGATGTAAAAAATAATGTTTGGGAAACAGATTGGGATGTTAGTGATCTAGAATCCGGTGTTTACCTTATTAAGCTAACAGCAACAAAACAAAACCGTGAAGATTCAATAATATTAAAAGTAGGCGTAATTCATTGAAGTACTACTTCATATTGTTAATTGTATTGATTTTCGGTGTTACGATCAAAGCACAAAGTATATATAATCACCCTGAGATTGAATGGCAAACAATTGAAACTGACCATTTTAAAATTCATTTTTATACTGATACCGAAATCTTAGCGCGTGAAGCAGCCGGAATTCTGGAATATGTTTATCCATTTATAACAGAACTATATCAATATGAAACTAAGGAAAAAACACATTTAACTTTTACGGATACAGAAGATATTGCCAATGGCGTGGCATATTATTATGATAATAAAATGGTAATATGGGCGTCACCTTTGGACATCGCTTTGCGCGGAAGCCATAAATGGTTAGAAAACGTTTTAACGCATGAATTCACCCATATTATTTCCATCCAAAAAGCTATGAAGGCCGGTACAGCAATACCGGGCGGATACCTGCAATGGATTGGATATGAAAATGAGACACATCAAAACGTATTGTACGGATATCCCACTACGGTCATAAGTTATCCAATTCCGGCAGCTGTAGTCCCACCTTGGTTAGCGGAAGGGACAGCTCAATATATGTATAATGGCGCTGACTGGGATAATTGGGATTCCCATCGTGATATGATTTTGCGAGATAGAGCGTTGAACGATAATTTTCTATCTTTTGAAGCAATTAATACATTTGGAAAATGCGGCATTGGAAATGAATCGGTATATAATTCCGGCTATGCATTTGTTAATTATATTGTTGAAGAATGTGGTGAAAGTACCCTTCGAATATTAATGGACGAGCTGTCAAATCCTTTCCAATATTCTATTAATAAAGTTATTAAAAAGGCAACCGGAATCAGCGGTAAAGAACTGTATAATAATTATTTAGTTGATTTAAAGGACAAATATCAACAGGCAACTCAATCAATCGTGGAAGATGAAAATTATATAAAAATATTACAAACGAACGGTTCGACCAATCTTTATCCAAAATGGTCTAATGATGGGAATCGGTATACCTATATATCTAATAAAATGAATGATTATTTTAGTCAGACAGATCTTTATATTTATGATTTTATTTCCAAAGAAGATAAAAAAATTGCTTCAGGTGTTCAATCTTCACCAACTTGGGGAGCCGGAGATAGTATTCTATATTACTCCAAAAAGCCCAAAATGAATAATTTAAAAGGGTATCGCTATTACGACCTGTATTCTTATGATATTAAGGATGATCAGGAAACACGACTAACAAAATCAGCTCGTGCAGTGTCACCGGTTTATATCGAATATTTAAATTCGATTGCATATATTGCAATGGATGGCGGAAAACAGAGCATATTTATTTATTCGTTGGATTTGGAGAAAACGGAAAGGGTTAAAGTTTTTGATGATTCACGAATATTGCACAATATGTTCTTTGATCAAGAGGAACAACGTTTATTATTTGATTATACAACTCATCATTTTAGGAATATTGCGTCCTTATCATTAATTGACTTCAGTGTTGTTGATATTATTTATTCAATTGATTATGACGAAAGAGATATGTGTATCTCTGAGGACGGTAAATTAATTTTTACAACAGATATAAATGGAATTTTTAATATTGTTCAACAGGATCCTGCGGGTTTAAAAAACTATACCAATATTAAGGGTGGGGCATTTATGCCCAATATAAATAAAGACGGAAAAATATTATTTTCTCTATACGATAATGGCGGATATAAGATTGCAATTATAGATACTCCGAAAGTAATCAAATCAACAATTATAAATGATATTGATCAATCGAGGTATCAAGCTCCGATCGATAATCCCGACAATAGTATTGCTGAAAAATATCATGATAATTTTGCACAAATGTTTGTGATGCCGCGATTAATGATCGACTACGGTACTTTTAAACCGGGATTTTATTTTTACTCAAGTGAAATATTGGAAAAGTTGTCATTGAGTGGGGGAGCGTCTGTTAATTTTGATAAAGATATCGATTTTTATTTTAATTTAGTCTACCGAAAATTGTATCCAACCATCTATACTGATTTTATGTATTCAACAAGGAATACTATCGAAAAAACTAAATATTCAGTCTATGATATTGATGACCGATTAAAGTTTCGATTTGTTTTAATGCAAGCCGGAATACAATTACCGTTTTTTGGTAATGATGTAATTGATATATATGCGCAATGGCAAAGATATCGTGCATACATTAAGGAGAGTATTCGCAATGTAAGTTCTGAAGTTGGATATGCTTATGATTATTATCGGGGATTGTCCACTGGTGTTCGGTTTGGCATGAATAATATTAAAGCAACTGTTGATAAAAATATTAATCCGTCCAAAGGGAATAGATTCAAAGTGAATATTTCTTATGAAATGAATGATTTTATCGACGGATTAAATTTATCAGATTCAGGTACTTTAATTGAAGAATTCGCACCAAATAATTATTTTAAAATTGGTGCGATTGGTTCAATCCATACTTCAATATTACCATCAAAAAGGTGGACATTGAATTTTTCTGCAAAAGGTGGATGGTTGTCTAATTCTTCGGTTGAAACATTTTTTAATTATTTTGGTGGTGGTCTGGATGGCATTCAGGGGTATCCATACTATAGTTTTGAAGGAACAAATTCCATTTTTTCTGAAGTGGCTTTACGGATTCCAATGTTTAGACAAAAACACTTGCCGGTGGGTTGGATGATTTGGCAAAATTCTACTATAGGTCTTGAATATCAAATTGGTGATACCTGGACTGATGAATTTGATTTAAAGCAATCGGTTGGTTTGCAACTACGATTAAAGGGATTCTCGTTTTATAATTATCCTACAGCATTAGGTTTAGAAGTTCACCGAGGTTTAACAAATTTTACTAAACTCTTCAATGGTGATGAGGTAAATTACGGTGATAAAAATCGATATTATCTAACTTTACTATTCGGATTTTAATTTGCGGAAAATAATTATAATACTCATAATGGTTTCTGCGATAACCTATAGCAAAGATTTATTGAGAAACCTTGATAATCGTTTTGCTGCAAATTTGGAAATAACAAGTCTAATTAATAATTCAGTATTCTCGGATTCATTAGACATTATAAATAAAACATCTTCGCTAAAACCGATGATTGCATCTTTAGTCGTACCGGGTTTCGGACAATATTTAATTCATTCACCATGGTGGAAAACAGCTCTATTCGCTGGAGTCGAAATTGCGGGAATTGCCGGATATATTTCTTGGACAAACAAAGCAGACGATATTACCAGGGAATATGAAAATTGGGCTGATGAGCACTGGGACATGAATACTTGGGTAAACGGCAGCGCACCTTTGTTAAGTGATATACAATCAAGCGGATATCCCGGTGTTACTGATGTCCGAATTGATGGGAGTCATCATATTACAATTATTGTAAATGGAAAATATAAATCTTCACATATTTTATTAGGAAATCCAGATATCGATTACACTGAATTAAGAGACTGGGATTTTTATGAAGGTATTAGTAAATATGATCAATTTATTGCTGGTTGGGATGATGCAAAATCGAATTGGGAAATCATACATAAAAAAATTACGGATGGAGAAGATGAGTTAATAGTAATGACGCCAAATAAACGACACTATATAGAATTACGTAATGATAGTAATGTTCTTTATAAAAATGCTAAATTTGCCGCTAGCGCACTACTATTTAACCATATTTTTAGTGCATTAGATGCATTGTGGAATGCAAATAAAAATAAAGAACTAACTTACAATTTAGACGTATCTATAGGAACTAAATCGAATTACGTAATCAAAGGAATATCCGTTCAATGGAATTTGTAAAGAGAATGACTAAAAATAGAACAATTTATATATTATTAATACTCGCTAGTATTGGAATAATGATTAGTTGCGCAGGGAAAAAACCGATCGATAAATTATCGCTGGAAGAGCGCTATAAACGCGGTCATGAGTTCCTTGATAATAAAAAATATTATAATGCACAGCAGGAATTTCAAATCATTGTATTAAGTGGTTCTCACACTGAATTGGGCGATGACGCCCAGTATTATTTGGCAGAATCATATTTCAAAAATAAAGAATATATTTTGGCGATCGCTGAATACGAACGATTGACTAGAAAAATGAAATATAGTACTTATGTTGAAAAATGTAGATGGCGGATTTGTCAGGCTTATGTTGCCGAATCTCCTAATTATTATCACGACCAAAGTAATACGGTTAAAGCATTGCAAAAATTACAGGAATTTATTGAAGAATATCCGGATTCGGAATATCGTAGCGAAGCAAATAATACAGTTAAAGAACTTCGTAATAAGTTAGCTGAAAAGATTTTAAAGTCAGCAGTACTGTACATTAAGCTACATGCTTATGATTCTGCTGTTGTAGCATACGAAGATTTATTAAGACAGTATTATGATACTGATCTTGCTGATGATGCACATGTCGGGATAATCCGATCATATTTGTTAATGAAAAAAGTAGAAGAAGCCAAAAAATATTACAAATCTAATGGTGATAAAATACTGTCACCAAATTTGAAAGCGAAATCTCTTGAATATATAAGTGTTGCCGAATCGGACAATAAAAAATGAAAATATGTATTTTTGGTGGGACATTTGATCCACCTCATTTAGGGCATTTGTTGATTGCCCAAACAATATGTGAAGCTGAAGAGTTTGATAAAATAATATTTGTCCCAGCTTTAAAGAATCCGCTTAGATCAACAGGTATTATATCTTCCGTTGAAAACAGGTGGAAGATGTTAGAACTCGCTGTAGAAGGTAATCCTCATTTTGACATATCTGATTCTGAAATTAAAAGAGGAGGGATTTCCTACTCTATCGAAACAATTAGAATTATTAAAAAGGAATATAATCTCAAAAGAGATGAGTTGTATTTTTTAATTGGCAGCGATATCCTTAAAAATTTCCATAATTGGCGCGAACCATTAAAAATATTAGAGGAATGCCAAGTAATTGTAGCACTTCGTCCGGGATTTAAACCAAGTTCCGTGCCTAATTGGATTTTAAGTGAAATTCAATTCGCAAATATTCCCCGATTTGAATTATCCGCCACTCAGATTCGTAAACGGTGGAAAGAAGATAAAACTATAAGATATATGGTCACTCAACCAATTTGGCAGTTTATTAATAAGAATTCTCTTTATCAATAATGTTAATTAGTATCCTCTATTTGATAATTGGTGTTGTTCTTCTAATTTTTGGAGCAGATTGGTTAGTAAAAAGTGCTGTCATTTTTGCAAATCGATTAAAGATATCATCATTAGTAATCGGATTAACAGTTGTTGCTTTTGGAACATCATTACCGGAATTAATAATTAGCTTAAAAGCAGTGCTAACGGATGCATCGCACATTGCGATTGGAAATATTGTTGGGTCAAATATTGCAAATGTTGGTTTAGTGTTAGGATTAAGTTCTTTAATATTCCCTATCGCAATTCATTTCGATCGCATAAAACGTGATTTATATATTTATTTGGTTGTTTGTGCTGTATTTGTAGTTTTCCTATATGACGGAATAATAACTCAAATTGAAGGTATAATATTATTCTCCGGATTAATACTATATACTTGGTCATGTATAAAATATAGACGTAAACAAGATATTGAATCGGTGACGACTGTAGGCAGCATACGTAAAACATTGATGCTATTTTTTCTTGGTATTTTAACCTTATATTTCGGTGCGGATCTTTTTATTAAAGGTGCTATAGATCTTGCAACAATTCTTGGTGTCAGTGAAGTTGTTATTGGTATGTCAATTGTAGCACTCGGAACGTCTTTGCCGGAGTTGTCGACTTCCATTGTTGCCGCATTCCATAAGGAACATTCCATATCTGTTGGCAATATAATTGGTTCAAATTTATTTAATATTTTATCAGTAATTGGTATTGTTAGTATTGTAAAACCAATATTAAGTCCGTCCGAAATCATGACTTTTGAAATACCGATTATGCTTATTTTTGGTATTGTATTAATTCCATTAGCATTAGTAAAACAACCGATATCCAGGATTTATTCGTTCCTCTTAGTTGGTGCTTATTTTGTATTTATTTATGGTTTATTTATCAGATAGTGGAATATTGAAATTATGATTGGTTTTGATAACGTAACATATACTTATTCAAATGGGATGGGTGTTTTTAATGCCCATTTACGGATATTGCCGGGTGAGTTTACATTTCTTATCGGACCTTCCGGAGCGGGGAAAACAACCATCATACGTTTGATTTACATGGATTTGTTTCCGGATAGAGGTGAGGTAAATGTAAATCGATATAATTCAAAAAAGATTAGAAAACGTAAAATTCCACATTTAAGACGAGATATTGGATTGATTTCGCAGAATTTCAATTTGTTGAATGATCGAAATTTATTTGAAAATGTAGCGCTACCTTTACATGTTATTGGTTGTCCCAAAAAAGAGATACATGATAGAGTTATGGCTTTACTAATAGAAGTTGGTTTGGAAGATAAAGCATATGAATATCCCCGTGAATTATCTGGAGGAGAACAGCAACGCGCCTGCATTGCACGAGGTCTTGTAAAAGACCCTGATATTATTTTAGCAGATGAGCCGACAGGTAATTTAGATCCATCAACTGCGTTGCAAATCATTGGACTATTAGAACGGATTAATAGAAAGGGAACCGCAGTTTTGATGACTTCACATAATTATAGATTAATTAAAGAATTAGGTCATCGTTTTATAGAAATTAAAAATGGAATTATACAAACCGGATGAGTAAAATAACTTATCTATTCCACGAAGGGATAAGAAACCTTTGGAGGCATAAATTAACTGCTTTTACAGCAATTGGTTCGGTATTCTTTTCTTTATTGATTATAGGAACTTTTATATTAGTCCATCAAAATTCACATCATTTAATTGACTATATTAGGTCAAAATACAAAATTGAAGTATTTTTTGAAAATCACGTCACTAATGAGGATGCACAGCAGATTGTAGATCAAATAAAAGAGTTAGATGGTGTACAATCGATTGCTTTAATTACTAAGGATGACGCACTTAAAATATATCAAGAACAATTCAATGAAAATTTGATTGACATAATAGGGTACAATCCACTTCCCAATAGTGCAATTATAAACATTGAGAAACAAGGCAATACAGAAATTGATGTTAGACCATTAATTACTAATTTGGAAAGAATTCCTAATGTCGACGAAGTGGTCTATGAAGGGACATTAATCAGAAGGGTAGAATATTTTTATAATATTACTATCAAAATAATATCTTATATTGCTCTTGGATTGTTAGTAATTACCATAATTGTAATCTCTAATACAATAAAACTCTCGGTCTATGCCAAACAAGATCTTATTCAAAATTTAAAGTCCATTGGCGCTACAAAGCGATTTATTCGGACACCTTTTATAATAGAAGGTATTTTGGAAGGAATAATAGGGGCATTATTGGCAATTGCAGTTTTATTCATCGCTGTTAGAAGCGGTACTACATATTTTACTGATATTATTTCATTCAAAATTGCGTTTGATAGTGTTGGTATTATTTGGTTATTCGCAATTGCGATTTTTATCGGTTTATTGGGCAGTTATAGAGGAATAAGAACATTACTCAAGTAAACTTGATATTGACTGTCAATTTTGAAATACTCTAAATTTTAAATTATGGATAAACTGCAATATAACCATTTGAGCGAACGAGAAAGCAATATTTTACAAATTGTAATCGAAGACTATATTGCAGCAAACCAACCGGTTGCTTCAAATAATATCAAATTGAAATATAATATACCTTTTAGTCCTGCGACAATTAGAAACATTATGGCAAGGTTGGAGTATTTGGGATTCTTAAGCCACGCCTACACTTCATCGGGACGCGTTCCAACTGATTTAGGCTATCGTTATTATGTAGACCAAATTATAAATCATGATGAATTGGGAACAGGATTATTTGAAGATGTTCAGGAACAATTATATAATGTGTCGGCCAATGTTGATGAGTTAATGCAAGGAGCAGCCCTAATACTTGCTAAAGTAAGCGGTTTATTTGGGGTAGTAATAATTTCTGAAGTACGAAAAAGCATTTTAACAGAAATTGAATTAGTATCTTTGTCATCCGAAAGATTAATGATGGTTATTGCATTGAAATCCGGATTGCTTAAATCACTAGTATTAAATCTTAATATTTCGGTCAGTCCAAATGATATAACTATCGTAAACCGTATACTACGTGAGCGATTAATCGGACTAAGTGTTGATGAAATACAAGCATCAATTTCTGATTTGTTGAAAAATTCTAATATTCCCAAGCATGAGATTATTCAGATAATTTTTCAACATCCCCAACTTCCATTTCAATTAAATCGTAACAATCGTCTTTATATGTCATCATATAAAGGATTGTTTAGTTATCCGGAATTTCAGGAATATGAAACATTACAAAAAACAATTTCCGGACTGGATGAGAAAAATATTAAGCATATATTATCTAGTAACGTTTTAGAGAAAAATATGCTTACAATAATTGGGAATGAGAGTGAAAACGATTTATTAAATCATTGTTCCATAATTGCATCTCGCTTTGACAGTGATACGATCACAGGAAAGCTGGGTGTATTTGGACCTACTCGTATTCCGTATAAAAATATTATTAGAATTTTAAAAGAATTTGCGGAGATTATGCCAAATGTTTGTTGATAAAAAGAGCACACCAAAAAATGGTTCCCCGATTGCCGGAGAACCGCCCAAAAAGAAAGATACAAAGCCTAAATTGTCGAGTGATAAAAAGAAAATTCAAGATTTACAGAAACAGGTATTAGAACTTGAAGAAAGAAGATTGCGGTTAAAAGCTGAATTTGAGAATTTTCGAAAACGACGTGATAAAGATATGTTAAGGATGCTTGAATATGAAGGTGAGGAAATTCTAAAAAATTTACTACCAATAGTAGATGATTTAGAAAGGGTTGTAGGGGCGGTTAAAAGTGAGAATAAAAAAGATGATATAATTATAAATGATGGAATAAAATTAATTATTACTAAAATTGAAAAATACTTTGCAAAATGGCAGATACAAACAATTGGTAAAACCGGTGATATCCTTGATATTGATTTGCACGATGCGATGATGGTCAAGACCGAAAAAGGAAAAAAGGATAATGAAATTTTGGAAGTGTTTGAAAAAGGTTATAAATATAAAGACCACGTATTGCGTCATGCAAAGGTCATTGTAAACAAGAAATGAAAGATTTATACGAAATATTAGGTGTTGATAAAGGTGCATCCAAGGATGAGATTAAACGTTCCTATCGCAAAATTGCGATGAAATTCCATCCAGATCGTAATCCTGATAATAAAGAAGCAGAGCAAAAGTTTAAAGAAGCTGCTGAAGCTTATGCAGTGTTAAATGACGACAATAAACGCGCAAAATATGATCAATTTGGTCATGCGGGAGTTGGGATGGGTGATATGGGCGGACAAGGATTCGATGGTACACATTTCTCAATGGATGATATATTCAGTCAATTTGGTAACATATTTGGAGGTCGTCACCCATTTGAAGATATTTTTGGAGGTGGTGCTCAATCAGCTCGTAGTGGATATCGTAAAGCAAAGGATTTGCGAGTATCGATTAAGTTAGATTTTATGGATATAGTAAACGGTGCAGAAAAAACCATTAAAATCAAGCGTAATGAAACTTGTAAAACTTGTGATGGAAGTGGTGCAAAACGTGGTACTCAACCAAGCCAATGTAAACAATGTAATGGTAGCGGTCAGGTAAGACAAGTGCGGCAATCGTTTTTTGGCCAATCGGTAGTCGTGACTGAATGTCCTCTTTGTCGTGGAACGGGCGAATTTATTGAAAATCCCTGCTCATCCTGCGGCGGTAGCGGGATTAGAAGAGAAACAGTATCAATAAAAGTAAAAGTACCAAAAGGAGTTGAGAGCGGTAATTACATGACGCTTGATAGACAAGGTAATAAAGGTGGTAAAGGTATCCAGGCTGGTGATTTACTCGTATTTTTTGAGGAAAAATCCGATAAATATTTTGTTAGAAATGGAACAGATGTTGTATTGGAAGCTCATATAGCTGTTGCTCAAGCTGTTTTAGGTGATTCAATTACCGTACCAACAATTGAAGGTAAAGCTAGTCTGAAAATACCTAAAGGAATTCAATCTGGGCAAGTTTTACGAATGCGCGGTAAAGGATTGCCCCGCTTAAGAAGCAGTTATCGTGGTGATCAATTAATTAGAATAATTGTTGATATTCCTACTTCATTATCAAAACAAGAAAAAAATCTATATAACGAATTAAATAAAAATTCGACATTAAAAGAGCCGACTTTCAGTAAAATAGAATTATAATGCCATTATTAACATCTCAGGAAAAAATCTTAACTATTTTTTTATTGAGTACAGTTTTAATTGGTTCTATTATTGGCATTATTAGACACAATTGGTTAAAAACTCCTGAAATTTTATTATCACCAAAATATTTGCCGTCGTATATCAATAAAATTGAAGAAGATAATATTATCGTTACGCATAATGCTAAAATTAAGGATCAATTGCCTAAATCAGAGATTGTGGAAATAGTTGAAGAAAACGTTTTTGCTAAATCAAATGATAATATTTCTTCAAAATCAGTCCGAGAAACACCACCAATTAACATTAAAAATAAAACTAAATCTGATAAAAAAAAGATTACACAAAATACATCGGGAATAATTAATATTAACAGTGCTAGTAAAGAAGATTTTATGAAGCTCCCGTACATAGGCGAAGTGAAAGCTGAAAGGATTATTCAGCTTAGGGATGAAATAGGTACATTTGTTTCAATAAAAGATTTAGAAAAAGTTAAAGGAATAGGATCAAAAATATTTTCTAAGATAGAGCCATTTATAACCATTTAATAGGAATTTGATGACATGGATAAAAAAATTCAACACACAACCGATTGGATTGAATTAACAATTGTATTAGCAATCGTATTTTTAATAATTGCAATCTACGTACCGGTAGCAATTTGGGCAGATGAAGATTATTTTGAAGAACTAAGTCATTCACGAATGGAAAATGTTTATAATATTGAACGTTTTTATGCACAATTAACAGATGAATATAATCAAAATGGATATGAGGCAATGCACATAATTAATGCTATTTCTGATTCGGTTACTGCAGATTCCAATTATGTTGGTGAACAAAAATTAAATTTATTAGGTAGAGTTATTGATGTTAATGTACCTGCTGGATTTGGAGTAGAATTCGATACAACCTTTGGTTTCCATAAATTTAAACGTGATACTACAGCCGATACTACCTCAACAGTCATTTTGTATTCAGAAGAATTATCACGGAATGACACGATTTTTGTTCAAAAGAAAGAAGTCGCTAATTTACAAGAGGATCCTGCATTTAGAGGGGTTATCGCTGAAGAACCGTTAGAAATTGTTGCGGTCGAATCATATTATGATAAATACCAGCCGGATTCCACCCAATTCTTTTGTCCTGTAACTGATAAACCTTATAAATTAGCTTTCA
>SDBT01010150.1_pt1 | contig 15231 bp, 26 predicted proteins | sample 2277101 | NCBI WGS metagenome assembly SDBT01 (sample SAMN10404973, study PRJNA504765) | marine sediment metagenome | isolation source: marine sediment core GS10_PC15, 103 cmbsf | place: Arctic Ocean: Southern Knipovich Ridge | collected 2010 | reverse complement strand
AATGCGTCCCAAATATTAAAGTAGCCTGTTAAACCCGCAAGAACAATATCCACATCAGAAACAGTTGCTTTTAATCTTATTGCATCATATCCATCAGGATTCTGCTCAGATACCCAGTCTCCATATTCCAGCGAAATACCATCACCAATAAAATAATCTGCCGTTATATTTCTCCCAGCCCAAATACTTCCTTCAACTTCTAAGTCTGCAACATCAGAAGAATTACAAGCTAAAGTAGTACAAAGTGTAAAGTTTTCATCAACAGGAATATTTGATTTTCCAATTCTTAAACTTCTATCAAAAGTGGTTGCTCTCCCCTCGGCTCCAAAATTAATTACTAACGGAGGTCTTTGAGTTAATTTGTCCCATACAATCCAGTCCATTCCGTAGGGATTACCTTTTTCATCTAATTCAAATACGACAGAAGCGTTAAAAATATCTGAAACATTTCTCCATTCTTCAGTTCCATGAGCATGATATATTGAAAAACCTTTTACACCAGCTACATTAAAAAATTGTACACCTTCTCTTAGTTTTAATGGACTAGCCCCTTCGGCGAATCCTATGGTTCTTGTATTAGTTGTAAAGACCATCTCATTACCTGTTGCATTGAAATACATAATATTTGTAGTTTCATTTCTTATTCTAAAATTCCCACCAAAAACATCTAAAATATAATTACCTAAATAAATCGAACTACTGCCAAGATACAAATCTTTCCATAATAAATCAGGACTTCCTAACGAATAAGTATTATTTAAAGAAGGAGTTAAATTACTACTGATTTCTCCAGAAATAGACATATTCCCTGTTACGATTAGTTTATTGATAGAAATATCTGTCCCATTAACATTATCAACATCAGCAACACAAGTTCTGGTACTTCCATTACTATCTATTTGAAATGTTTGTTTTCCACTAAAAGAACAAGCAACAGGTGGTTTTTTTATTTTAAATTTCTCACCATCAAGAATGTCTGTAGAAGTAATATTAATAGCTGATAATTCGCTATAATTTAGTTTCTTTCTTATACCATAACCGTCAAAATCGTAAACTTCTTTTTTTAAAATAGATGAAACTAAAGGAATGAGAAGAATTATAATAAATAATATTAAAAAACATTTTTTGTTAAACATAATACAGTACTCTAATGGATTGGGAATCAAATATATTTATATTATCAAATGTAATAGTTGAACTACTTGCTTTATGTGCTATTGTAATGTCCACTAATGCTATTAAAGTAGAATCTACCCAAACACTTACTGGAGCACCACTTGTTGATGTATTTTGTAGTGTCAATACTCTACCAGTAGCACCATCGCTTCCAGAACAATCAGAACCGCTTCTATTCTCTTCTTGTTGTGTAAATTTAATAATGTTACCAGACGTATCAACTAAAACTACATATATACTCCCATAACTATCCACTTTTAGTTGCCGAGAAGGATTATATCTGTCTGCGATTTGTTGGCTCATTATTCCACTCCTTCTCGTTGAATATCGGTTTTTTGTGTTTCCTCTTCCACTTCTATTTGTGGTTCTACAACTTGTCTAATACCTTCTATATCGAATATAGAATTATCTGGGTCTGATATTCTAAACTTAATTTGAATAGAGTTGTAAAATATAGAATTGCTAAAAAACGATTTCATATTTGGTATCTCCGCCTTTAACAAACTTGTCTTTAAAATTATCCCCTCACAAAAACAATGGAAGTCAAAAAAATCTTTACCAACATAATAATAAAGCCTTTTATTCCCTATTATATTTTTAAAATCATTAAACCTAATTACGAGCACATTTGACATTTTTAAACCTTTTTATATAAAAAGTATTCATATATACCACCTCAGTAATATATATGAAACTTCTAATATAAATACTTTTTGCTATTTGACGAAGTCAAACCTCATCGTATTTATATGTAAGCGTTTCAGCAGTCAAAGTACCACTATCTGCACTTGTACCAACTCTCATCTGAAGCACAACATAATCTGTAGTTTCACTTGTAGCATCTATCTGAGAACTCGCTTCAGAAATGCTTACAGACAATGGAGAACCACTTGTCTTGGTAGTTACATTTGTAGTACCTGTAATATCTGAGTGGTTAGTCATAATTTCTCCACTTGTTGCCGCTGTTCCGCTTGGTAAATCATACCCAGCATCTGAAACTGAAGTCTTAGTTGGTGTTTCATCACCAATTGCCAAATCCACTTGTGTGTAACCATCAAATGCCGCACCATCAGAATAGAACTTAATGTTGTCTATTTGTGTTGCATCTTGAATAGCCGTACACTGTAAGTATATTTGTTTCCAATAACTTCTATTTACTCCTGATGATGGGACAGGAATTGGGTTATTAGCATCTATATCTGCATCGTCAGCAGTTTTAAATCTAACCTTATTGCTTCCATTATCAGTCACATTATGTGCTGTTCCTGGAGCATTTACGGTTCCACCCCAATCGTAGAACACTTTCATAGTAGCCGCAGTCATATTATTTTTCCTCCTATTATTTTTCTAAATATCCACATATTATATATTTGCAACCAGTTGCACTTGCACTAGCCACAATACTCCGTGTTACCTGTGTACTTGCAGTAACATCCATTTCATACGGTAATGTAAATGTATGTGTTAAATTTTGTCCCGAACCTATTGTTAAATCAATAGGCTGGATACTTGTATTTTCAGGATAAAACTTAATTGTTCTTTCCGCATCTGTACCAGTAACTATTATATCTGTAATTCTTATTTTTCTTAAATTTGTATTAGCAGTGCCTATAGTAAAAATGTCTTCCGCAGTCACACCAGCGGCAGAACTATATTGCCATTGGGGCACTTCATGTCTTCCAATGTTTACCATATTTTTTCCTCCATTAATTTTTTTATAATTATAATAATCATTTGATAATCTTCTCTGTTTTCTTCTTCCCATAATTTTCACGGGTAACGTCATTGGCTAATAAAGTGAGTACATCATCTCCACTCCCTTTTACGAGTGTGGGTTGGTTCACTTTTCCTTTTCTAAAAAAATTAGAGCCTTTGACCAATGCTGTTAAATATCTTTCTTTTGAATTTAAATGATTATAATGTTCACACTTTTCATATGCTGTATCTATAACCAATTTACGAAATTCTTCGTCTTTCAAGATTCTATCTATCAGCTCTCTTCCACTTTTTACATCATATGGGTCTACACATGTATGCGGATATAATAAATTTCCTGATTGTGTTCTATTTGAAGCAACAACAGGTACTCTTAATGCCGCTGTGTCTATTGTAGCTCTACTATAACTATGAAATGTAAATGGGTCATAAATGACTTTACTTTCACTGAGCTGGTCACAAAATTCAAAGTAATTTGTACCACCAAGTACCACATCGAAAAGTGTTGTTGTTAAATATACTTTTCCTCCTTGTGCTTTATCGAAACCTATTAATCTAGTTGTTAAACCATGATTTCTAGTCACTAAACTTGGTATATATACGTGTTTATCGTATCTTCGCCAAATTGTACTTATTATGTTTTGTGGTGCCTTTCTTGGTAAACTCTTGAGCCTTTTTATATCACCAGGATGTGGAATGATAAAACACTCTCTTCCTGACAATTCTGATAATGCTGTAGTTTGGAAATATTCTGTCCCAAATAACATGTCTGCACCCCTAATCTCTCGTTCAAGAGTTGGTGTATATTCAAATGCATTACCCCATGCTTCAGTTGTATAATCGTTATTGGCTACTAATTTAGTCTTCGATTCTTCGCCTAATATTTCTCTTATTGTGTTTACTAAATGTACGTCTTGTGCTGATAAATTCACTTGGACTATATCATAATCGTTATAGTTTTTAACATCTCTAGGGTAGTGAACTTCACCATCGAAAACATTTAACCACTGATACAAACCTGTTCTAGCCAATTCTTCTTCTAATAGTTGCCTATGAATATAATTTGTCACATAAAGATATTTTATATCTTTACTTGGTTTGTTGAAAAGCTCTTTGCTAAGTTTTTCAATGTTCTCTATTTGAATTTTTTCTTCCTTACTTTTTTTATCTTCTTCACTTTCACTCATATTGTCTCACCTTTATAAGTTTTTTTTAATATTTAACTATGTTTCCAGCTTACTTCTTCCCTTTAGTTTCAGACCTAACGGTCTCCGCTTCAGGGCCTCTGCCTTCAATATTGGAATCTATAACATCACCAACATGTCCACGTCCTTTTGGGATGTTTTGTTCATTTAATTTTTCAGTTGGATAATCTGCTCCCATTTTTATTTCTTCCTCCGTTTGAATATTCTCTTCTTCTTAGTTTTTGTAGCTTTTGCCACTGGAATAACTATTTCCTTTTTTGGCTCAGGTTTTGGTTGTATAGGCTCTTCTTTTTTAACCTCTTCAACTTTCTTCTGATATGCTACATGATTTAATTGTGTATCGTTTACCATTTTATGCCTCCATTAAAAAAATAAAAAAAAAGGATTTAACCTTTTACTTGTAAATTATCCTCGTTTTGTATCTTAGTCTTATAGATTATTGTAAACGGATTTGTTCCCAAAGCGTTTACTCCAATAGTATTATAAGTTGTACTAAGATTAGTTAAGTTATTTACTTTATCACTTGTACCAAATGCACCATTATAGTTATAAGTAATTACATCACTTGTACTAACTAAAGGCCAAGGTAAACCAAGTGTACTACTATGCCCAAAAGCCAAGCTTGTACATTTAATTGTTTTATTTGCTGTAATACTTGTAATTTCTGCGTATGCATTACTTGTATTTGAAGTTGCATTAGCGGCAGAACCGATAGTTACTGTATCTGTGATTGCACTTCCATCAGCGGCTTTACCAACGAAAATTATAGAATCTGCGTCATCTGCTGAACCTACTGTATTGTTTGTTACTGCAATAGCACAAGGGAATGCAGGCTGAATTAGCAATATACCCCTAGTCTGTGCGGCTGAGCCTAAAGCGTTAAAGTCTTTAGAAGAAATTATATCTCCTGTAGCTACAGCGGCAGCTTTTCCTATAGTGTAACATACGGGAACTTTGTCCGATATTACAATTTTATCCGTTTTAACTTGGTTAAAACGAGCATTATTATTTCTTAATCCATATTTTGTCATTTTAATATATCCTCCGTTTTATACTTCTACAGCCCCTGGTAGGTAATCCACACTCAAACATATTGACATTTGAGCTGAAAGGCTGTATGTTTTAAAAAAAAATAAAAAAATGGAGAGGGTCACTCTCCTAATAAGTTATTTAAGCGTCTGAGAAAACGCCAACTACAATAGCCTTCTCATTGATTCTGGTCATTTTATACCAAGCATCAAGCAAGACTTTGTGGACTCTCTCATCATCTTCTGTAACTACTTTAACTTTTGCCTTTTCTTTCCAGACAAGCCCAGCGGCTGCTGAAGGGTCAAGCATATAGCAATAATGTACGTCTACACTTTGAGTTTTTGATGTACATAGAGTCGAAATGTCTATAATAACACCAACATACTCTTCGATTGCTCCTTTTCTGATAACAGTAGGTGCACCGAATTCAGCGGCATTTGTAAACTGACTTGATTTCAAAAGTTGTTTAAATTGCGTGGGATGCATAATTAATATAGCCTCTCCAGAATTCTTTGCAAAATCCTTCTCTTGAAGAACAATTTTCATGTCAACAATCTTATCAACATCTATAACATCTCCTGCGGCGAGGTTTGATGTAATAGCTGAGTTATCTGCTGTACTTGTTCCACCAAAGACGGAACCTGCATTGCTTGTACCGATTGTTGCTCCTTCAAGAATTGCATTAGCATCAGTTTCGATAGTATTTAAATACTGTCTAACTAGTTGCTTATGTGCCATCTCTACAACTGAAACTCTAGTAGCACTAGCTGTTTCAAAAGATATGCTAACTCCACCAAGCTTAACATCTGCTGATGTTAGACTAACTGTGATGTTATCTGCTGAATCGAATTTCGTCAACACCCTTGCAGTACCTTCTTTACTTCCAGTTCTTCCACCCATAAGGTCTACGTCTCCTATTTTTGGAATAACAATTGTAACATCGTTATTACCCATCAAATCATTAAATTCTATGAAATGCTTTGATAATACTCTATCAGGTTGAGCATCAAAAATTATTTTTTCACTCCATGTGCTTCCCATAATACTTCCAATACCACCAGTCTGTGTACCCCAAGATGAAGTACCAATCATAGTGACTCCTGCTCCGCCTCCGCCTATTGCGAGTTGCTCTGGTTCTCTAATTCCTTCCATTTTTATTTAATCCTCCATTAAATTTATAAAATTCTTACCTTTCCCCTAGCGTTTCCAAATTGTTCTCCAGTAAGTGTTTTACACATTCTAGAGAAAAATTCATTTTGTGTTTCGTTTCTAGGTTTGGAAAGTTTCTCTTCTTTTTTCTCTTCTTTAGGTTTAGGCTCTTCTTCTTTCTTAGTCTCATCTTCACTTGATTTTTCAGGTGTAGCCTGTGATGGTGTCGTCACTTCTGGCATAGGTTGTACTTCGCCTGCTTTTACTAAAGCGGCATCTACAATCTGCTCAAATTCTCCTAATGTTGCATCTTCCATACTTGAAAGTTGCTCCACAGTCTTATCCTGACCTAATAGCTTAAACTTTTTTGAGAGTTTTTCTAATCTTTCTGATTTATGTTTAGCTGAAATTTCTGCTTCAGCATCAACATATCTTTTTAGTTGTTCCTTTGTAACAGTAAGGTCTTTATTCAGCTTTTCTACATCTTTAGAAAGCTGTTCCTTCTGCACACTAACATCTTTATATTTAGCGTAAAGTGCAACGAGTTCATCTCTAGCTTCTGCGATTACATGAAGCTGTTCTACTGTTTTCTTCTCGTCTTTAGATAGTTGCTCCTTTTTATCTTCTTCCCCTGCTTTTGGTTTTTCCTCAACAAGCTTTTCCTCTTCAGAAGCCTTTTTAGGTTCTTCTTTATCCTCTTTACTTTCCTCTTTAGGAGCCTCTAATTTCTCTTCCTCCTTTTTCTCCTCTTTCTTTGGAGAGTCTTCCTTCACTTCCTCCTTTGGTTGTTCAGGTTCTTTCTTCTCCTCCTCCTTTGGAGTCTCGGGAGTGTCTTGTAATTGTTCTTTTTCTTTCTTATCTTTTGCCATTTTTTTGTCCTCCATAATTTTATCCTTGAAGATTTCCAAGGAACTTATCCATTAAATGCTCGAAATAATCTGCATGTGTTTCATTATTAATGTTTTGTCCCATACTAAATCTTTTTTTAAGTATGCTATTTGCCGCCATCATGCTACGACTTTCAGCATCTTTACTGTTTTTTGTTTCTTTCAAAACTTTTTCAAATACTGTATTGAATACATGTATAAATTGCCTTTGTAATTTAGGGCTATAATCTTTAACATAAGTTGGCAATTCATCCACTGATTTATATGATGGCATGTTCTTAATACGCCTCAATATAATTTCCATCAACTGCTCCACTTATAACTAATGATAGTTCTTTAAATGTCAAATCTTTTCCTAATAATCCATATGTCTCGTCATAATCAGCCACAGAATAAACTGTTGCACTAACTTGGCTAATCACACCATCCATCACATTTCTAGCAAAAGTTATGTCATTTATATGTCCCCACCATTTTAAACCATTAATTGTCTCGTCATACTCTATCTTAGATACTACTCCTACTATCGTAGAAGCTTCTTTATCTCTATGGTCTAGCATCATTGGGAATTTCTTATTTAATGGGTTTAATAATGATTTTTTTAATTCTTCTTTATAATAATACTTTTTATTGGGACGTCCTTCTCTTAAAAATACGCCTCTAACTTTTAAAGGCATGGTTAATTTCTTGCCTTTCGCAAGTTGTTCTGCACACTGTATTTCACTTATTACTTTATCTACCAAAGGTCCGGTATTTAAAGAGGTATAATAATTTTTAAGTATCTTTAACCTGCTCAGTTTTTCATATTCTAGATAACCAAATCTAGTAAGGGTACGGTATAAACTAATCCTCTTTATTACTTCTTCTGTTGATTTCATTTGTCTAATTTATCAAATCTTGGATGTTTTATTTTAATTTTTACTTTAGAGTGTAAATCTTCAATCTCTTCCATACTCAAAGATTTATTTCCTCCTTTAGCGTAAAATTGGTGTAGTAAGGTATGCACAAGATGGATTTTTGAGTCATCCAGCCTATCTAAGTCCATATTTGGAGCTATAAATAAGCCCGATGGAACGGTAGCTCCATCGGGTCCTAGCATAGGTGAGACAGACGGTTCAAAACCGCCTACACTAAGCATGTCCGATAATTTTTCGTATAATTCGCTATATCGTTCTTTATTCATTTTAGTGGTGTAGACTTCTTCCCTTTTCTAAATGTAGAATTGGGACTTTGTTCCATCGCCTTTTTCTCTCCTTTCTGTGACCCTTCTGGTGAACCAGGAGCACCTGGGTGCCAAGTTTTCATGTCAGATTCTTTGATTTCCTTAGCCAACGTGCCTTCAGTAGGCATGGCTTCTAATCCTATCATATTTCTAGCTTCTTCCCTAGTTACCAGACCATTTGAATATAAATTAATCGCTTGGTCTGATGTTACATGTGCGTCTTCTGCTATGTCATTAAATATAAGTTGTGGTGGTTTAAAACCAGCTAATTTGCCATATTCTTTAAATATCTCATTAAAAAAACCTTCTGCATATTTCTGGTCTCCTCTAACCGATGTATAAAAATGGCGTGTAAGTACTATACCTTCTGCTCTGTTTCCCCCTCCACCTTCTCCAAGCAGGACTGCCTTTGGAACTCCTGTTCCAGCAACAACAGCATTTAAAAAATAATCTGCATAATCACTGAAATTCTGTTTTTCAGGCGATAAAAATTTAATTTCCATACCATCTGGTATGAACAATTGGTCTCTACCATTGATTCTTCCTAAAATTGTTCCCCATTGTGCAATTTGCATTGGGGATTTTGTATTACATTTTGCGACTATTAATGGATTTGCGGTTTTAACAGAAGCTTCTGCCGCTGAAAACTCCATATTCATAAGCCTAACCACTGTATCATAAGAAGATTGTATTAAACTTATCCCAGTAAATTCATCTCCTAATGTATTAAATTTATTATGAGCTATAAATTCCTTTGAAATGTTCTTTGTTTTTTCTAAGGCATCTCCTTTTTTGTTTTGCTCAACATAATGTTGGACATATCCAACGGGGTCTTTTGTATTAGAATCTACTATGATTCTATCATAAATATCCTTTTGAAATGTTAGTGTGAGTGGATGAACATGTTTTAATTTTAAAATTTTGGTTTTATTCAGATTATAGATTTTTTCTAAGAAGCCATCACCAGCTATGTAGGTATTTACACCTAATTGCCAAAATAGATTGGGCCCTCCACTTTCTTCTATTAGCTCTTCACAGGCTTTAACTCCTACTTCATCGTCTCCTTTGATAGCATAACCTTTAGAAGTTAATGTGTCAGCTCTAATGTTTACTGCACGGCTCACGAATTGGTTGGTTAAATATAGAATAAAGAGTTGTCTTGGTGTTTTTTTAACCCTATTTACTCCATCACCAGCGTCATGTTTAGTAGTAGAAAGTGCGATAGCACTAGGATTAGTTAATGTAGCTTTGATTTTTTCTTCTTCTTGTCTTTGCAAGATTTCTTTAGCTACCTTTTTTTGTTCCTCTTCTATATGATTAGAAACCGTAGTCAGCTCTTTAGAAAGCTGTTCAGAAGAGAGTTCACCTTTTAGAAGCGTGGTTTGATTATCCATTATAGTATTATCTATAGTAATATACCCTTACTATCTATATAGATAGAACTTCTACTATATAAATGTTTCGTTTTTTGCAATATAGAAGCCTTTAAAAAGGGGTACAAACTTTAAATCCCACGATTTTCACACCTCCAAACATATGAAAAACAAAAAATATATATATAGTAGAAAAAGTGTAATATAGAAAAACCAGATAAAGCTGTTAAACATATAGGATTGAGCCTCCAAGTTGTTCCAAACCACAACATTTATATATTAGAAGTTACATCTTATAGTATAGAGGTGTAAAATGAAAAAGACAATAAAAAAGAGAGATACATCAGAACATGACCTTCTTGTTAATGGTGAGAAGGTAATTGCCATCAGTTTGGGATATGATGAACTCCTAAAAGATGATGTAATAAAAGCCAACAATCCAGTAAAAGAACATTTAATAACTTACCATTTGGCTGGTGGTGGAAAGTGGGTTCATTCCACTAAGATTACAATTGGGGAAGAAAATGTTAAAACAAGGACGACTTGAAAGTTTTAAGATTCTGTATTTGGAACACATCAGAATAAAGATGAAAAATGGAAAAATGGATAAGAATTCGTACAATTTATAAAACTGCGTCTATTAAGGAAACAAACATAAAAATGTTGAATGATTTATTTCCTGGACTTTCTGTTAATAGAGCAATAGAGAAATTATTGGAAGACCACTTAAAAAATGGAAGGGTACATATTACAATATAAAGCGAACTCTCGTAAAGACATGACGCTTTTAAATCACAAGCTATTTGGTAGAATAGCCTATAAGACTTATAGGGGTAATAAAAAAGGTTATTATGTTATGGGAATGCTAAATACCACACCATTTCGTAGAATTATTAAAGGAAATATCTTTGTAACATCATTAGAAAATGTGGATTTAGAATCTCTAAGGGAACATGGTGAAGTGACTGTGAAAAAATATGAATATAATGATAAATTATTAACGGCTAGAGAATACTGGGAAAATTTGGCTAAAGATAGAGGTGTTTTATTTGTCATCAGACAAAGACAAAATATTATATAAATCAGGCTCAAATGTGCTTAAAGTAGTTGCACTCGGGTTAAGAGATAGAATATATGATGAAATGAAGAGTTCAAGCTTTACTGTAGAAGGGGTCACTAGAAAAATCAATGCAGAAGGGGTTAAAATAACATCACAGTCAATTAGAAAGTTTATCCAAAAAACTAAAGATGCACAGAGAAAATTAATCAGAAAAGATTTGGCGGCGGCAGAATCTATAAAACAATTAACAATTGACTATGGAAACACATTAAAAAACATACTTAAAGAAGTAGAAGAGATGAAGGATTTAGCCAGAGAAAATAAAGATATGCAAACTTATAACCAATTAATTGGGAAAATTTATCAGGGCATAGAACTGATAGCTAAATTGACAGGCGACATGAACCCAAACAAATCTATTGATATTAAAATCGTTTATAATGAAATTAATACTAATGTAGAAAATACTATGAAAGATATGAAAAATGCTATCTTTAAAGATAAAGTTGTGGATGTAGATGCAGAAATTATAGAAGACGATAAAAAAGCAGAGGAAGAACTTAAAAATGGATAAGAATATCTTATTAATAGGTGAAGGACAAATAGGAAACGCTATCAAAAGTATAGAAGAGGACGCTAAGAACAATGTATTTGTAATAGAACTAAACAAACCATTACCTGCTAAGGTAAGATATGATGTATGCCATGTTTGTATGCCTTATAGTAATGATTTCTCCATTATAGTAGGCGAATACATTAGTATTTATAAACCAGAGATAACGATTATACATTCTACTGTTAAACCTAATACCACTAAAGAGTTAATAAGTTCAACCTCAAGGGAGATTGTTTACTCTCCTTGTATGGGTACACACCCAGACCTTTATAAGTCCTTATTGACATTTACAAAACTTGTAGGAGGCGATAAGGACTTTAAAGCCTCTAGGCACCTAAGGGATATAGGTATAACAACCTATGACATAGATGACCCTACAGAGACAGAGATGGGCAAACTACTTAGTACTACCTATTACTTATTTAATATATATTATGCCAAACTAGTTAAAGATATATGTAATAAAAATGATTTAGAATTTGAGAATGTTTATACTATGTTTAATAAAGTCTATAATGATGGTTATGAAAAATTAAACATGCCAAATGTTATTAGACCAATTCTTTTCCCCCCAAGTAAAGAAGGTATAGGTGGGCATTGCCTAACAGACAATGCCAGATTACTATACGAATGTGGAGCAAAAGAATTGACAGAACCTATTTTATCTATGGGATATATAACATCCAAGAAATATAAGGATAAAACATGGTTGTTTTGTGAATATGTAATAAAAGATAGAAGTATGGAAGATATAGCAGAAGAATGTAAGGCAGAATTAACGAATGTAATAGAGGAAATAAATAAACTTCATGGGTGTGAGAAAAATTATAAAGAACAAACCACGAAAAAAGCCAACAGGTCTAGAACTAATAATACATGATATGTATAAGTATTTTGACCATATAGAGTCAAAAAAATATGATAATGGGATTAATCCAGAAACGGATAAAACATACATTCACGATGCGAGGAGAGCCTTTGTAATACATTACAGAGACAATATAGCCGATTTTTATACAATGTTGGAAAGAAAATATGAGAAAGGCAGAGATATAGAAGCGTTAAAGAAAATACGCTTTAACAACCAACAATATCATACTCGAGTAAAACTTAAAAAACCCGAATAAAGAGGTATAAAAAATGTGTAATGAAATAATTGATGAAGTTTTTAAAGAAGCGGCAAGAATTGTAAGAGAACGAGAACGAATGGAAAACACTACATCCAATTAAAACTTTGAAAGGTGGCTAACTATGAAAAAAATACTTGATGAGTTATATAAACTAACATTTGACTTATTCAAAAACAATTTACCTAATGATACAATTAAAACACTAAGAAAGGAAAAAAGAAGGAAAGAAATTGAAATTAAGTTAATTGAAAAAGAACTAAAGAAACGCCGCCTTCTAACTTTTGATAAATCAAAAGGAACATAATTATCGTTAACATATTCAACAACTCACTTTCCAAAAACACACGGACAAGGCTTTGGCTGGTCTCTTAACTGAGGAATCCAGGTGGGTAGCGAGTGGTGATGTTTGAAGAAAGTGAGTGACTTAAACACAAATGGCACTATATAAATGGATTAGGAATTATATAAGAAAATACTCATTTATTTTAGGTACAGAATTCAGAAATGCAACACTGTTTATCTATTATAAAAAAGATGGTGAGACAAAAGAGAAGCATCTACCTTATAGGGCAACTAAAGACCAATTAATTAAAGCCATAAATAATATAAAAAAGGAAATAAACTATCACGAAGATAGAAAGAAACGTATAAAAGAAGGGCAGTACGATGTTAAAAAAAGGGGAATCATAGTAGCATTTAGTAATGAAAAATAAAACTAAGTTTAATAGAAAAAACCATTTAAAAAAAATCCATAAACTAAATAAAAGGAAATGGGATAAAAGGTTTGATGATTTCAAAAACAAACAACCAAAGAAACTTTGTGTATGTGGCTGTGGTAATAATATAATTATTAAACGACATCATATTAGACAAGGGATGCCCAATTTTTTACCTAATCACCATTCAAAAATGGTTCTTAAAGGTAGGAGTCATACATTTAACAGTAGAAAAAATATGAGTTTAGGCCACACAAAAGAACAGTTATTTACTGGATTTAAAAGAAAACTACAAGAACGCATACGAAATTCTTCTAAATATCAAGAATGGAGATTGATGGTTTTTGGTCGTGATGATTTCACTTGTCAAAGATGTGGTAAAAGAGGTACCTATTTAGAAGCACATCATAAAAAAAGTTTTAGAAGCATTTTAAAAGAACATAATATTAAAAATTTAACAAACGCTTTAAATTGTGAACAATTATGGAAAATCAACACAGGCATTACTTATTGTAAAAAATGTCATATTATAATAGATTTTCATAGGAGAGGACTAAAAAATGGGTAAAGACACAAAAATTTTATTTTTTCAAATTGTAGATGGTACACAAGAAGAAATTAGGGTTCTTGGTGAGGCTTTAAATAAGGTAAAACAAAAACTACCATATGATATAGAATTTCTTATTTGTAATGATAGAATACAGCTTTACGATGTCAAATATTTACTCAAAGAACTAATTGATTTGTATAAGCGAGAAGAGAGGAAATTAAAAGCGATTAAAAATGGAAAACAGTAAAATAAACGTAAAGGCTAGGCTGAATGCTATTATAGGATATCTAAATGGTAAAATTTTAGATATAGGATGTAACGATTGCAGATTAGAATTAAAAGGTGCAGAACTTGGTTTAGATATAACTGGTTGTGACCTTTCAAATAGAGAACTAAAAAAAGGAAGACAAAAAGCAAAAGAACTTGATTTAAAGATTTCAGTTATGCAATGCTGTGCATACGATGTTGGAGACAAATTCAAGCCAGAATCATTTGATACAATATTCATGGGAGAACTGATAGAGCATTTAGAAAACCCAGAAGAAGCCATAACAGAGGCTTTAAAGTTATTAAAGAAAACTGGTAAACTCATAATTACTACTCCCTGTGGTTTTGCACATTACTCACCAGACCATAGAAATTTCTTCTTTGTAAATGATAGGCTTAAATTACTCATTAAATATTGGATGCTAGATTTTTTGCCATATATGTACCTTAGTACTGTTAAAATCATAATGGTAGAAAAGTTCTTTGCAAGAATAGGATACAAAACAGGAATTAGAGAAATGGAATGGAAAGAGTCTAAACACCCATCTCTTGATTACCTTATAGTCATAGATAAAGCGATGCCTCTTCCTAAGATTGGTAAAAAAGAAAATGATGAGAAACAAAAATGAACGGTGAGATTTATGGATTCTAAAAAAAGGATAGGTTTTATGTCATACTGGGGATTTGGCAGGGGAATGTGCCACACCACTTTAATGTGGGCAAAGATGCTCCAGGATGAATATGATATTTATATATTAAAACATGGACACAATAAAGACGAGCCATATTTTAATACTGTAAACGTAAACATTACAGAAGCAGATAGTTATCTTGTAACACCAGAAGTATTTAAAAACTGGGTAGAAGTTAACAACTTGGATGCTATAGTATTTGATGAATACAAACAATGGACAAATGAACCAGATAATTTTGTTCAAGTAGCAAGAGAAATGGGATGTAAAGTTTATGGTTATTTAGTTATGGAAAAATTTCAACAATCTTTAGCAGAACAATACGATAGAATAATTTGCACTTCCATGACTATGGTTAGGTTTATGAGGGCATATAAAATCAGAAAGCATGTGTATATACCATTTTCTATAGACTTAACAGAATTTCCAGACCCTAAAAACGC
>SDBT01010149.1_pt1 | contig 15232 bp, 15 predicted proteins | sample 2277101 | NCBI WGS metagenome assembly SDBT01 (sample SAMN10404973, study PRJNA504765) | marine sediment metagenome | isolation source: marine sediment core GS10_PC15, 103 cmbsf | place: Arctic Ocean: Southern Knipovich Ridge | collected 2010 | reverse complement strand
AAAGGGCTCCACGACAGAATCGTGAAGCCCTCCGCGGATCCGGCGCCGGTCGAGGCCGAGGTCAAGTCTCCTGGCTCAGCCCCTCCTTGGCCTGATCCGCCAAGGCGGCAAATGCACCCGGATCTCGCACCGCGAGATCCGCAAGAGCCTTTCGATCTAGTTCGATGCCGGAGCGCTTCAGACCGTTCATGAAACGGGAGTATGTCAACTCGTGCTCCCGAGCCGCAGCATTGATTCGAGTGATCCACAGTCTGCGAAAATTCCGTTTCTTCTTCTTGCGATCCCGGTAGGCGTGCTCCCATCCCCTCTCCACGGCGTCCTTCGCCGTCTTGTAGAGGTTCTTGCGGCCTCCGAAATATCCCTTCGCGGCCTTGAGGATCTTCTTCTTCCTCTTGTTCCGGGCCGGCGCATGGGTTGTGCGTGGCATGATTCCTCCCTCTATCCCCCCCCGCTAAGCACCGGGCAGGAGTCGGCTTACCTTCTTCATCTCGGCCTTGGACACAAGTGTGGACTTCCGTAGACGGCGCTTCCGCTTCTGTGACTTCTTAGTAAGGATGTGGCTCTTGTAGGCCCGCATCCTCTTGACCTTTCCGGAGCCGGTCCGGCGCATGCGCTTCGCCGCGCCCCGGTTCGTCTTCATCTTTGGCATTTCGAGCCTCTGTCTTACGGCGTTTTCAGCGGGGCCATCACCATGGACATCACTCGGCCCTCGAAGCTTGGCGACTGTTCCACCTTGCCGACGTCCTCCAAGTCCGCCACCAGCCTCTTCAGAACCTCTCGTCCGAGCTCCGGGTGAGTCACCTGGCGACCCCTGAACATCATTGTGAGCTTGACCTTGTTCCCCTCTTCCAGGAACCGGCGGGCGTGCCGCAACTTGAACTCGTAGTCGTGCTCTTCGATGCTAGGGCGAAACTTGACCTCCTTCACTTGGATATGGTGTTGCTTCTTCTTCGCCTCTCTGGCGGCCCTGGCCTCTTCGTACTTGTACTTCCCGTAGTCCATCAGCTTGACCACGGGTGGCCGTGCCTCCGGTGCGACTTCAACCAGATCCAACCCTGTCTCCTCCGCCCTCTCCCTGGCATCGTCCAGGGAGATGATCCCGATCTGTTCCCCATCGTCGGAAATCAGCCGAATGGGACTGATCCGGATCTGCTCGTTGATTCGAACCCGTTGTTCCTTAATGGCACCTTCCTCCAGTCGGAGTCTATTCAGTAGACGCGACAAAAAAGGCCCGGTTCGACCCGGGCCACAGATGAGCAGGAAGGGAATGATAACTTCCCTGCCCGATCTGTTTCTCAACCCGGCGGTTCCCTCCTGCCATCGGAGGTACCGAAAGGTGGGGATCTCCAACGAACCCCGCTTCTAATTGTGCCCTGTAAGATACCCAGGGCCCAGTAAGCGTCAAGCCTCCTAGTCTCGTGCCCGGGTCTCGATCTCCTGCACGACCTGGCGCACGAAATCCCCTCGCTCCACGATTACCTGTTTCTCGTCGGCGCCCCGCTTCCGTACGGCCACGGTGCCCGCCTCCGCCTCCCGCTCGCCCACCACACCGATGTAGGGGACCCTCTTCATCTCGGCGTCCCGGATCCGGTAGCTGACCGTGTCACGGGCGTCCAACCGGGCGCGCACTCCTGCCTCCGAAAGAACTTCCACCAGCCCGGCCGCATCTTCCTCCCACTGCTGGGAGATCGGGAGGATCCGTACTTGCTCCGGAGCCATCCAGAGCGGGAATGCCCCGGCGTAGTGCTCCACCAGACCCCCGATGAAGCGCTCCATGGAGCCCAGGAGCGTGCGATGGATCACCACCACATTGTGGCGCTGATTGTCGGCGCCCACGTACTCCATCTCGAAACGCTGAGGCATGAGGTAGTCCAACTGGAACGTCGGGCCCTGCCAGCTCCGGCCCAGCGCGTCCACCAGACTGATGTCCACCTTGGGTCCGTAGAAGGCTCCGCCACCCTCATCCACCACGTACTCCAGCCCCCGGTCCTCCAGCACCTTGCGGAGCTTCTCGGTGGCGGCGTCGTAGGTCTCCGGATCGCCGATGGCCTTCTCCGGCCGAGTCGAGAGCACCGGGTGCCATCCGTACCCGAAGATCTCCATCAGGTAGTCGACCAGATTCAGGAGGCGATCGTACTCATCCTCGATCTGGTCTTCCCGCACGAAGATGTGGGCATCGTCCTGGGTGAAGGATCGCACTCTCAGCATCCCGTGGAGCTCCCCGGAACGCTCGTACCTGTAGCAGGTCCCCAGCTCGGAGAACCTCAGTGGAAGATCCCGATACGACCGGCTCCGAGACTTGTAGATCATGAAGTGGTGAGGGCAGTTCATCGGCTTCATCCGGAAGCGATGCCCGTGCCCGTCGTCCATGGCCGGGAACATGTCCTCGGAGAAGACCTCCAGGTGGCCGGAGAGCCTGTACAGCTCCTCGTTCGCCAGGTGGGGAGAGTAGACCAGGTCGTACTCGTGCTCAATGAGGGTATCCTTGAGGAACTCTTCGATGGTGTGTCGGATTATTCCCCCATTCGGATGCCAGAGGATCAGACCCGGGCCCACCTCCTCCTGGATGGAGAAGAGGTCCAGCTCCTTGCCCAGCACCCTGTGATCTCTCCTCTTCGCCTCCTCCAGGCGCTCCAGAAAGGCCGCCAGATCCTTCTTGTCGAACCACGCGGTTCCGTAGATCCGCTGCAGCATCTGCCGGTTCTCATCCCCCCGCCAGTACGCGCCGGAGGAGCTGAGAAGGGAGAAGTACTTCAGGCGCCCCGTGGAGGGCACGTGGGGACCGCGGCAGAGATCGAGGAAGGGGCCGTCGGTGTAAACGGTGATGACCTCGTCCTCCTCGAACTCCTCCAGGCGCTCGAGCTTCAGGGGATCGTCGGAGAAGAGCTCCCGGGCCTCCTCCTTCGTGACGCGCCGGCGCTCGAAGGGGTAATCCGCGGCGATCACCTCCTGCATCTTGTCGCGGATGGCGTCCAGATCCTCCGGGGTGAAGGGCTTCGTCACCTCGAAGTCGTAGTAGAAGCCATCGTCGATGGCGGGGCCGAAGCCGATGCCGGCTCCCTGCTTCAGTTCCCTCACCGCCGTGGCCATCACATGAGCGGCGGAGTGTCGCAGTACCGCCAGAGCCTCGGGGTCTCTTTCGGTGAAGATCCGGATCGAGACGTCCTGCTCCAGCGGGTAGAAGAGATCGACGATCTCCCCGTCCACCTCGGCGGCCAGGGCGGCCTTGGCGAGCCCCGGGCCGATGGCCTGCGCAACCTCCCCCACCGAGGAGCCCGACTCCATGTCGAGCACCGAGCCATCGGGGAGTGTCACCTGGATCCTGTTGTCTGCCATGTCAGTCATCGTCTTCTGGATGCCATAACCTACGCGCAAAAGAGAAGCGCGGCCCCCTTCTGTCCAGGGGCCGCGCCGTTTTCTCGGTGATTCGTCGAGTCCGACTATGCACCACGGCGAGGCCCCGGCCCGGTAGTCCGGGCCGTGGTCGTCGTAGTAGTAGTCGTGCTAAACGAATTCATGGTCTTCATCCTCGTTCCACCAGCGGGGGCGGTGTGACCCCCAGGCTAATTGTGGGGGCTGGGGAGGTCAATGGGTGGGCAGCGGGCCCACGACGTCCGTGGGGATGTCCGGAGAGCAAGAAGAGGCCGGATGGAAAGACGAAGGCGCCGGTTCCCGACGTCCCGGAGGGATGTGCGGAAACCGGCGCCCCGTATTGCTACGCCTGCGGTGTCGTAATACGGCTAGTACATCCCGCCCATGCCGCCGCCCGGCATCGCCGGCATCGCCGACTCCTCCGACGGCTTCTCGACCACCACGGCCTCCGTGGTGAGCAGGAGCCCCGCGATGGATGCGGCATTCTGGAGTGCGGTCCGCACCACCTTGGTGGGATCGATGACTCCGGCGGCCACCATGTCCTCGTAGACCTCGGTCTCGGCGTTGTAGCCGAAGTTCGGGTTCTTGTTGCCCCGGATCTTCTCCACGACGATGGAGCCCTCGGCGCCCGCATTGATTGCGATGTGCCGGAGGGGGAACTCCAGGGCCTTGCGCAGGATGGCCACGCCCACCTGCTCGTCATGCCGCTCGAGCTTGAGCTCGTCGAGCTGGGTCTGGGCCCGAAGGAGCGCAACCCCACCACCGGCGACGATTCCCTCTTCCACCGCGGCGCGGGTGGCGTGGAGAGCGTCCTCCACAAGGGCCTTCTTCTCCTTCATGTGGGTCTCGGTGGCCGCACCGACGTTGATGACCGCCACTCCACCGGCCAGCTTCGCCAGCCGCTCCTGGAGCTTCTCCTGGTCGTAGTCGGAGGTGGACTTGTCGATGGCCACCTTGATCTCCTCGATGCGGCCCTGGATGTTGTCCCGCTCGCCGCCGCCGTCCACGATCGTGGTGTCGTCCTTGTCCACCACGATACGCTTCGCCGAGCCCAGGTCGCTGACGACCGTGTTCTCCAGCTTGAAGCCGACTTCCTCGGAGATCACTTGGCCACCCGTAAGGACGGCGACGTCCTGAAGCATGGCCTTGCGGCGGTCACCGAAGCCCGGCGCCTTCACCGCACACACCTTCAGCGTCCCCCGCAGCTTGTTCACCACCAAAGTGGCCAGGGCCTCGCCCTCGATGTCCTCGGCGATGATCAGGAGGGGATTGCCCAGCTGCGCGACCTTCTCGAGGATCGGCAGAAGGTCCTTCATGGAGGAGATCTTCTTGTCGTGGATGAGGATAACGGGATCCTCCATCGCCGCCTCCATCCGCTCCGGATCGGTGACGAAGTACGGAGAAAGGTAGCCACGGTCGAACTGCATGCCCTCCACCGTCTCCAGGGTGGTCTCGAGGCCCTTCGCCTCCTCCACCGTGATGACGCCGTCCTTGCCGACCTTCTCCATGGCGTCGGCGATCAGCTGCCCGACCTCCTCGTCGTTGTTGGCGGAGATGGTTCCGACCTGGGCGATCTCCTTCTTGCCCTTGGTCTCCATCGAGAGATTCTTGAGCTCTTCCACCACCACAGCGACGCCCTTGTCGATCCCCCGGCGGATCCCCATGGGGTTCGTGCCGGCGGTGACGTTCTTCAGGCCCTCTCCGAAGATGGCCTGGGCCAGAATGGTGGCCGTGGTGGTTCCGTCACCGGCCACGTCGGAAGTCTTGGTGGCGACCTCCTTCACCATCTGGGCACCCATGTTCTCCACGGGGTCCTCCAGCTCCACTTCCTTCGCCACCGAGACACCGTCCTTGGTGACGGTGGGGGAGCCGAACTTCCTGTCCAGCACGACGTTCCGGCCCTTCGGCCCAAGGGTGACCGTGACCGCCCGGGCCAACTGGTCCACACCTGACTTGAGACGGGCGCGGGCCTCCACATCGAATACGAGCTCTTTCGCTGCCATTTCGATATCTCCTATGACACCATTTGCCTATTGGATGATCGCCAGGATGTCCGACTCACGAAGGATGAGGTATTCGTTCCCATCCACCGTCACGTCGGTTCCGCTGTACTTCCCGTAGAGGATCTTCTGACCCGCCTCCACGTCCGGAGCCAACCTCGCGCCCTCTTCGGACAGCTTCCCGGGACCCACGGCAATGATCTCGCCCTGCTGAGGCTTCTCCTTGGCCGTGTCGGGGATGTAGAGTCCGCCCCTCATCTCCTCGGACTCCTCCAGGGGCCTGACCACGACACGATCCGCCAGAGGCTGGATCTTATCGGCGGCACTCTTTCCCATGGCGACATTCCTCCGCGTTGAAAACAATGACTTTGTGCGTTCTGTTAGCACTCACTGAACAGGAGTGCTAACGGTCCGCACGGAATCTAAGATGGACCATTGAAGTGTCAAGAACCGCTGCTTGGTGGGAAGGACCCCTGGAGCCTACTCCGCCCGGGCGGCGATAGCCTCCATCCTGGCCACGCCTTCCAAGCCGACGATGGCGTGAACCACCTCGTCCGCCAGATCCGAGGGGAACCAGAAGCCGATCTCCTCCAGGGCCTGGAAGGAAGACCGGGCCTCGAGGTACGCGCGCTCCAACACTGCCCGGGCCGAATCCCGGAAGAGACTCTCCACAATCCCGGACGGCACGGCCTCACCGTCCCAGAAGCGCTTCAGCGCCGCCTGCTCCTCCCCAGTGCCGTGGTGGTGGATCTCTGACACCAGGAGGTTATGGCTGCGACGGCCCAGATCGAACTCGAAGTCGGTGAGGTCGTCCACGATCTGGAAGGCCGTCCCCAGGCGGGCCACCGCAGGCTCCGCACTGCCTATCAACTCGAGCACCCTTCCCTCTTCCAGCACCCGGGGCGCCGCGAAGGCCAAGGCAAAGAGTGCCCCACCACGGACCTGGTGAATCCGCTCCACCATCTCGTCCGGAGCCGGGATCTCATCCACGCCACCTTCCTCCGAGCCCTCCAAACGACCGATGTCGGCCATCTGGTTCATGAGCCCACGGAGCACGCCGTGCACCTGCTCCTCCGCCATTGTACCCGCCCTCACTCCACGCCCCAGGCTGCGCCGGATGAGGCGCTCGAAGCACATGAGCTGGAGGATCGAGAGGAAGCGGGCCCCACTCCCCCGCTTCAGCGGGAGCAGGCTCTTGGCTTGATCGTCGAAAATGTTGTCGGCTGCGGTGATGGTGCCCTTGATGCAGAAGTTCAGCTCGGAGTAAAGGGCCAGCCTCTCAGGAGAGATTCCCAGGCTGTCGAAGATCGAGCGGAAGAGGATCAGGAAGAAGTACTCCTGGAGGAAATCCAGGGCCTCCTCTGATTCCACTTCGCCGGAAGCCACAATCGGCTGCGGCTCCACGAGATAGCCCTCGTCGATCAGTTCCCTCAGGTCCTCGTAGAGGGTGCCCACGGCCCGGCCCTGAGCCTCGATGGCAGGGCCGAGTCGTTCCCAGACTCCGTGCTCGCGCAAGAGGCCCACCGCTTGGGGGGAGCGGAAGACGGGAGAAAGCGTCATCTGTGAGATCCTCCGGAAGGTGGCATCCAGGAATGTACCCAAAGATGGGGTTATTTGGCCATATGAAGACCGGCCAGACCGAGACCGTGGAGGGTCAGGAACGGCTCCACCGAGTCGATCGACGTGCAGTGGGGAGCGAGGACCTCCGCATACCCACCCGTGGCCACCACGAAGGCATTGGGACGCCCCCACTCCTCCTTGATCCTCCGCACCGCGCCATCGATGGCGTCCACCGCGGAGTAGAATACCCCACTCCGTATGCACGCCTCGGTCCTCTGCCCGATCACCCTCTCGGGGGGGCTCAGCTCCACCCTGGGGAGCTTGGCGGTACGCCGTCCCAGCCAATCCAGGCCAGCCTCCACACCGGGCGCAATCACCCCTCCCATGAAGACGCCGTCGGCGGAGATGCAGTCGAAGGTGGTGGCGGTTCCCAGATCCACAGTGATGGTATCACGGCCGAAGAGCTCCTTCGCCGCCAGAGTGTTCACGATGCGGTCGGCACCCACGGTCTCCGGCTCCTTCACCTCCAACCGAATCGGGAGGGGAGAGTTGGCAGTGACAACCAGCACCTCGCCTGGGATCAGGCTCTCCAGCGCGGTGCGGAGTATCCGGGTCACCGGGGGCACCACGGAGCCGATCACCCCCTGCTGGATGCTGTTCACCTCGACGGTCTCCTCCGAGAGGAGAGAACGCAGGAGATGGCGAAACTCGTCGGCGGTTCGCGGCACCTCGGTGCTCAGTCGCCAATGAGCTCCCAGGGTTCTGGCCTCGTCCGTGAGAAGACCAACAACGATTTCTGTATTGCCTACGTCTGCAACGATTTGCATCGTGTTATCTCGTGTGGAGTCTTAAACCTCACCTCAGCATCCTGAGGGAGAAATCCGCTGAAGGTGCCGAGTGGGTCAGCGCTCCAACACTGATGAAGTCCACTCCGGTCTCGGCGACGTCCCGGACGGTCTCCAGAGTGATGTTGCCCGAGGCCTCCAGCTCGGGAGCGCTCTCGCCCGGCAGATCCCGGACCCGGTTCACCGCCTCTGTCATCACTTCGGTTGCCATGTTGTCCAGGAGGATCCGGTCCACGCCCAGAGGAAGGAGCTCCTCCAGCTCCTCCAGGGAGCTCACCTCCACCTCCACGGCAAGTCCCCGGGCATCCAACTCCCGGATGCGCGCCACGGCGGCCGCGATCCCTCCGGCGGCCACGATGTGGTTGTCCTTCACCATCACCATGTCGTACAGACCAATCCGATGGTTCGTCCCCCCACCGCCCCGGACAGCCTCCTTCTCCAGCGTGCGCCACCCCGGTGTCGTTTTACGGGTGTCCAGAATGCCCGCACCCGTCCCGGCCACCGCCTCCACGTAGCGACGCGTCAGGGTGGCCACCCCGGAAAGCCGCCCCAGAAAGTTCAGGGCCGTGCGCTCTCCGGTCAGGATCGCCCGAGTGGAGCCGTCGATCAGGAAAATCTCGTCCTCCGCTTCTGCCTGACAGCCGTCAGTTATGAGGATCTCCACGTTCGCGGTAGCATCCAAGTTTCGAAAGACCGCCAGGGCCACCTCGGTACCCGCCACCGTGAGCGCCTCCTTCGCCACCACCACCGCCTCACCCCTGGAGCCCTCCGGCACGATCCAGAGTGTGGTCCAGTCCCCTTCCCCAACGTCCTCCGCCAGGGCGGCTTCTACGAAGTGCCGCGTACTCTCCTCCCGATTCATTTCTGAGGCCCCCATCAGGTGATCGTCAGGTAGGCCAGGAAGAGGGCCCCCAACGCGATGCAATACGGGGCGAAGCGATGGAAAGACTCCCGCTGGAGCATCCTCACGAATATCCAGATTGCCAGCACGCCGGTTCCAGCTGCCGCGACGCTTCCGGCCAGGAGCGCAGGCAGCCCGATCCCTGCCGTGGCGGCCTCCAAATCCGGGATCTGCAGCACGGCGGCGCCGGCTATGGCCGGAATCGCCATCAGGAACGCGAATGCCGCAGCCTCCCGGGACTCCAGCCCGAGCCAGAGAGCCACCGTGACGGTCGCCCCTGAGCGTGAGATACCGGGCACCAGGGCGATGGCCTGGGCCAATCCGATGAGGATGGCTGCAAGGACCCCCGGCGCCCCCACGGGACTGCGGGCCAGAGCTCGGCGAGTGCTCCACAGGAAGGTACCGGTCACCAGAAAGGCGAAGCCGGCCACCATCGGCTTGTCGAAGAGCGCCTCCACGGGCTCCCGCCAGAGCAACCCGATGACGCCGGCGGGCACGGTGGCCAGAGACAAGAGCCCCAAGTAGCGCCAGGAGGCCCTCTCCCCTTTGACGGCCCCAACCACAAGCTCTCCGACCCGACCTCGGTAAAAGAGGAGGATCGAGAGGAGGGTGGCGACGTGGACGGCCACTTCGAAGGCCACTCCCGGAACCTCGATTTCAAGCAGAGACTGTGCCACCACCAGGTGGCCGGAGCTCGAGACCGGAAGAAACTCCGTCGCTCCTTGGACGAATCCGAGAATGACCGCTTCCCAGAAGCTCACGCGCGCTCCCTCGCATCTAGGGTCTTGCGGTAATACTCCTCATACTGGGTGATGATACCCTCGTGGGAGAACCGCTCCACCGCAATGGCCCGGGCGGCCTGGCTCGTCCGCTGCCAGAAGGCATCGTCGGTGAGAAGGCGCGTTCCCGCCTCGGCCATCTCCTCCACCGCCCCCACAGGAAAGAGGAATCCCGACTCCCCGTCGGTCACCACCTCAGGGATGCCTCCGACTCGGGTGGCGATCACCGGTGCCCCGCACGAGAGCGCCTCCAAGATGGCCAGGCCGAAGGACTCCAGGCTACTCGGCATCAGGAAGAGGTCGGCGCAGGGCAGCAGCTCGTCCACCGACTGGTGTTTCCCCAGGAAGAGCACCTTTCCTCCCACACCCAGCTCCTCGACCCGCTGTACCACACGAGGTCGCTCGGGTCCATCTCCAACCAGGATCAGGCGGGCGGGCACCGCTTCACTGATGCGGGCGAACACCTCCACCACATCCGGAACCCGCTTCATCTCCCTGAAGTTGGAGATGTGCATGACGATCTTCTCTCCGCCGGGGGCCAGCGATGACCGATGGCAGGGCTCCTTGCCCCGTCGAAAGACCTCGACGTCCACGAAGTTGTTGATCACCTGGATCCCCTCGGCCGGCACTCCGAAATCCCTGACGGTTTCCTGTCGGAGGAAGTCGGACGGCGTTACCAGGCCGTCGGACTTCTGGAGGGAGAACTGGGTGATGGCCTGGAAGGAGGGGTGCTGGCCCACGAGTGTGATGTCGGTCCCGTGCAGAGAGGTGACGATGGGGAGGTCCCGCTCCCCTTGGAGCATCTCCCGGGCGATCCATGCGGAGGTGGCGTGGGGAATAGCGTAGTGGACGTGGACCAGGTCCAGTTCGTGCTTCAGCGCCATGTCGTGGATCGCCACGGCCAGGGCAAGGGAGTACGGGGGATGCTCGAAGAGCGGATACTGCTCCATCTCCACTTCATGGAAGAAGACCCGCTCACGGAAATGGGTGAGGCGGAAGGGCTGCGTGTAGGAGATGAAGTGAACCACGTGGCCTCTCTCGGCCAGATGGATCCCCAACTCCGTGGCCACAGCCCCTGACCCACCGTAAGTGGGGTAGCATACCATTCCGATCTTCATTCTTGTCCCATCCTTCCTCTGTCTTCCGCGTCACTCACACGGGTGCCGGTGGCCTCGTGCCACGCTGCCACGACCTTGGCGAGCTGCTCCTCCGGAGGAGAAAGGGCGTCCAGGCGCAGCACCGATTCTGGAAGCTGGTGCCGGAACCAGGTCTCCTGGCGCCGAGCGAATTGGCGGGTGCTCCGCTTCATCTCCTCGAAGGCCGCCTCCAGCTCGATCTCTCCCCTGACGTACGCCGACATCTCACGGTAGCCTGTACCCGTCATGCCGGGAGACCGGGGCCCGTATCCCGCCTCCATGAGACGCTCCACCTCTTCCGGGAAGCCGGCGTCGGCCATCGCGTCGACCCGGGCGTCGATCCTCCGGTAAAGCTCCTCCCGGGGGAGCTCGAGAGCCACGATCACGCCGGGAACGGGTGCTCCCCCGGTGCCACGCGTGGCGTCATGCCACCAGGACAGGGGCCGGCCGGAGAGGAGCGCCACCTCCAGAGCCCGGGTCACCCGTTGGGTACCCCCTTCGATGGCGGCGACCGAGCGCTCCGAATCCAATACTCGCACCCACTCCTGGAGTTTCACCCAGGGAAGATCGGACAGGTAGATGCGGAGGGCCAAGAGTCGGTCTCGATCCAGCTCCGGCTCGGGGAAAAGAGGGTCCGTGAGGGACCGAAGGAAGAAACCCGTACCCCCCGCCAGGATCGGGACCCTCCCTCGATCAAGGATCTCCCCGATCCACTGCCGGGCGTCTCGCCCGAATTGCCCGGCGCTGTAGAACTCGTCGGGATCAAGAGTATCCAGCCCATGGTGGGGAACTCGGGCCCGCTCCTGCAGTGACACCTTGTCGGTGCCGATGTCCATCCCCCGGTAGACCTGCCTGGAGTCCATAGAGACGATCTCGCCGTCCAGCTGGGCAGCGACCTCGAGAGAGAGGGCGGTCTTTCCCGTGGCGGTGGAGCCCGTGATTGCCAGGAACCGAGGTGAGTCTGCCACGATCTCTCCGCTACCGACCGAACCTGCGCTCGAGCTCGCCGCGGCTGAGTCGGACGACAGTGGGCCGGCCGTGGACATCGTGGAAGGGGAGCTCGGTGGCGAAGAGGGCGTCGAAGAGCTCCTGCATCTCCTCCTGGGACAGCTCCTGGCCCGCCTTTATCGCCCCCTTGCAGGCGAAGGTCATGGCGATCCGCTCGTGCTGGTTCTTCGCCGATCTCATCAGTTCGGAGCCGTGGGTGAGCTCATCCACCATCTCTCGGAGACACCGCTCGGCGTCGAAGTAGGGATGGGGATTCGGCACCGCCCGCACGATGACCGTGTCCCCTCCGAAACCTTCCGCCTCAAAGCCGGTGCGGGACAGGAGCCCCGTAAGATCCTCCACCAGCTGGTACTCCGCAGACGAGAGGCGAAGGGTGACAGGAAAGAGAAGACGCTGCCCATCTTGCCCCCCCTCTTCGTACGCCTTCATCAGGCGCTCGAACATCACGCGCTCGTGCGCCGAGTGCTGGTCGATCACCAGGAGTCCGTCTCGGGTCTCCGCCAGAATGTATGTGTCCAGGATCTGCCAGAGGCGGGGGAGGGCCTCGAGCAGAGGCTCACCCTCAGCGGAGGCCATGCCCTCGAGCTCACCCTCCAAGGGTTCGTCCTCCGGCCGCGACCGGGTGAGGAAGAGCGCCATCTGCGCCTCAGCGCCTTCCCCCTCTCCCCCACCCTTCCCCGGCCGGGGCTCGCGAACGGCCCGGACGGGCGGTGTCAGCTGGCTGTCGAAGGTGGCGCCACTGGCCTCTCCCTCCAGCGCCCTACGCACCGAGCGCTCCACCAGAGCCTCCACCGCCCCAAAATCCCGAAAGCGAACCTCCGCCTTTGCCGGATGGACGTTCACGTCCACCGATCCCTGTTCGGCCTCGAGGTAGAGGAAGAGCCAGGGACGGGCCGCCTCCGGGACCGTGGTGGCGAACGCTCGATCGACAGCCTTGAGCAGACGTGGCTCTCGGGTGGGGCGGCTGTTCACGAAGAGGTGGGCACGACGGAATCCGGGACGAGCCGCATCGGGACGCTGAATCAGGCCTCGCAGGCTCAGCGATCCTTCCTCACCCTCTACAGGAATGAGGGTGGACGCATCCTCCGCGCCCCAGATGTCGGAGATCCGGGTCGCCAAGTCCGAAGTCTCCCTCAGCTCCAGGAGCTTGCGGCCGTCGGAGGTGAGGAGGATACGGAGCGCGGGGTTCGCCAGGGCCAGCATCACAACCGCGTCACTGACCGCACGAGTCTCGGCCCCGGCGGGCTTGAGGAACTTCGCTCGGGCCGGAGCGTTGAAAAAGAGGTTCTGCACCTCCACCGTGGTGCCGCGCCGCCTGGAAAGATCCTCCACGGCAACGATGCGACCGCCGTTCACCCGCACGCCCGTCCCGATCTCCTCTTCCCCGGCATGAGTCTCCATGACGAATCTGGAGACTGCCGAGATGGAGGGAAGCGCCTCTCCCCGGAATCCGAAGGTCCGGATCCTCTCCAGGTCCGCGACATCGGTGATCTTGCTGGTGGCGTGCCGGTCGAGGGAGAGGAGGGCGTCCTCTCTGCTCATGCCGACGCCGTCGTCCGACACTCGGATCCTTCTCTTGCCACCTCCCTCGATGGCGATCTCGACGGAGGTGGCCCCGGCGTCCTGTGCGTTCTCCACCAACTCCTTCACCACCGACGCAGGTCGCTCTACCACCTCTCCGGCGGCGATCTGATTCGCTACCGAGTCGGGTAGGACCTTGATGGTGCGTGCCATATCAGTTGGACCAGGGGCATGTTCGGGTGATGGGGTGGTGGACGTCGAGGTCTACGCCGGGAGTCCGTAGAGTCGAAGCGCGTTCTCCGTCGTGTATGCGGCCACGGTATCCGGACTCTCATCCCGGATCAAGGCTACGGCGTCACAGACGTATTGGACAAATGCCGGCTCGTTTCGCTTCCCTCTCTGCGGCACAGGTGCAAGATAGGGCGCGTCGGTCTCGATCAGGAGGCGCTCTCGCGGCACCCTTAGCACGGACTGCTGATCGTCGAACTTCTTGAAGCTCACGATTCCCGCGAAGGAGACGTACCAATCCAGATCCAGTGCCATTTCCAACAGCGCTGGACCACCACTGAAGCAGTGCAGGACGCCGCGCACGCCGTCCCCGACCTCGGAGATCACACGTCCCGTTTCTTCATCCGCGCTGCGGGAATGCACAACGAGAGGTAGGTCCAGCTCCCGGGACAGGGCTACGTGCTCCTCGAAGAGGTCGATCTGCTCCCGGCGGGGAGAGTTGTCGTAGTAGAAGTCCAGGCCTGTCTCACCGATTGCCACGATCCCGGGATGGGAGCGGGCCATCTCTCTCACTTCCTCCAGATCATTCGGACCCACCGAATCGGCCTCGTGAGGGTGGATGCCCGCCGTTCCCCAAATGCCAGCCTCTCCCTCTACCAGGTTGGCGACCCGGCGACTGTCGAGAAGGTCGGAGGCGATGCAGACGATTCGCTCCACGCCCCTATCCCGGGCGCGCCGGAGCACATCCGGAAGATCGGGAGCGAACTTCTCGTCCGTCAGATGGCAGTGACTGTCGAAGAGCATCAACGACACCGGGGCCCGAGGGAAGCCCGATCGCGAGGATCAGACCGCGGCGGCCTCCCGCTCCCTCTTCTTCCGCTTCTTCTCCCGCTCGCGGGACTCACCCGTTCCGAACCGCTTCTGAATCTCCAGAAGGGCCGGAGAGGCCACGAAGATCGAGGAGTAGGTGCCCACCACCACCCCCAGGATGAGCACGATGGTGAAGTCGCGGATTACCGCACCACCGAGAACCAGGAGGGAAAGCAGCACGACGAGCGTGGTCCCCGAGGTCATGATGGTGCGTGGCAGCGTCTCGTTGATGGACCGGTTCACCAGCACCATCTGATCTTCCTTGCGGCCACCCTTCTTCCCCATGTTCTCACGGACCCGGTCGAACACCACGATGGTGTCGTTGAGGGAGTAACCGATGATGGTGAGGATCGCCGCCACCGTGGGAAGCGCGATCTCCAACCTGAAGACCGCCAGGAATCCCAGGGTGACCAGGATGTCGTGAAAGGTGGCGATCACAGCCGCCACTCCGAAGCGGAGCTCGAAGCGGATGGCGATGTAGATCAGGGTGAGGACGAAGGAGAAGAGGATCGCCAAGGCCGCGTTCCGCTGGAGCTCTACCCCGATCTTCGGCCCCACGAGCTCGGTGCGGACGATCTCGAACGACTCCGCCGAGTATGTGTTGGCGAGCTGTGCCGTGAAGGCGGCACCAGTGGCCTCCACATCCATCTCCTCGGAGATAGGTGCCCTGATCACGAACTCGTCATCCTGACCGAAACGGGTGATGGGAGGCGCTTGAGATCCTCCCAGAGCCTCCCGAAGGTCCGCCGCGGTCATCGCGTGGCTGAAGCGGACCTGAATCAAAGTCCCACCCGTGAAATCCACGCCGTAGTTCTGCCAGCTCCCGATGAGGAAGACGTTGGCGAGCATGGCGAGGATCCCCACCAGCACCACCAGCCCCGAGAGCAAGTAGGCTCCCTCCCGCTTCTCGATGAACTGGTAGTTCGCTTCGCTGAACAGTCGCATTGAGCTCTCTTAGATGCTGATGGCGTCAGACGCCTTCTTCCGGGTCAGGTAGAGGAGGAAGAACGTC
>SDBT01010148.1_pt1 | contig 15232 bp, 14 predicted proteins | sample 2277101 | NCBI WGS metagenome assembly SDBT01 (sample SAMN10404973, study PRJNA504765) | marine sediment metagenome | isolation source: marine sediment core GS10_PC15, 103 cmbsf | place: Arctic Ocean: Southern Knipovich Ridge | collected 2010 | reverse complement strand
ATTAGCTAATTACTGTTTTAATATATGTTTTGAGAATACATATACTCGATATTATATAACTGAAAAATTATGGGATGCTATCAAATGTTATACATTACCTATATATAAAGGATCGTCATGGTTGTATGAGATATTTCCTAAAAATAGTTTCATAGATTACAATGTATATAAAACTCCTAAAAAATTATTCGCGTTTATTGATAAATTATCATTTAATGATTACTTAAAAAGAATAAAATTATGCATAGATATTTATAATAAGTATGTGGGTAAGATAGAAAAGAGAGATATAACATATAACAATACATTTAAAAGATTAAGAGTAATAGGTTAAGTTAATGATTCATATATTTATTAACGAAGAAGGGGCGTTTCTTAAGAGGAAATTTAATAAATAATTTCTTCTTTTTTAATATATTTCTTCTATGCCAATTACTAAAAGCATTGAAATAATGTGTTCGAAGAAATGATCTGATGCCTGTTTTTTTATTTCTAGTTAAAGATCCAGGTCTAATTCTAGCAAAATATAGAACTTTTTTTATTAATCCTACTCTCTTTTTTCCATATACTAACATAACTCTTCGTGTAAATTCATCATCAGCTCCAAATCTAACACTATCATAATATCCAATTCTTTTGATAATAGATTTATGATACATCATGCTTATAGAATTATTTCTTCTAATATTTTTATTTCTTATATAGAAAGATCGGACACCAATTAATTTTTTATTTTTATTTAGAATAGATACTTGTAATTTTAATTTATTTGAATAGAATATATCATCAGCATCTAATCTAGTGATAAATTTACCTTTAGCTTTTTGTAGACCTATATTCATACTAATATAGCAACCCTTATTTTTAGGATTTTTAATTAATTTAATTTTCTTATGTAGATTCTTATCATTAATATATTTTAATACTTTTTTATATGTATCATCTTTAGATCCATCATCAATAATAATAAGTTCCCAATCTGCGAAGGTTTGTTTAACCACTGATTCTATAGCTTTAATAATATAGGCGCCGGTATTGTAAGTTGGCATAATAATTGTTACTAGAACCATGGTGATAATAGTGATATATATTATTATATAAATATTTATTATTTATATTATAAATTTTATGATATAAATTCGTAATATAAATTCATGATATAAATTCGTGATATAAATTCGTGATATAAATTATCTGCTGATATAGTATATGGATAAGTTAGCAAATAGTTTGACTACACCTGTTATTATGTCAGGTATAACATTATCATTTTTTATTATTGTGTGTGCATTTATATTTTTATTTTTTCCTACTTATCGTGTAATTGGTATTACCATTTTAGTTATATATTTATTATTTGGTATTACTTCATTTAGTTATTTTACGAGTCAACAATTTGGATTAGGAATTCCCATCTTAATTCTTATCATTAGTTTATCTGTAATTTTATTATTAATTATAACTATTAGAGATCCAAAATGTGGTATATCTTTAAAGAAACATAGGGATAAATCATGTTATGAATATTTTGGGACACCAGAAGGTATTATGAAGAATAAAAATGGAGAGTGGTGTTATAAAGTTGGTAATTATTGTGTAGCATCTGATGGTACTACTACTAATCTTGCTAGTGGTATGGTAAAAGATTTAAAATCTAAATTAGAATCGACACAAGATAGTTGTGAGAAGCGTATATCAGATATTAAGGATTCTTTAAAATGTAAAGAAAATGCTATTCAAACTTCTATTTCATCGGGACCATGTTTAACTACAGATAATAAATGGGGTGTAATATTACCACAATATGGCAAGAAATGTGTATCTATGGAAACAATTAATAAAGAGTCTATTAGAAAAAAGTTAGGATCTAAGGTGGTCGATAAGAAGGAAGATGAGTCAAAATTAGATAAGAAGGAGATAATGAATAGATATAATGCATTATTAGGTAAAGAGAGACAAATGCAGCAACATACAGTACAAGATACAGTACAAGATACAGTAAAAGGAAGAATGATAGACAATAAGTATTATGATGGTTCTACTGATTGTTATCCTGTTGGAACAGATTTTAGTAAGATTTGTAAGAATAAGTATGGTAAATTTTATTCAGCAGAATTACCTCCAAGTAGATGTTCATGTCCATTAAAGGATAAGAGTTTATGTGATAAGAATGTATCGTATCATGTGAAATGTTATTGTGAATTGGATAAAGAAAAACAATATACAGATTGTAAACCGATAAGATCAGATTTTAATTATTGGTGTCAGGTGAAGTATGGTCGTAATTATGGTTATAAAAAGATATTAAAAGGTAGAGATGGTTGTTGTGGAGATAATATGCAGATGGCAAGAGCTGAATGTAGTACATCAGCGCATGATGGTTATATGATGTATAGGAGACCAACAAAATGTATTCCTACAAATAATTATTTTAAACATTTGGAGGAGTGTCAGCGTGAATATCGGAAAGCCGGTATAACATATGTGAAGGGTATAGGTGGGTATAATTGTAATCCGGGGTATTATAAAAGTTTATGTGTTGAACAAAAATTATAAAAAAATTGAAAGAAAATATACTTAAAGAAAAAGCACTTTAAATACATACAAGGTGACTTAAAGAATGACGGAACAATTGAGCGAAATTTTAAGCAATATAAACGTAAACGATTCAGAATGTAGCAAAGAGGACAAGCAGGTTTTAAAATTTTTGAAAATGGTTGAGGAAAATAAGGGTATAGAAAAAGTTTCTAAACCTACATCACTTCATATTTCAACTCGTTCTGCAAAATGCAAACTAACGGATAAGATTGATATGAAAGTTGCAGTGCCAATTATTAAAAAAATAGTTGAAAAAAATTTATCTGATACTATAGTTGGTTTAGATTTTGGACTTATTAGTGTTGGACAAGTTAAGAAAAAAAAGAAACAGACATCAGTACCGAAGCAGAAATTTTATAATCAGGCAACTTTAATCATTAAACCATATAAAGATGGTAAAAATGTGAATGTAAAGTTTTTTTTAAATGGTAGTGTGTCAATGACAGGATGTCAGGAGGAGGATGATGGCATCAAAGTTATGAAGAATTTTATTAAGGAGATAAAGAAGTATCCGGAAGTTTTTTACGAGAAGGAGCATAAAAGTAGTTTAGATGTGATAGATTATAAGGTGACCATGATAAATGCGAATTACATAGTAGGTTTCAAGATAGATAGACCAAAATTATATAAATTATTAGCAGAAAATTACAAAGTATATACATCATATGATCCGTCGATCTATCAGGGAGTAAAGATAGGTTTTATGTGGAACAATAACCATCTATATAAGGATGGATTATGTCGCTGTTCTGTAAAATGTAGATATGAGAAGAATGCTCGTAAAAAAAATACTTGTAAGTTGGTAACAATTGCAATATTCCAAAGTGGTAATATTATTATTACAGGTGCATATGATATAAAACAGACAATAGAAGCATATGAATATGTTAATAAAATATTGTATGATAATTATTCGATTGTAGTACGATTTTCTATTTTAGATTGTGGTAGTGAAGATGAAGTATAAAAATATATATAAAAATATATATAAAAATATATATAAAATGTATAAAAAATATATAAAAATATATAAAAATATATAAAAAATATATAAAAATATATAAAAATATATAAAAATATATAAAAATATATAAAAATATATATAAAAATATATAAAAAATAATGTATTTAAAGATTTAGTAATAAATATATGTATAAAGGATGTATTTATTAGAGTTGATGACTGTGCAAACCAATGCTATCAAAGTTTTGGTAGAAGCATTGAAAGAAATATTGACTGAGGCCAATATAGAATTCAACGAAACTGGTTTAAAGATCGTAGCGATGGATTCGAGTAAAACTATATTAGTGCATTTAAAGTTAAACAGTGATAAATTTGAGAAGTATGTATGTAAGAAGAAGATGATAGTTGGTGTAAGTATGTCAAATTTATTCAAATTAATTAAGACTATAACTAATGCAGATAGTTTAACATTTTACATTGACGAGTCAAATTTAAATGTTTTAGGTATAGTGATAGCAAACAGTGATAAAAACAGTATAACAACATTTGAATTAAATTTGATGGATTTGAATGAGGAGCATATTAATATTCCTCCCCAAGAGTTTGATTCGATTATAACGATGCCATCTGTAGATTTCCAGAAGATATGTCGTGATATGAATAATTTATCTGATACTATAGAGATTAAGAGTGTAGGATCACAATTAATATTTAGTTGTAAAGGAGAATTTGCTCGCCAAGAGACGAAATTGGGTGAGGCTCATGAGGGTGGTATATGTTTTTTAAAGAATAATGAGATATCGTCAATTACGCAAGGGTATTATAATTTGAAATATTTGGTATTATTTACGAAATGTACGGCATTATGTCCATCAATAGAGATATATATGAAGAATAACTTTCCAATTTTGATAACTTTTGCTGTAGGTAATTTAGGTCAATTAAAATTAGCATTAGCACCAAAGATTGCTGATAATAATGAAACTTATTGAGAAAAACTTATATAAACTTATATAAAATAATATAATATATTAGATATATTATGTTATCTGTTCAGATTTTATCTATCATCTGTAAACATTTGAATATTATTGATTTGTCTCATGTTGTATTATGCAATCATTATATATATAGAGGTATACTTCCGATATATCATCATAGATTATTGTATTATAATTTTTATATTATTACGTACAATGTAGAACAGTATCATCAATTAATTAATAATATTCTTATAGCATTTGGTGATATAGAATTAATGATAGAATGTCATAATAGTGATATATTTGTTCATAATTTGACAGATATGTGTATAAAATTGCCATCAAGTATGTTTAAATATTATGTATGTTTGAATGACATAAAATTTAGATTAAATTTATATAGATTAAATAGGATAGCGGAAGATATGGAAATGTTTGATAAATTATATATTTATAAGGAGTTAGAGGGTAATAACATGTATATATATGTGTCGAATAAATTTTCAGATAAATTTAAAACAATTTATAATATACACATATAATTATAATGAATTATCCTAATAATTTGTCTAAATATTCTGGTACTATTATTAAACAGAGATTGAAATATATATTTAAAGTTGTTAAAAATAAAAAAAATATAGAAACTATAGAATATCCATTTATTGATGAAACTACTCGAGAAGTTGCTGAGGAAAATATAATTCAATCTAAGAAAGACTGGAGTATTAAAAATAATCAAGTTAAAAATAAATATCAAATTAATAATAACATTATTAAAGTTTATCTTGATGATGTTAATACTTTTACTACTGATCTAAATCTATTATCTAAAGTTGATGAATATAATTGGTATCTCTTAGATGGCCATGTTGGCACCATGATTAAAAAAAATGTTGATGATGATAATTCTAATAAAAAGAAATTAAAAAGATATAAATTATATTTCTATCATCATGTTACCAATAATGTTACTACTAATTATAAAAATGTTGTACATAAAGATAGTGATAAGATGAATAATTGTTTAGAAAATTTGTTAATTACATCTGATGATGATGTTAGTAAGATACAGCATTTCAATCACAAGCGTCGCAAAGATAATACGAGTGGTTGTACAGGTGTGTATAAAGGTAAATATAAGAATAAGGAATATTGGGAGGTGAAAGGTATAGAGTTCAATGGATGTCATATATATAAGAAATATTCTGTAGATAAATATGGTGATAATGGTGCATATGCGATGGCATGTAATTTCAGGGATAATTTTATCAATAAGAGTTATCAAATAGAATCTACTTAAATTTTATCAATCATTATTCAGACGTTGAAGCTATAATTATGTATACTACATTATATTTGCTTAATATTATGAATCCCGGGAAATTATTATTTTATTTTGGGTTATGACCATAATATGATCTAAAAGTTATACAAAATATAGGGCCGCAAAGAGTACCGAAATTATAGAAATGGTTTGTATATATTTCTGCACCATAAGACTTCACCTACTTTCATTCAGACGTTGAAACTATAATTTCACCTACTTTCATTCAGATGTTGAAGCTATAATTTCATCTACTCTCATTCAGATATTGAAACAATTATTTCACCTACCATTATTCAAACGTTGAAACTATAATTTCACCTACCATTATTCAGATATTGAAGCTATAATTTCACCCACTTTTATTCAGACGTTGAAGCTATAATTATGTATGCTACATTATATTTGCTTAATATTATGAATCCCGGGAAATTATTATTTTAATTCGGGTTATGACCATAATATGGTCTAAAAGTTATACAAAAATAGGGCCGCGAAGAGTACCGAAATTATAGAAATGGTTTGTATATATTTTTGCACCATAAGACTTCATTCAGACGTTGAAGCTATAATTTCACCTACTTTCATTCAGACGTTGAAGCTATAATTTCACCTACTTTCATTCAGACGTTGAAGCTATAATTTCACCTACTTTTATTCAGACATTGAAGCTATAATTATGTATGCTACATTACATTTGCTTAATATTATGAATTCCGGAAATTATTATTTTATTTTGGGTTGCGACCACAATATGGTCTAAAAGTTATACAAAAATAGGGCCGCAATGAGTACCGAGATTATATAAATAGTTTGTATATATTTTTGCACCATAAGACTTCACCTACCATTATTCAGACATTGAAACTATAATTTCACCTACCATTATTCAGATATTGAAGCTATAATTTCACCTACCATTATTCAGACATTGAAACTATAATTTCACCTACCATTATTCAGATATTGAAACAATTATTTCACCTACCATTATTCAGACATTGAAGCTATAATTATGTATACTACATTATATTTGCTTAATATTAAGAATTCCAGAAATTATTATTTTATTTTCGAGTTGTGACCACATTATGGTATAAGAGTTATACAAAAATAGGGCCGCGAAGAGTACCGAAATTATATAAATAGTTTGTATATATTTTTACATCATAATAATTCAATCAAATAATAAAAGTTATTCTAAAATATTTTGAATAGGTATTAAATGATTAACGAAACAAATAGCAGCAAGAACTGTTCCAAATTTCTCTTTAACTTCTAACGTTTCTGATATAAAATGTTCAGGCTTATAATAATATCCCTTATCAGTCTTAATTTTATTTCTAAACTTTAAATCCTTCTCTTTACTCTTACCATATTTACGTCGTTCAATCATCTCGGAAATATCATGTAATAATACATTCATAGCATGTTTTCTATCACCATAGCCGGCATATTCACAGGCAAATCCACCTAAATAATTACCTTTCTTATCATATACATTAGTTTTTAAAACAGATGACGTTATCATTTGACCTTTAACACCATTCATTTGAGACATAATGGTCTCTAAAACATCACCCCATTTTAAATATTTTACACCTTTATTACGTGATATCAATCTAGCTTTAGGAGGTATAACACTCGTATATTTAATAATGTTACTATTCTCTATTTTAGCCATATTTAATGCAGCATCATAACTACCAGCTTCAAAAGGATCACCTTTACCACCATAGTTACTTTGACCTTTGCCAGTAGTGAAGAAATATTCATATGGTATACGAGATTGAGTTATAAGATATTTCATTATATAATATACCAGTAAAAAAAATATACTCCTAAATAAAATATCATTTAAGAGTATACAATGAATCGCGAATTTATCATCAGAATGATCAGACAATTCATCTTGGGCGGAACCATCGTTGCCACCACTAGCTATATAGCAGTCTATATTAATCCAACTTTAGCAGCTATCTTTTGGTCATTTCCTTTATCTATGATTCCAGTTATCTTATTTATGTGGATGACTAACCAATCTAGAAAAAATATTGGAGATTATGCTTTAAGTACAGCTATTTCTTTGGTTAATCTTGGATTGTTTGTAATAGTATTCGGCTATCTTGTGAAATATACACAAAAATTTAATCTATTAGAATCTCTATTAATTGCTACTGTGGTCTGGGCTATCGGATCTTTCTTATTATACTATTTCTATCTAGGAAAATAATTTATATAACTTTGATGTTATTCATACAATTAATACCCTTCCCATTAATATCTATCGTATTAGTTATTGAATTATTAATCGACAACTTAATATCATTCTGATCTTGATGTTTACGATAAAATGCTTCACCTAAGACTAAACCAGTAATCTGATCATTTAATAATTCTATGTCATTCTTGTTATAATCATTATTCCATACCTTGATTATACAATTATTTATTTTGGGACTAATTGATATACCATTTATCATATCCATATTCTCTATTTTTTTAGTTAATGTATTACCTACTAATGTTGCAAATAATGTTGTCCAAATTTGATCTAGATCTTTCTTAGATATTCTGAATGTCCAATATCCACCATCTATATTATTAATATCTTCCCATCTGGGAAAAATATTTTCTCGCATCACAAAAAACATTCCCGATGTATATGTCCTAATCGTATTGTTAATCTTCCAAAAATCTTCTAGAGTCTCGATCTCAAAGAGTTTTGTATAACTCTCTTCCAACCAATTAGTATCACTGACGTGATGATACCAGATTATCCACTTTTCTGACAATTGTATCTCCATATATTTAAATTATATAGAGATATTCTTTTAAGTATTTTATCCTTATTACTCTTTTTACTAACTACCTATAAAATCTACATTTAATGCATGAGACCATTGGTCACCACCTATTATAGCATTAGACCATTGGTCATCAACTATAGCAGACCATTCTTCTGTTGTAACACCTTCAGGTGATAAATCTAAAATATTGTTGATTATATTATTTTGGTCATTTATTTGAAATTCATAAACTGGAATTATATTATTCTTCTTGACTTTTATTTTCTTAGGATGCATCCTAATTGGAGCTCTACAAAGAGGACAACCAGGTACACTATCACGACATGTTTTTATCCAAGAATCTAGACATGATCTATGATGCGCATGACCACATTTCAGAATTCTAAGATCTTCGTTTTCTAAAGTATCACAACAAATATTACACTCCTCTATTACATCATCATAATTCTTAGACTTATGTCTGTCACAGCAATATATACCTCCACCTCTGATACGGGTATGACACTTCTTGCCATCAGATCTATAACCTTGACATCTTTGCATATTTCAGGTATAATTATATATATAAAGTCTTTATATCCTTTTTCAAAAATATGTATATGTAGGTATAATAATAGTGAATTAAGAAAAATTTGAATAATAATTTCGCTTAAATTTATCATCAAATTAATCAACTAAATGTCCGAATATAAGCTTGAACTTAATAAGAAAAACGCTGATAAAAAAACTGTTAAGAAAAGAAAAGATATCGAAAATAAACTCTCAGGGTTTATTGACCTCGTACAACCTACTTTTACACAGGAATCAACCAACTTTATGAACAATTGTGTGTCCTTTATTGTAAACTCATCTACTGATCATACTAAAATGTACAATGTATCTATTATTAATGGATCTGATGGCATACAATTTGAATGTAATTGTGGAGATAGATGGGCAGTGACACCCAAAAGAAATAATTGTAAACATATTGGAGGTGTTATCTCTAGTTTTATTGAAATTTATGTCAAGAATCATTTCAATAAAATGGCTTCCACTAAAAGAATTAAATATCATGCAGATACTGATGTGTCTCACAAACCAGAGGAAAATATGAATGATATTATTGAAATGTTTAAGACTATGACAATGAAATAAATAATATTTATAATAATATTTATAATAATTTTATAATAAAACTATACCACACATTTGTAATAAGCTTCTAAAATATTATTTTTAATACTTTCTGGTATAAAAGTGAAATCTATTAAAACACGATTTCTGTTAAATTTATCAAATATTTCTTTATTATCTCTAAGTTCTTTTAACAAATAAGACGGATTTTCTAAATAATATTTGATTAATTTAGTATTTGGTAAACAAGGAGGTATATTATCTGTTTTATCACCATACATCACCTTGTATAATAGCTTTTCTTGTGCTGTTTTTCCATCTAATTTATCATTTACTAATTTACCACTCAAAGTATAAATATATATTCTCTCCCTTGTTAACAATTGTAAATAATCTGTATCTGACGATATAATATATATTGTCACATCATTTGGAAGACTTTTAGCAATAACCGAAATAGTATCATCAGCTTCTGCATGATGTATTTGAATAATATTTATTTTAAACTTTTCTTCTAACATTGGGAAGATTTCTCTGTAAATCCTTTTGAATAAATTTCCTAATTGAAATGATCTACTTTTATATTTAGTATTCTTTCTATTCATCTTATATTCTTTATATATATTTCTTCTCCAATTTATTTCAGTAGGACTATCTTTGATGAAAAATATATGCTGAAAATGGACATTATATTTATATTTTAATCGTTTCGTATTAGTAATAAACTGTCTCCTCATAATATCAAAAAATATTTCATCCTTCGATAAATCTATCTCGCCTTCTATATCCTCAGGCTCTTCATGATTATGCGTTTTACTCAAATATATATTATATGCTTTGAAAAAAATACTAAATGTTACATCACCGCAATCTATCAATAAGATCCGTTTCAACTGTTGATGAAAGTTGTTCATTTATAACATACAAATCATAATGCCAAAAATATTGTTCATTTTTTTTGACCTCTCCCTAGAAGCTTGGTCACTTCTCTATAACCATTATTACTGATACATCTGATGAGATAAATTATTTACAACCAATGGATCTATCTTGTAACAAGAGTTTGACAATTTCTATATGACCATATCGACTGGCATATCTGATGGCTTCAATATTTAGATCTGAAGGATCTACCCTAGTATCTTGCAATAGAAGTTTAACAATCTCTATATGACCATTCATACTGGCACGTTTGATGGCATCATTATTTTGATCTGATGGATCTACCCTCTTATTTTGTAACAAGAGTTTGACAATTTCTGTATGACCATTATTACTGGCCCATATGATAGCATTATTATTTAGATCATACGGATCTACCTTATCATTCTCAATCAGAAGTTTAACAACTTCTATGTGACCATATCGACTGGCATATATGATGGCATTATTATTTTTATCTGAAGGATCTACCTTATCATTCTCAATCAGAAGTTTAACAACTTCTATGTGACCATTACTACTGGCACATCTGATGGCATAATTATTTAGATCTGAAGGATCTACCTTACTGTTTTGTATAAGGAGTTTGACCACTTCTATATGACCATTACTACTGGCACATCTGATGGCATTATTATTTAGATCAGACGGATCTACCTTATCATTTTCAATCAGAAGTTTAACAACTTCTATGTGACCATATTGACTGGCACATATGATGGCATTATTATTTTTATCTGAAGGATCAACATATGGTATTAAATTTTTAACAATATTTGTTATACCTTTCTTACAAGATACAATAAATATATCTGGTTTATTAGGTAATCTTAACCAAAATACATGTTGATTATTATTTATATTTTTAGACAGTCTTAAACACCGTACATTAGAGTTTAATGCCATTATATGACAAACTAAATTAAGAGATAACATTTTTATAATATAATAAACATCTAATGAAATTATTATTCATTTTTTTATAATTGAATAAAATATCACAATATAGTATATGAATAGTGTAGGTGCTATAAAACATGAAGTGTTTTTAATAAACCCTCTAGGTAATAATGTTAATCCTCTATCTAACCAAATATACAGTAATAATTATAAAAAAGAACCAAAATGGTGGACTGAATTACCTGTTTATCAAGATAAAGAAAAAATTATTAAGCTAATCAAAGATAACCAAGTCATACTCCTCGTCTCTGGAACTGGTAGTGGCAAATCTGTACTCATACCTTTCTATGCCCTTCATGCTACAAACTATAAAGGCAAAATTGTAATGACTATTCCTAAACGTGGTGCTGTGGTTAAAGCTGCCAAAACTGCCGCCAACATATCTAACATCGAATTAGGTAAAGAAATCGGGTACCAATACCGCGGCTCTCGCTTACCTAATGGTAGAGCATCCAAATCATCACAAACTAAATTATTAATATCTACCGATGGTAGTGTCGTGGCACAATTAATTAATGATCCTGAGTTGAAATCATATGATGTAGTAATAGTAGATGAGGCACATGAACGGGGTATACAGATAGATTTGTTATTATTATTGATGAAGAAGGCATTAAAATTAAATCCAGATTTGAAGTTAATTATCATGAGTGCAACAATAAATCCGGAGATATTTGCAAATTATTTCAAACATGATTTTAAGTATCATTTTATTGAAGTATCTGGTGCATTGACTAACTACCCTGTAGATATCAATTATCTACCCACAGAACTCAAAAATGCAGAACGTGATTTTGTAAATACAGCTGTAGATAGGATGGTTAAATTATTGGAAGAAACTGATAGTGGTGATATCATTTTCTTCGTCAATTCTGCCAATGAAGCTATCCAAAGTTGTGATAAACTCAGAATTAAAGTCAAAGAGAAAAAGTTAGATAAACCGTTTTGTATCGAGTTAAGTGGTGGTTCAGATTTAGATACACAGAATTATGCGGTGAATGAATTTAAATATCGTAATCATCCTAATGGACCCTTCAGTCGAAAAATTATAATTGCTACCAACGCTGCTGAATCTTCACTTACTTTTAAAGGATTGGTCTACATCATCGACTCTGGATGGGCTTATGTCGCTAGTTATGATCCCTTGAAAATGGAAAATAGACTCCTACAAGAAAGAATATCTAAAGCACAAGCTACTCAAAGAACTGGACGTGTTGGTAGAACTAAACCTGGTACTTGTTATAGACTTTATACTGAAAAAGAATTTAAAAATTTTATAGATTATCCGGTAGTAGATATCAGGAAATCTGACATAACTGACGATATTCTTAGATTTATGAAATTACCGTACGTTAATAATATTTCTGATTTATTGAAACTACTTAAAGAACTAATAGAACCGCCATATGATAATTTCATAAAATCGGGATTATACAGACTGTATGCCATAGGAGCTCTAGATAAAATAGGTGCAGAAGGTAAACTCACAGATTTAGGTCAAAAGATATTAAAGTTTAGAAAATTAGATCCAATAATGGCAAAAGCTGTGATAGACAGTTATTATTATCGTGCTGAATATGATATGATCACTTTAGCTGCTTTATTGAATAAAGCTGATGGTCGTATGAATACATTTATCAAGGATCTGAAATTAAGACAAGGAGATAGAGGATATAGAGAGGAAAAACAGAGATATGATAGAGCCAAGAAGAAATATACTAGTGCCAATGGAGATATCATAACATTGTTAAAAATGTATAAATTATTTAGAGAATATAGTGATACACATCAACCAGAGGAGACGAAGAGATGGTGTAGAGATAATTATTTAAAATATGATAGATTGAAGGATATTAAAAGGGCAGCACAAGATATCATGAAAGAGGTCCAAGATATTTTATTTCCTAGAGAGAAATTTGTTAATAAATTAGAGGAAAATCAGTATATATATGATTATGATAAAGATCAACAAACTGGTGGTACTCTTAATAGAAAAATTGTTAATAAAATGTGGAAAAAAGGGGGTAATACTATAGATGAGGATGCTATTATGAGTTCTTTGATACAGGGTTTATTTATTAATATGGCTAAAAGAGTGGGCAATAATTATAAGAATTGTTTCCCATTTGAGAAAACTAGTGCACCTATATCTAGAGATTCAGAGTTGAGTGTTACCAAGAGTGGACCTAAATTTATAGTGTATATGGAGTTAGCTAATATTTTAGGAAGACGTAAATTTAATTTAGTATCTAAAGTATCCGAAACTATAGTTAAAAAACTGGATAATAAGCAGAAAATGATGATAGAAACATGTTTTAAGAAGGAAAAAGAAACTAATAGGAGGAATAATAGAGGAAATGATAGAAAGAGATCATTTAATGATAGAAAGAGATCATTTAAAGATAGATATAAGAATAGATTTAAGAAGTCGAGATCATTTAGAGGTAAGAGATCGAGACGTAGAAGGAGAAGATAAAAAAAAATTGAATAATATTTATATAGGGGTAGTATGAGATATATTGAAAATGACGAAATGTTACAAAATAGTTGAAAACTATGAAGAATATCTGAAGAAGAGTTTTGATAAGCTGCCGAATGATTCTGAGTTATTAATAGAAATAAAGATAAGAGTATACATTAAAATTGGACAGTCATATTATATTACTAAAAAAGTAGACTCTAGTACTACTATTAATCAAATCATATCTGTCTTACCAAATATAGAAAATGATTGGTCAAAAATAGAAGAATATTGGGTAATAGATGTAGGAAAAGTCTATAAATTGATAAGAGATCATTCAACAATGATTTCTCAAACTAGTGGAGAAATAGATATCGTCTGTCATTTTAAAGAGATAGATCCATGTGTACATATAATCGGTTTTGGACGTTATGCTAAATTTGTTCCTTCAACATGGAATCGAAAATCTTTTGATAAAAAATATACACAAACAGAAATTGAAGAGGGTCGTAAAGCACATCATGAATCTTATATAAATATGGTGGCAAATACATTTTGGATAAAAAATTCTAAAGATATCAGAGTTTATGATATCCTAGATAGAAAATTTTATATGTTTGATGAACTTAAAGGAGGACATCTATGTCTAGTATGTGAAGGAATGCCTGTTAGAGAATCTTTGATGTATAAACATATACATCCATTTTCTATTGATCATTCTAGACATGATCTTAAAATAGATAAACAAGAATATTTTTCTTTAGGTAGCAATATTGGATTTAGTATAATTCCGGGAAAATGTGGATCTAAGGTAAATAAAAATTTACAAATAGATTTTCAATTTATTATACAAATAGATTGTAGAAATCTATTTTGGGATAAATTATTAGTATTTGTTATACCAAATACTGATCATAATGTTTTTTTTCAGAGATATAATACATCCCCCTATCGGAAAGATAACGGTATTTATGAATTTCAATATCCTCAAATTCCAAAAATTAATGGCATAACATATGCAGAAATATCTATTCAAATGCCTGCTAATGGTAAAGGTGAATTCTATAAACG
>SDBT01010147.1_pt1 | contig 15232 bp, 9 predicted proteins | sample 2277101 | NCBI WGS metagenome assembly SDBT01 (sample SAMN10404973, study PRJNA504765) | marine sediment metagenome | isolation source: marine sediment core GS10_PC15, 103 cmbsf | place: Arctic Ocean: Southern Knipovich Ridge | collected 2010 | reverse complement strand
GATGAAGTCGGTGGCTATGATCGCATAACTGTAGAAACGATCTTCGAATACACCGAAGTCAAATAGCCCAGGAGGGCATGACATGGCGCTCGTCAACAAAATTGACTCCAACGTAACGGGTCTTAGAATTGCTGAAGAACTTTCCCTTGGTGTTCTCCCAGGAACTCCTATTTGGACTCCTTATGAGCCAAACTCCTACAGCGATTTTGGTGGTCAGATCACCACTATCGCAAGAACCCCGATCAGTGAAGGCAGGCAACGCAAGAAGGGTGTTGTTACTGATCTTGATGCTTCTGGTGGTTTTAACACTGATCTAACGCAGATTAATATCCAAGATATTTTGCAGGGTTTTATGTTCGCTGATCTTCGGCCAAAAACTGAGTTTGGTGGAGCAAGTGAAATTACTGGTGTTACCACAGCCCCAGAGACCTATACTGCTGCCGCTGGACTTGATGCATATGCATTGAATAATATGGTTCATGCAGCAGGTTTCACTAATGCTGCGAATAATGGGTTGAAAGTTGTCACAGTTGCCACTGCTACTGTTTTGACTGTTGCTGAAACTCTTGTTGCTGAAACTCCTCCTGCTACTGCAACTCTTGTTGAGGTTGGCGTTCAAGGTGCCGATGATGATATTGATGTTATTGTAACTGGCTCTTTGCCAGTGCTTCAATTCCAAGGAGTTGGGGACTGGACCGACTTTGGTCTTATTCCAGGTGAATGGATCTTTGTTGGTGGTGATGTTGCTGATAACCAATTTGCCAATGCAGTTAATAACGGATTCAAAAGAATTTTCTCTATAACTGCTACTGATCTTACGCTTGACAAATCTGATGCTGATATGGTTTCTGATGTTAGTGCAGGTGCAAAAAATATTCAGATTTTCTTTAGCCGTGTCCTCAAGAACGAGAGCACCAGCACCCTCATCAAGCGCAGATCCTATCAGGCCGAGCGGACTCTTGGAGCACCTGATGATGCCATACCTGCAGAGATTCAGTCTGAATACATTGTTGGGGCAGTTCCGTCAGAAGCTGTATTCAACATCACTCAGGCTGATAAGATCACTGTTGATCTTTCCTTCGTAGGGACAGATAATGAGCAGCGCACCGGAGCAGTTGGTGTCAAGTCAGGCACCCGGCCATCTATTGTTGAAGCGGATGCCTTCAATACATCTTCAGACTTTACCCGAATCCGATTGGCCATTGTGGAAGCTGCCGACGAAGCACCAGTTCCATTGTTCGCCTTCGTTACCGAATTATCCGTCACAGTTAGTAACAATCTTACCCCTAACAAAGCTGTGAGTGTTCTCGGTGCCTTTGATATTACTGCTGGTATCTTTGCTGTATCTGCTTCTATGACTGCCTACTTCTCTGATGTTGCGGCTGTATCTGCTGTGCGTAATAACAGTGATATCACTTTGGATCTGGCAATCGTGAAAGCAAATGCCGGTATTATTCTGGATCTTCCTATGATTGCGCTGGGAGATGGCCGAGCCAATATTGAGGCTGACGCACCTATTACCCTACCTCTTACTGTGGAGGCAGCGACGGGTTCCAAATATGATACTACCTTTGATCATACCCTAATGTTGAACTTCTTTGATTTTCTGCCAAATGCAGCAGACACTTAAAGTTAACTGACGGTCCCCCTCACCGGGGGGCCGTCCATACACACATATAAGAGGAAAATACGATGACCGACATGTATGAAGAATTTACGACTGATGCTGCTCTCGAAACAGATGGTGTCTGGTTAGATAGAGCAACTTACCGAATCCAAATCGCACATGCAGGAGGGGGCAATATTGCTTTTATCCGTGCATTTGAGAGAGCAGCTAAACCCCATCGTAGGGCTATGGCTGCTGGTAGAATGAATGATGATGTTGCTGGAAAAATTCTTGTTGATGCTTATTCAAAGCATATCATTAGAGATTGGAATGTTCTATTAGTTGAACGTAATAAGAATGGAAAACCTAAACTTGATGATAGTAAAAAGTCTATCTCTATTAAAAATGAGGCTGGTGATATTCAATGGCAAAGAGGTATTCATTCTAAAGATGGAACTATTGTTCCATTTAATGTTGAAGAAGTTGCAAAAGTATTACGAGAGCTACCTCGTCTCTTTTCAGAGATTCGAGCAATTGCTGAGGAGTATTCTAATTACTTGGAAATTGTTCGTGAGGACGACTCAAAAAACTAACTGAATGTCTGCTCTATAGACTAGTTCACGGATACCATGAGCAGACAATTTTAGACCAGTGTGAACGAGAAAAAAGAAAATTACCGAAATGGTTGCTTGAAAAACCTGTAATTCTTCCTGGTCTTGAGATGTATTGGTTTGGTTTTCTTGAGCTAACGTCTGATAGACAAATTGGGATCGGTGGTGAAAGCTGGATACCTTGGACAGCAATACGGCTATACTGTAAGGAAACAGGTCTCTCTCCTGAGCAAACGGAGGATATGCACTACTACATAAAGGCAATGGATGCAGCCTACCTGAAACATATAAAGAAGAAATAACAATGGCGACTCTGTTACAGTTTAGTAAAAACATGCGGAGTAGAGCTTCTCAAGTTCGGAATGCTCCGCCTCGGATAATTCGCCGAGCCGCTTTTGCGGCTCTTAAAGTTGCGGCTAGTGGAACCCCTGTTGATAAGGGTGTGGCTAGATCCAACTGGAGATTAAGTATTGGTGCCAGAACATTTGCAGTTATTCCTGCTTATTCTCCAGGTAAGAATTTAGGTATAGGTGAACGAAATAATCTTAACGCTGTTCTTGCTGCTGGGCGTGGTGTTCTTCGAACTTTGGTTAGAGGTCAGGCAGTAATTCTTACTAACAATGTAGATTACATAGATCTTTTAAATGAAGGAGAACATTCTTCTCAATCTAGTGGGGGATTTATTCAAGCTGCTGCTGCGGCTGCTAGACTAAGTATCGCAAGCACAAGATTGTTTGTGCGGATACAAGGTGGCTTTGAAGAGGATCTAATTTAATGGTTACAGAAAACATTGAAATTGTCATACGATCTCGTGGTGCGCGTGTAGCTGCAACGGGAATTGATAGAATTGGTCAAAGAGCAGCAACAGCAACTCGTAGTATTTTTCTTTTACAGAGAGCCTTATTTGTTTTAGGTGCTGGCACATTACTTAGAGGTATTCAATCATTATCTGATACATTCACAGATATGCAGAATAGACTTAAACTTGTAACAAGTGGCACTACTGATCTAGTAAATGTTACTGAAGAATTATTTGCTATTTCAAATAGAACTAGAACAGCATTTGAAGCAACTGCTACAATCTTTTCACGAACTGCTCTTTCTGTTCAGCAACTAGGTATATCTCAAAGAGAAACATTACAGTTTACAGAGAGTCTAAGCAAGGCAATTATTCTCTCTGGTGCTGGTGCCCAAGAAGCAACAGCAGCTATGATCCAGTTGGGACAGGGCTTGGCGAGCAACCGTCTGTCTGGTGACGAACTTCGTTCAGTCCTAGAGCAGTTGCCGTTTGTTGCAGATGTTATTGCAAAGAGCCTTAGTATTACTAGGGGTGAACTTCGTGCTTTTGGTAAGGAAGGTAAGATTACTGCGATTACTGTCTTAAACGCTTTCCGTGAGGCAAGGGAAGAAATTGCTGAGAAGTTTGCTAAAACTATTCCTACTATTGGGCAGGCTTTTATTGTTTTGAAAAATAATGTTATTGAAACTATTGGTGCTTTCAATACAGCTAATGGTGCTGCTCAAGGATTTGCTGCTGCTATTATCTTTTTGGCAAGTAATTTTGATACATTGTTCAATATTCTAGCTGTTGGTATAACACTATTTGCTGCTTTGCAATTTGGAAAACTTGTGCAGGGAATATCAAATTTCTCAGTAGCAACCGTAAAGAATACTAAAGCTCAAATTGCAAATAATGTTGCAAAGGTTAAAAGTATTGCTCATATTACTAGTGAAAGAATAGCTAGACAAGCTGCTATAGAGACTATGGTTGCTAATATACAAACTGAAAGAGCGGCTCTTCAAACCAGTTTAGCATTAAATATAGCTACACAACAGGAAATTGCAATAAGGGTAGAAGCCGCTACTATTATTGCTAATGAAACTGGAAATACCAGGAATTTAAATCTTCAAAGAAATTTGCTTGCTGCTTCTACACAAGGAATAATTACAACTGAAGCTGCTCTTGCTACTACTCAAACTAGGCTAGTTGCTTCTACTACTGCATTAGGGATTGCGACTACTGCAACTGCATCTGCACAGACTAATTTAGCGCGTGCTACTGCTAGTGTCACCCTTGCGGCTCGTGCTGCAACAGTAGCTATGGGGTTTCTTACTCGTGTGTTGGCTTTCTTTGGTGGTGGTATTGGTTTGGCTATAACTGCTATATCAGTAGGAATTCTTGCTATTGCAACTGGAGCAACTAGAGCAGAGCGTAATTTAGAAGCTGTTAATAAGAGCGTTAGAAAAATTGCTGTAGCATTTGGTGAGGTTGGTGGCAATGTAGATTTACTTCTTAAAAGTTTAGATAATTTTTCTTTAGCTGAAGCTATTGAAGAAAGTAAAGAAGCACTTGAAATTTTTAATGAAGGTTTTGAAAAATTAATTAGAACTGCATCTCAAGAAATTAAGTTTGCCACTAATATAATTGATCCTGAGCAACAAGTAATTGTAGATGAACTAAATGAAGCTATTGCTACTCTACAAGAGACCGGAAATTTGATAGAATTTAGAGCTTCATTAGATAAAATTGCTGCTGCAAATCCTGAATTCAATGAACTTATTGCATCCATTAATAATGGAGCAAATGAAGTATTAGGTTTTGGTGATACTCTTAAAAGAGCAGCAATTGATGTAAAAGTTCTAAAAGGAACTGCTACTGATGCAGAAAGAGAATTTAATGGTTTTGAAGTTTCTATTGAAAGAAATACAAGTGCTTTGGAAAAGCTTCAAATAGCAGCAGCAGACGCTAATGAAAGATTCGAAGATATTGTTTCTGGTTCGGCTGAAGAAACTAAAGCTTTTAAAGCTTTAGAAGATTTGAAAACAGTTACATTGGGTTATAATCAATCAATAGCTGATCTTACTGAACAAAGAAAATTAGGCAACATAACTACACTTGATTCAATAGCAGATGAAGCAAGACTTATTGCAGCATTTAAAGCTAGTATTGCTGGTCTTTCTGGTCAAGAAAAAATTATAAAGACTGCTACAACTGCTCTAACTAAATATAGTGCTGAAGCAAAGAAAGTAGATTTATCTAATGTATTTCTATCTGATAGGGATAGGGGCACTGCAGAAGCGGCTGCTCAATTCCAAATTCTTCTTGATACAATAGATTTAATTACAGATGAAGTAGAAAAACAAGAACTTTTAAACGAGGCAGCATCTGATTTTACTACAATTTTAAATTCTATAGAAGAAGGTTTCAATAGAATAGATATGGTTAATTTGGCTGATCAAGCTAGAGTCTTTGATGATGCGGCAGATGCAATAAGGAATGAAAATTTACAATTAGAAAGTATGATAAGAAACTTTGGCGAAGTCAATGTTGTGGAAGAACAATCTATTCGTCTTGGGCAAACAATGACTTTTGCACAAAGAGAGTTAGCTATAGAGGTAGACAAAACTAATAAAGTTTTAAAAGCAGAAGTTGCTATTCTGAAAGATTTAAAAGATCCTACTAAACAAGCTGAAATTGAACTTGCGGCTCTTGATAGTCTTCTTGAAAAAGGTGTTATTAATCTTGCAGCTTATAATAGATTAGTTGGATTACTAGAAGGTAGTCTTGATAATTTAGGTAGCACTGCGTCTCAAATTTCTGGTCCTCTAAAAGCACTCTTCGCTGCAATTCCTGAATTAAGAGAAGCTGCTAGTATTCAAGCACAACTCATAGATTTAGAGAATGCTAGAGGTAAAGCAGTTAAATTGTTGAATGCAGAATTAGCAGCAAGACCAGGAGAAGCAAATCAAGCTCAAGAATTAGGAAGACTAAATGCTCAGTTTGATAGAGCGGCTAATGTGGTATCTAAAAGAACAGAAAAAATTATAGAAGCTACTGATGCTAATATAGATTTTATTAGAAGCGGAGAAGATTCAGCATCTTCTATACTTGAAAATAATATACGTAGAATAAATGATTTATTTGAAGAAAATGTAATATTGGCTATAGGAGCAGGTGCTACTAAAGAAAGATTAGATAAACTAGAAATATCTAGAATTCAACAAATTACTAAAGCAAGAGAAGATGCGGCAAAGAAAGCAGCTAAAGCAGCTTCACGAGATGCTAATAAATTTACATTCCAAAGAGCAGTAGATATATTAGAAGCTGAAGCAAAAGCATTGATAAATGTTATAGCAGGTAGAGAAGAAGAAAATGCAGTAATAGCTCTTGGGTTACGTTTGAAGAGAGAACTGACTGGACCTGAAGCTGACTTAATAATACATCTAAGGGAAGAAAATAATGCACTTGCAAGACAAGCAGATCTTTTTAAAGATCTTACTTCTGAAGGTCCAGATATTCTAACTCTCTTCTCAGATCTTAACATACTCTTTGCAGCGGGTGCTATAAATGCACAACAGTTTAATCAAGCTATGGAAGATAATACTTTCGCTTGGCTTGAGTTTAAAGAGTCAATTGGGGAAGCAACTTTCGCCGAGGGCATCCTTCTTGGGCTCGAGGATCTTGCCTTTGGTGTGAGTGACTTTACTTCTGAGGCAGGTAGATTATTTGGTGAATTTACAGAGAATATGGTTACTGGATTTTCTAATGCAATTTCTGGTATGATATTAGGGACTACGACCTTACGTGATGCTATATTCCAAGTAGCACAATCAGCATTAGGAGCATTGATATCAGCACTGGTAAAATTAGGGATACAGCAGGTATTAAATGCCGTGCTAGGGCAAAGCATAGCAGCAGCTGCCACAGCAGCGCAGGCGGCGCAGGCTGTTGCTTTAGCTGCCGCCTATGCCCCAGCAGCAGCAGCCGTGTCCTTGGCTTCCTTTGGGGCTAATGCGGTTCCTGCACAATTAGGCATGTCAACTACCGCTGCATTAGCGACAACCTTATTTGGTGGAGGCGGTGCATTCTTTGGTCCTGGTTTTGCTCATGGTGGATCTATCGTAGTTGGTGGTTCAGGTGGTATAGATAGTCAGCTAGTTCAACTTAGAGCCACCCCAAATGAAAGAATAGATATTCTTACTCCTGGCCAACAGCAGGCAAGAGATCGTTTAGCAAGAGAAGAAGATAATCGTGATCAAAGTAGAACTCAAATTAATAGTTTTGAAATAAATTATGTAGCAAGAGCTGGAGAAGATAGAGGTCGTTCTGCTTCTGAATTAGCAAAGGAGATTGCTGATACATTAGCAGCCATAACAGATCGGGATGGGGTATGAGCTTCGATAATATAAGGCTACCTCTTGATATTGAACGAGGAGTAAGGGTGCTTCAAGAATTTGCTGTATCTAAAGTTAGATTAGCTAATGGCTTTTCTAGATCATTACTTAGACAAAATTTTGCAGCAAGAGAATGGAATATTGCATTTGGTCTACAAGGATTAACTGGTGTTGCTGCCCAAGATGGTATTCTTGCTATTTACAATTTCTACATGGCAAGAGGTGGAATTTTAAATTCTTGGAGGATGAGAGACTGGTTAGATTATCAGCTTGTTCAAGAAGTAATTGGAGTTGGTGATGGTGTAGAATATCAGTTCCAAATACAAAGAACTCTTACAGATTTTGGCAGTTTTACTAGGGTTGAAGAAATAACAAAGCCATCTAATGATGCTGCTGATACAACTACTGCTGTTAGAGTTAATGGTGCTTCACAAACAGAAACTACAGATTTTGATATTGACTACACTACAGGGATTATGACTTTTCTTGCTGAAGGATCAAACATAGCTCTTACTGATTGTTCTATGGTGGTTATTGATGCTGATAATAAAAATCTAACTTTTAACAGTGGTGAAGCAGCAGCAATTAGTGTTGGTGACTATGTTAGAATTTCAGGAGGCTTTGTTAATTCAAAAAATACAGTCCCTGTCGAACAAGCTTGGAGAGTGATCACAAAGATTGCTACTCAATTAGATTTTTCTTTAGTCCCGAATAATAATCTTGCAAGAGATCTTACCCTTGGTGTTGCTGAAGGTCCAATTGCGAGTGGAGTTACTCTTAATGTAATAACACCAGTTGTAAATACACATGATATAGATATAACAGTAGACTTTGATCGACATGTTAGCTTTGATAAGCCCATTAATTTTGAACTCGCTTTGACTTCAGTAGGTAGAGCAAAAAAGATATCGGTTAGGGAGGAACGGTAATATGCCTAGAACAATACCGGCAGCTCTCCTTGCGAAGATTCAAAGCGATGATGCTGCTCTTTGCACCATAGCAACGATAACAAGAAGAGATGGAGTCATTCTACGTCTTACTGATTTAGATAAAAGTTTTAAAGTTGGTGGTGAACTCTATATTGCTTCTGAAGGTTATGATCGTAAATCTATAGAACATAGAGCAGGAACTAAAGTTGATGAAACTGAGATGACTGCACTGTTTGGATCTTCACAGATCAATGTTACTGATTTAGCAAATGGACTTTATAGCTATGCTGATGTTCATCTTGAAGGGATCGATTTTACTGATGTTTCTTTGGGCAAGTTCACCCTATCACGAGGAAGAGTAGGAAAAATCGTTCGTGGAGATACTGGTGGTTTTAAATTTGATCTTCGTTCCATTACTGAGAGACTTATAGGTAAACTTGGTAGAACCGTAACCCCAGAATGTGTGTGGTCTATTGGGGATACTAGATGCAGGATTCCTATTCTTCCTGATTTAGCCCAAAGAAATACAGCATATATACTTGGTGATTTTGTTCGCGCTGTTGTAGCTGGAGGTAATGATTTTGAAGTTTATGGGAATATTATTTTTGAATGTATAGTTGCTGGAACAAGTGATGCTAGTGAACCAACTTGGGATACAGATCTGGGTGACAGCACTACAGATGGCACAGTTACTTGGAAAACTCACACTGCATGGTCAAGAGATGGAGTTGTTGCTACTGCGATTGATGTATCTTCATTTACAGCGACAATAACTGAATCTCGTGCTGTAGATGATTGGTTTACTCTAGGTGCTGTTTTCTTTTTAAGCGGCAACAATGTAACGGGTAGACCACATGAAGTTCAATCTTGGGTTCAAACAGGAGGAACTATTACTTTAGCATTACCTGTCTTTAATGCTATACAGGTTGGAGATAGATTTAGAATATTTCCTGGTTGTGATTTAGTTCGGAGAAATCACTGTGCTTTAAAGTTTGTTATGCCTGGATCTATCAACTTTGTTAATGGAAATGCTAAACGATTTGGAGGATTTGATAGCCTTCCTGGCAGGCAGTTTTTGCATCAGAACGTCCATGCTGGTAAATAAGGTTATGGATATGCGTAGGCAAATAGTTGAAGCTGCAAGAGAATACATTAATGTTCCATGGCAACATCAAGGTAGAAATAAATTTGGTATAGATTGTGTTGGTCTTCTTGTTTTAGTGGCTAAAGATATTGGACTAAATCCACTTGATATTACAACCTATTCTCAATATTATAATCCAGAAGTTTTAATTAGTGCATTTATTAAAAATGGTTGTCGAAAAGTAATTAAAACAAAAGCTGAATCTGGTGATATGATATTAATCAATATTGGTAAAGCACCAATGCATGTTGGAATATTATCTATGAAAGGTGAGGTAAGACATATAATTCATGCTTATCGACCTGCCGGTAAAGTAAGAGAGGAAGAAGTTTATCCAATGCTTGAGAAAAGATTTCGTTTTGGTTTCACATATCCGGGGTTATAAATGTCAGGCACAGAAATCGTCATTGTAATTGGTTTGCTTGCAGCGGCAGCGGCAGCGGTAATCTTTCTTGCACCTAAAGCTGCAGGAATTGGAGCAGAACGACAAGATTTAGATGTAAGTGATAGTGCCTTTGGAAATTTTATTCCTATAGGAAGGGGTAGATTTAGAGTATCGGGGGATCTTGTTTATGCTCGAGAACTTATAGTAGAAGAAGAATCATCGGGTGGTGGTAAAGGTGGTGCTCCATCACAAAAAACATTTTCATATTTTCTTGATGGTATTTATATTATGGCTGATGCATCAATATTTGGTCCAGCAAAACAAATAGTAAAAGTGTGGGCAGATACAGAACTTATTTTTGATATTACTGGTTTAGAAGAACTAGATGTAAAAGAAGATGTTACACTTAGATTTAAACTTGGAGATGCTGTTCAAGAACCCGATATAATGCAGACTGAAGATGAAGGAACTCTTGCACAAGGATTTCCTTTTTCTGTTCTTATAGCTCTTGATAGATTTCCTTTGAAATATACTGGTGATCGTCCTCCTTCAATATCTGCTGAAATAGACTTTGAAGAAATTGCCCCATTTAATTTTGGTTTATATTTAAAAGCCCCTGATACAGGAACTATTTTTCCAAATGAAACTGGAGAAATTCTCTTTGATACTAATAATAGAAAAATATTTCATTCTGAAATTGGATTTGCTACATGGATACTTTATGTTGAATATGATATGGATACTCTAGAACAAGTTCAAATTCATGATGTAACTGGTAATTTAACAGGAGCGGTTCAGTTTTATGGGATTGATCCGGATAGCGGTTTTTTAGTTGGAACACATAATTATGATCCTCCCCCTCCTTCATCAGAAAATTTTAATATAGAAGCATATGTTTATGATCCTAAAGATAAAGTGTTTGTCACTGATGTTAATTTTACCGATTCTAATATTCAACAAGCTCTTGGTCAAAATGAACTCCCTATACCTGTCTTAATTAGTAGTAATAGACTTTTTAAAGCTATATTAACAACAGATGGAGTATCTATTGATGATCCAGATCTTTTAAATAATGTTCATTCTTTTCCAGAACTTGTATTTATACAAAGTTTTCTTACTCCTGAACCAGCACTAGACATATGGCGAGCAGGAGCTTTCACTTCTAATAGAGGTTCAGATACAACTTATCTTTTATGGAAAACTACTAATAATGATGATATTCAATATTTTTCTTATAAATTAGAAAATACTGGAACTGTTACATCAACCCCTCTTGGCGTATTAAATAGAACTGCTTTTCATGCATCAAAAGTTTTTGCTATTGGCGCTTCCCAACCTCTTATTGACTTAGATGATAATACTATAATTGCCCAAATTTTTATTGAAGATGATGGTGGTGGTAATGATGAAACTATTTGGTTTAAATATGATCCTGATACTAATACAATTTTATGGACTTCAACATCTATTGATACTGGTCTTCCAGTTACAACTAATACATCAAATATTCGTATTGCTGGTGGGACTTTCATTTTTGTAGATGAATCTAATGATGTATGGGAAATGAACACTGTTACTGGAGTAATAGGTTCTTTTTCGTTAGATCCACAATTTTTAATAAGTTTCATTGGTGATGATACTCATTGGGATGGAGTAACTGGTTCTTTTTATGGTTATGATGATCAAGGGGCAGGTGGGAATATACAATGGCAAAGAACTGGTTTTATCCAAGATAATAATAGCACTGTTTTACTTGCTGATATAATTAGAGAAATTTGTGTTAGAGTTGGGTTAGTTGAAAGTGTAGATTTTGATGTTAGTGCCGTTACTGGTTCTGTTTGGGGTTGGAAAATAGGATCTAGAATTAAAGCTAATGAAGCTCTTGCTGAAGTTATGCAACCGTTCTTTTTACAAGCTGGAACACAAGATGGTTTAATTAAATTTATAACTAGAAACGAAACATCAATAGCAACTATAAGTGTTGGTGAATTTGTCCAAGATTCTGAAGATGATGAGACTTTACCCTATACTATTACTGAAGAAGATGAGGCAAGCCTTCCAAGCGAAGTAAATGTAGGCTATGCTGACCATGCTCGTGACTATGAGTCTGGTAATGCTTCTTATCGTCGTCCTATTTTTCCAGATCTACCAATACAATCTTTTGAAAAATTAGATATGTCAACTCCATTCGTATTGACAGCAGCACAAGGAAAGAGTATCGCTTATACTTGGACTTATATTCCTTGGTTAGAAAGAGATACAATAAAAGGCATTCTTGATTGGACACATATTTCTTATGTAGGTAATGACATAATAACTTTTGATTTTGGTTCTGGTGTTCTCAAAAAAGCTAGAGTAAAGAAAGCTTCTATACGAAATGATTGGACAATAGATTTAGAGGCTGTGTTCATTGAACTTGGTGCTTCTTCTGCTGCAACTTTCGTTGCTTCTGCAGGAGACTTTGATAGAATTTCTTCTATTGAGGCTGCTCCAGATACAACACAGCATGTATTAGATATTAATCTTCTACGTGATCAGGACGATCTAGCTCAGCTCGCTTCTTTGGGCTATACATCCGTTGGCCCAAAAAACCCACCAAACACAGCTTGGATCGGAGCAATCATACATAGATCATATGATCAAATTAGTTATGAACAAGTAGCTAATACTCCATTCGCTGGTATATTTGGAATAACCAATGAACTTTTGGTTACACCAGCAGATCCTTTTGGAACTAAATTTGATGATACATTAGATGTTATAATACCATCAGGTAAAGGAACTGAATTATCGAATATAACATATCAGGCTTTTCTTAATGATGGAAATCCATTTATTATAATAAAAGACACTGGCCATGAGATATGTCAATTTCAAAATGTTACGAATTTAGGAGGAAATATTTTCAGACTTTCTATTTTGAATAGAGGTCAGCGTGGAACTGATACTCAGGTTGGTAGTAATAAACTTGGAGATTTAGTTATTTTTCCAAACACAGTTAACATGGAAAGATTTGAAACTTTACTTACAAATATTGGTGATACTACTTTCTTTAGAGGAGTTTCATCTGGACAGCAGTTTAATGATGTTTTCGATTTAGTTAAAATTATGACTGGTAATGATCTAAAGCCATATGCACCAGTAAATTTTGTTGCATTTAGAGAAGTCAATGATGATTTAACAATAACTTTTAATAGAAGAACCCGTGTTGGGGCTGGTATTGTTAATGGAGAGTGGCGTAGCCCAATAAATGAGGCTATAAGTAGTTTCGAGGTTGATACCTATGATGCTACAGGTGTCACCTTTAAACGCACCATAGCCTCATCAACGGAGAGTTTCACCTACACGTCTGCGAACCAAACTACTGATGGTCTTTCACTTTCGGCAACAACTGTGTGGATAGAAATCTTCCAGTTAAGTGATATCGTAGGTCGTGGTTACTCATATAAACTTCAAACACTGGTGACATCGTAATGGTATCTGCAAATCTAGAAATTCCAACTCTTGCAAGTGCAGTCAATAATTTGCCTGCACTAATGGATGCTCAAACTGATATTCTTGATCAAGCATTACAAGGAGATATTGATTTTAGTGTCGCTGCTGGTGGAACAATTGTTATTGCGAAATCTGATAGTCTTAGAAATTTTTGTTTCAATCTTACTGGTTCTCCTGGTGCTGATTTTAATTTAGACTTTCCAATGAATAATCGTTATTTTGTAATCAGTAATAAATCTGGTAAAACAGCAACAATTAGAATTGATGGTGGTGCTGGTAAAACTGTAATTGTTTTTGATACAGAAAAACGTGTTCTGTATATTGATGGAACTGATGTTTTAGATATTACGGGGGTAGGAATTCCTAATGAAGAAACTCTAGTAACCCGTGCTACTGACTTTACTATATCTACAACAACCTTGACTGCAATTGATTGGAATGCAGAAACAAGAGATGAAGGTGCTTGGCATGATAATTCTACAGATCCAGAACAAATTAAAATGGGTCAGGGCAGATTTGATGCTACTGCAAAAATTCATATAATTAATGTTACTGTTCCTGACACAATAGACTTTAAGATTCAGAGATATAATTCTTCTGATGCTCTTCAAGAAACTGTAGCAGAAGATAGAAGATATTTAGATACTGCGTCTACTCTTGATTTGACAATTACCCTTACTGTATTAAATATAAGAGGAATAGTAGGAGATTATTTAACTGTAGAAGTAAAAAGTGTCACAGATACAGGGTATAGTGTAGAAGCAGATGATAGTTACTTCTTAGTTAGAACTTCTACATCGGGTGGGGCTGGGATTCCTCTTATTGTTAGTTCTGATCCTGATTTTTCACAGGTTAGTTTATTGGTTTCATTTGACGGCTCTGATGCAGCGACATCTGCTACCGATGATAGCAATACGGGCCATACTCTAACATTTGACAGTAATGCTCAGTTGGACACCGCACAAAAGAAATTCGGATCGGCTTCTCTACTTTTGGATGGCACTGACGATCACGTCTCACTTGCTGATGACCTTGAACATTATTTTAAGTTCCATGACTTCACCGTTGAACTCTGGGTTAGATTCACAACAGAACCTACTTCTTTCGTAACTCTAATATCAAAATATGATGTCACTGGTGGTAATCGTGGTTGGAGAATAGCCTATGATCAAACCAATAATGAAATTCAAGGAGGGTTTTCGACAACCGGAAGCGATTCCCCTGAGTGCCATTTTACCTTGGATGTAGACGGTATAAGTGTAGCTAATTTCTTCAACAGTCAGTTTCATCATATTGCCTTTGTAAGAAAGGCTCGGCTATTCTTGATATATGTTGATGGTCTTGTAGGGAACACGGCTATAGATAATTCTAGTAGAATATTTCTGAATACCACTAAAACTATTATTGGTGCTTCCGCGTCTGGTGGAGGTGTTAATCAAAATATAGCTGCACATATAGATGAAGTCCGTATAACAAAGGGTCTCGCAAGATACACAGCAAACTTTACTCCACCGACTGCATCTTTCTTTAAACAATGATAAAGGAGAAACAGAATGGGTGACATAAGCACACACTTTTCGCGGAGCGAGTTCACCTGCAAGTGTGGCTGTAGTCAAGACACAGTAGATGTTATGTTGATTCCAGTGCTAGAGCTAGTCAGAGATCATTTCAATGCTCCAATTCATATAACCTCTGGCAACCGTTGTCCTGCTTACAATGCTAGGGTCGGTGGTGCAAAGAGTAGTCAGCATCTTCTCGGCAGGGCCGCTGATATTCAGGTAGTGGGTGTTAGTCCCGCTCAAGTGTTCGCCTACCTTGATCCCGATCACATAGGCGGGCTTGGTAGTTACCCAACCTTTACTCACATAGACTCACGTAGTTCGCGAG
>SDBT01010146.1_pt1 | contig 15234 bp, 16 predicted proteins | sample 2277101 | NCBI WGS metagenome assembly SDBT01 (sample SAMN10404973, study PRJNA504765) | marine sediment metagenome | isolation source: marine sediment core GS10_PC15, 103 cmbsf | place: Arctic Ocean: Southern Knipovich Ridge | collected 2010 | reverse complement strand
ACTCTAAACACCTGTCATTTGCCCATGTTCCGCATAGATGTCCGGCATATTGCTTCATATATCCCAACTTGTCTACACAGTCCCAGATGGGATCAAGGGGCTTGATAGCCCAAATAGAAGCATCTACCCAAAGTATCTTTTTATAACCGGCTTTTATTGCCTGATCAAAGGCGTAAATTTTAAATCCATAGGGATTGTCTTTATGGAGTGGCGCGCCTATTGACTGTTCTTTTGTCCAGCTTAGAAAAGTGCCGTCAAATCCTACCTTTAATAGTGATTCACTTAGACGATCTTGTCCTTTTATGTAACGCCCGGAGGCGAAGTTAATTATTGCTTTCATTGCCATTTATTTTCAATCCACCCCCATGTGGATTTTTACCATATTTTTTTTCATATTCTTTATAACGTTTTTCTACATAAGCTCTGTTTTTTCTCCTTTGCTTATGGGTTTCTTCATCTTCATACCAAACATTTCCGCACTCTTGACAGCATCGCATAGGGTTTTTATAACCACTATAAAAAATAGTATCTTCTGTGTGATCGCATGGTGAATCAAGAACGGTTTTTCTATTTGGGTTTCTTAACATTTTGGCTTTCCATATTTTTTTATGTTATCAATAGCGTATGGTAAAATTCCCCAGCTTTCAAATTTAACACCTATTGGAGTAATAGCCCGCAAATTTTCTTCAAACTTTTCAGACCATGCGCCACTTAAGTCGTTCATAAACTTACCTTGTTTATCCGTAACAACTACATAGCCGTTTGAAAGTAAATTGATTTCATGTATTCGGGAATCCTTTTGCTTTTCTTTGCTCATAAATTGCTTTGTCTATGTTAAAAAATGCCTCGTTTCTGTCGTAGAGTTTATCTCTTTTAGTTTGAGGATTGTTTATAAAGTGTTCATGTTTAAATATCACGGTGTCAAAGTACGTTAATTTATCCAAACCTTGCGCGACATTAGTGAACTCTTCATCGCAAAATAGAGAACTGTAATCAGGACAGTATATATATCCGAAACTGTCATAAAATTTCCTGCTTATTATGCTAAGGGTGCAAACTCTCGGCTGGTAGCCATCATTAAACCACAGACACCCGTCTATGTCGGGATAGTATTTTGTCATTGCCTGCCTTATCACTTCATCCCAACCCTCTACCTGTGGTATCATGTCGTCCGATACAAGTACTACGATGTCCCATTTCACCGCCCAATTCTCTATGTCTCTATTACAGGCGTGTATCTTGTTGTTTGACACACCGATGGATATTTGCATATTTTCGGGTTTCCCTATTATACTACGCGCCTTATCCCTTATCTGGGATGTCATTGTGTGGTCATCGCTATCTGTTGAAATAAGATAGTATATGTTATCCTTATCGGTTGCTTTCTCGTTTAATAGATTGAGAACTTTTAGGAACTGTTCGGGGCGTTCCCTCGAAGGAAATTTAATTAAAATCTTTAGTGATTTATTCATTTGTTTTTAAAGTGTTCTATTATACGGTTAATTGAATGACAAATGTGTTCAGGTGCGCCTGCTCCTTTATTAATGTGTACGGCTAATTGCAAGAATTCGCCTTTATCATTGAGTGCCTCACCTATTAATTTATACCCGTCATACGTATTCTTTGTAATTTCTTTTTGCGGTATCTCGCTCCAAATGAGTTTAGTTAAGTAATACTTATGCTTTTGTCTTTCCAATGCTTCTTTTAATGCTTTCTGGTGGAGGGTGTTGCACTCTTTAGCTATTACTATTGTTAATACAGCTTCAGCTGGCACTTCTGTAAATCCAGCTTCTCTGCGAGTTTGAAATGTTTTCTTTATTACTGTCTCAAATTTGTCTATCATGGGGGTTGGGGTTATGAAATTATTTAATCCTTCAATATAGGATTTCAAGCATGCTTTATCCTGTTCTGCATGAGTTAAACTTAACCAATCTTTTTATTTTATTAGTTTCTTAAATTCAGAATTTGCATCAATGACTTCATCTGCTCTCAATTTAATATACTTATCATGCGGGTTCATTGCAGAATGTTTTATCGGAAGTTTACCACTTTTAACCCATTCTTCCGTTTCGTTTTTATTAAGGTCATGTTTTAATTTGTAAATAATATCATATTGAATTGGTCTTAATATAAGAAAAACCTGAACAGCAGAATAGCATTGTTGAATATTTATCTCAATCACTTCAAAGAAGGTTTGAATTAGATGTTGCTGTTTTTCTTGTTCTTTTGTTTCAAATTTATACTTTACAATGTCGTGTATGCTAAAAGGGCTTTCTAATTTAGTTTTCATAATATTTAGTTTTAATGAGTCGCCCCCTCATAAACAAACGGCAATACCGTGAAGTAAGGATGTCTGTCTAATCAGGGGCGTTATTTGAGTTAGGGATTTCACGGTGTTGCGAGCGCAAGATAATCATTATTTTTAATCTGCAAACTTTTCCCTGATATTTTTTGGTACAAACTCCTCATTAATAGGTGAAACCACATGTGCACAATTCCAACCCCCTGCTTTTGACCTGAAGGTAATAGGGTTCGTTAAAGGTTTTAACCCTGACTTACTTACGCTTTTGCCATTTATCAATGCGAACTTTTTGCCGGGATTAGTAATCTTGTTAAACTCCGATATATGTATAAACTTTTTCTTTATGAGTTCTATGCAAAAATCCCTTGATTCTTCTACCAATGCCCCGGTATAGAGAAACCACTTAATATCCAAGTCATCTGATACTATCTGATTATATTCCCTTGCAAATCCATTGAGGGCATCGGTGGTTAACAGGTTGGAATAACGGGATAAAGCCCCTACGCTACTTTCTGTCTTTGTCAGAAACTCTCGCATCTCACTCATCAACTCCCCGAAACTCGCACCCTCTGAGATATTTCTTGTTACTATCTCACCTGCCTTTTCTGTAATATTAGCCCTTATCCCTGCCTCTGTCAACCCCTCAACCATTGCCTCTACTGAGGTCTTTTTTAACTGGCTCACAAAAGAGGGTAAGGTAAACCCGCTTTCTAAGGTAGCGAAATACTCTGTTTGTAATTGACTGACTTTCTCGAATGACTTTCCAAATGTGCCAACTCTTTTTAAGTACTTATCGTTTAGGATTGCGTTTTGTATCTCTCTTTTTAACTTATTTATCTTGCGTAAGTTCTTAACGGTAGATCGTATCTGTCCTCTTTTTATGTCTAAGTCCTTTAAAAGTAATTGAACACGGTTGAATATATCCCTTTGAAGTGCAGGGACGCTCTCATTGAATGAATCAACTGACCCGTCTATTAAATCATTCAGTTGGTTCAGGAGGGATTGGCTCTGCTGGAGGGACATCTTTAGGTTTTAACTCTATTATTTTATCATCTGTCATCTTACGAATTATCTTTAACTGCTCGTCAAAGTCTTTATTAATGAACTCAGGATCAGCTTGTGTTGCCTTGTCTACGAAATAATCAGCATAGAGAGCCGTCACAGCATCTGCTTTAGTGATAAGCCCCGACATTTCCATATCAGACACCTCTTCTGCCGTGGCGGTGTTAAAAGGGTTGACAGCGTTTGAAATCCTTAACCTATCCCTTACCTCCGGCATGTCTTTGAACTTCTTATTGATGAGGTCGGTCTGCATCTCATTAATTATAGTAGGGTCGACATCTGCATCTTTAGCTTTGCTTAGTTGCTCTATTAAAGCATTCTCAGTAAGCAAGTCGAAGTGTTCAGGCACTTGTATGGTAGGTAACATCTTCTCTATCTCAGTCTCCGTTAGAAGCTCCCCGTAACGATACTCTGATACTAACTTATAGATTTTTTTCAACACATTATTAACAAGATGAAAAGCCACTCCAAAGACAAAGTTGTTCAACTCCTCTTTGTCTACCTCTTTAGCTTTGCCACTTTGATTTAAAGGTGTGTCGGCTAAGAACTCCATATTAAGGGATGCCAATGCTCTAAAGATGTGATTGTTTATTCTCTCATCTTGAATCTTTACAATATCTGTGGGTTTGGTGATATATCCTGCCGGTGGGATAGGTGTAGGTTCTTTGTCGGCGCCTTGTTGACGTAGTATCATCTGTTTAAAGGGGCTTACTGGCATTGCTCCGCTACCTCTACAGTCTCCACATACAGCAGGTGACTTGCCTGGTTTGATGACTTTACCCACTCCCTGACAAGTCTTACAGTCTAACCCCTGAAAAGCCCACATCGTAGAATGAATGTGCTGAACGACCTCCGCCTGAAGGTCTGAGTACTCACGGGCTGCCTCGTCCATTCTCGGTAACATAGGAGAGAGAAAAGAATCATATAGAGGTATGTTGTCTATAATAGACCTTATCACCCCACCGTTGAATATCACCGGTAGTTCTTTTAGCTTTAATTTCTCAATTTGTTTAAGTGAGAAGTTTCTATCCTCGTCTACCTGTTGCACATTCCATATACCTTCCTTAGTGACTATCTTAAAAACAGGAACCCTCACCACATGCTTTGTCTTGCTTATAAACTCACTCGTCTCGTTGGATCTGAATATAGCTATCTCGTTTGAATAGAATAGCATATTAATAGCCGGTACATAGTTTACAAAAGGTCTTTTAAACTCATTGGCTTCTACCTGTTCAAGTGGCATCACCACCATAAATCCATTGGGGTCGCCTAAAATCTTCTTTATCCCAAATACAAATAACCAATTAGTCAATGACCCAAAGACAGGATAGTTCTTTTCGGCATAATCTTCTAAGCCCTCACCTTCCTTTATCTTCTTTGGAGTGACTGACTTAGAGTAGTCAATTTTCCAGTCCTCACTACGTACTATCTTATTTAGAGAGTTGATGACTTTAAAAGACGGCTCCTTAGTGATTGAGGCATATATTATTCTGCGATATACCCTGATAGTCTCGCTCTCTGAAGGTCTGCGGTCATCAATGAGCTTGCGGAAGTATGGATTGTTTCTTTGGTGATGGTCGAGAAACATAAGTCGAAGATGTTTCATAGGGTCAACCCTCTCATCATCATGCCTGTTAAATGTAAACCCGTCTATATGAAAAGAGAGGTGATCCATAACGTCCACCGCCTCATCATAAGCAGCATGCCTGGCATTGCCCTTTATGTACTTGTCTACTAATTTTATGTCAACTGTTATCATAGGTTTTGTCTTGCTGGCATCCATCCTCTTTTGTCTTTCCAAAAGAATGGAAACCTTTGATTAAACTTATTGCAATAAAATTGCACATAATTGTCATAGGTCTTTTTCATTGCCGGATGAGATATGTGCCCACCCATTGAATAGGCGTAGAATCCGTTGTTAAGGTCTGCACCCTGAAGGCGTAGGTGTTCTGCGCTCTCCCAGTAGAAAGGTTTATAGTTGTCTTTATGTGGATATATGTTGTTCTTTATCATAGAGATAGTAAACGGTAACTCATCAGGCATGCCTCCGTTAAAGATCGTGAAATTAAACTCAGCATCAAACAATTTAAAAGCGTCTGCAAATAACTTGCTAACTTCTTTGGTCTTTTTGAAGTATATCATCTCGCTCGATAGATTATAAAACCTGCCTTCTTTGAACTTGAAATGCTCTTTAATATGTTTCGGTGAAGCCCACACCCCAAAGGTATCTGTGAGGTTCTCACTCTCTAAAGCCATCCAGCTACGGTTAGCCATTGTGAAATCTACATTTAGCTCATTAAAGAGTGTCATTATTGACTTTTTAGGCAGCCATACCATATCAGCATCTAAGTAAATCGTCTCACTATAAGGGCTTAACTTATAAAGGGCTGTCTTTGCCTTTAAGTATTGTGTCCTCCCATGAGTGGTATAGTATTTACTGGGTACTTCTCTCACCTTGTCAAACAGTGTTCTATCTGTGATATGGGTTATGCCACTCCCTGAATAAAGCAAGGTTATTTTAATTTCAGGACAGCTATATTTTAAACTCATTGCTAAGTTGTAAGCCCATCGGCCCCAGTAGGCGTGTCCGAGTGCTAATATTATTACTCCCCTATTAGGGGTTTGTGTTTTTTTGTTTTTCATTCGTTACGGTTTATTAAGTTAGGTTGATTTGTCTCCTCAATCTCAATAGTTGCAGTCATACGGTCTTTAAATAGGTTTATTGATTCGTTAGGAGCTGAAGGCTCGTACTCGTCCTCCATAATATAAGATGTCCCATTGATGGTACGGGTGTCGTGCGCCCAAAATGCTGCAATGGCATCATGTATATAATCAGGTGCAGAATCTATGTCTAAAAGCGTGACCTTTCTCAAACTAAAGTAATCAACGCTTTTCACCCCTGCCGAATCTTCTCCGATATTACTTTCTTTGGGATATTTACGCCCCCTTAATCTACATATAAGGCGTAGTTTGTGTGAGAAATTTAATATCCCCCCTCCTGAGATTACACTATAATCAAAGCTCCCCCATCTACTGTTGTTGCTCCAAGCCCAAAGAAATGAACAATCATGTGAGGTCTGAAGATCGAAACATTCACTAAGACCATCGAGATTGTTCACTTTAGTTATTATAACGTTATCTATTACTATTGCATCAAGGGGTGAAGGAAAGTCAAATCTAATCCTCGGTACTGTTGTGCATATTAAATTCTCTGTAAACACCCCTACCGCTGTCCTTAAAGTTCCAAGATTTGTACCCAACCTCACCTGAACTTCTCCAGGGATAGAGATAACCTCGTAAGTGACAGTGTATTCCGTGCCTACCTCTAAGGCGGAACTGAATAAATTTGCAAAGTTACTGGAGAAACCCGTGCCCAAATCATATTCATTAACATCAACACCTGTTCCTCCTAACATATACATCTTCTGTCCATCTTGTCTGAAGAAAACCTCTACAGGGAATGTCTCTTCACCCGCTACATTAAATGCCTGAAGAAGTACAGCCGTTGTTACGTCCCATGCGGTAGATAAATCATATTCATTAACATCATCGGTTAGGGCTGCTATTACATACATTTTTAGACCATCTGGCTTGAAAAAAACACTTCTAACGCCTATTGCTCCTAAACTGATTAGCTTGCTAAATACTGCCGTTGAAATATCCCATGCAGTAGATAAGTTATATTCATTGACATTATTGTCTGAATCACCTGTCATATACATCCTTAACCCGTCTGGCTTAAAAAACAATCCTTCAGGACTTGTCTCTTGTGCCGTCACAACAAACGCCTGAAGGAAAACAGAGGTAGAGACGTCCCATGCAGTACCTAAATCGTATTCATTGACATTGTTAAGTGCATCATTTAATACATACATCTTTAATCCATCTGCTCTGAAGAATACACTTTTAGCGAACGTTACTCCCGGTCCCACAACAAACGCCTGAAGAAAGACTGCCGTAGAGACGTCCCATGCAATACTCAGGTCATACTCATTAACATCATCACCACTATTCCCTGTTATATACATTTTTGTCCCATCTGGCTTGAAAAACATACCTTCAGGAGCTGCTTCCTCTCCGGCTACGCTGAAATTTTGTAGAAAGGAAGCAGTCCCTACAGACCATGTAAAATCATCTACAGAAGAGTTCATAGTGCCACCATTGATAGTAACGCCACCAAACAAAGTCCATCCTTGATTAGAAGAGAAATCATCTTCAATTAAAGAGGCATTTAATAATGTTACACGAATATCTCTGCAGCCATTAGTGACGCTTAAATCGTCCGTCCAGTTAAAATCAACTGTTATAACATTATTACCGGTGCTTCCTGTGATATTCTCTGAGGGTATGTCAGCTACATTGTTCCCTGTTTCGACATCATGTATAGCAATAGAGTAATCCGATGCTCGTGAAATCTGAACCACAGAGACATTGCTTATTGCTCCGTCAAAATTATTTAGGGGTAAAAACCTTATTGCTCCATTGGATGTTGCTATATATAAAAAGCTAAAAGTTCCATTTTTATCAACAATAGGTCCAACATCTGAATCATCTCCCCGATTCAATACAAGCAACCTTCCTTGTGTTCTACTTGTCATGGTAAAATTAACACGAAAAAAACCCCCATCCGTAAATATAGAATCTTGTTGTAAAAAATTTCCTATTGCTGGTGTCAGATGAACGGCTGTATTATCAACAATACCCCAGCCTTGTCCGCACCAACTTGCACCGACACTGCAATTTGAGTTATATGAACCATCAGGAAAGTCCCCATCAGTTATAAGGTTTGAGGTCTCAGCAGCCAAAAACTGAAAGGTAATGTCATCAGCCTGCTCTGTGGGTTGACAGAACCTTTGATTGACACCACAGTCCGACCCTCTTGGTGGTGCAAATAACCTTACACTCCCAAAAGGTAGATACTCTGTCGATTTGCCTATAAATTGGGTCATATCTTAGATTCTAAATGCTATGATTTGCACATCAACTGCTCCTGTGTCTGCTTGCGCTACGATAGTATCTATATTAGTAAATGCTCCGAAAGCTGCCTCTGTCGTGCTTACATTAATGCTGCGATTCCAGAAAAACATAAATTGTCCCGGATCAAGCTGGAAATCAACGGTATGTGCCCCGGTGTCTGCTAATCTCAACCTAATAAAATTAGTATCGTCCTTGTTAATGATAAACACTCCGTCAAAATCCAACACTCCCCCTGTGTCTATCATGCCTGCGTCCAGTAAAGTTACTTCTGCTGCGATACCTACATTGATAGTATTACTATACCCTTCAGTGTTACTTGATATAGTAACAGATTCGCTTACGTCTGCTATCCTTAATGCTGTTAGCCCGGTTATGGCTGCTGTAATGGCTGCGTTAGCCGGAGTTATTGTAGTTGCCATATTAAGTTATTAGTTGATAATTAGTTTCGCTTGTCTCTACTTTGTAGTTTATCTTGTCTATCCAAGCAAGTTTATCTAATGCAGGGTCGCTGCCTTCGTTAAATTTTATTCTTCTTAGCGATTGGCTTGTTAACGTATTAAAGTCTGTAAAGTTAGTATTTTTTCTGAACTTATAAATTAAAGCCCTGAAATCTGCAGGATTAAATTCTTGGTAAACACCTGCATCATTATCAGCACCAAGACATTTGAAAGTCGTAGTAAATGCACCACCAGCTACTTCAATTTGTGCAATTTCACCCGTTACATAGTTAGATGCTAATATCTGTACAGCAGCCCTTACTCGTATTTTTTCTCCTGTTGCACAAGCCATTGTGGTTGTTAAATCGACAGGGCTTGACACCGTTATATCATTAAACACCACCTCTTGTGTACCAAATTTTTCTACTACCTGTTGTATAACAGTCAATGCTGAATTAAATCGTTGTATTTCTATTCTGCTTCTAAATATAATTATATGATCGGTGATCGGTGGGTTTATAATAATTGATAGCGAAGATTGAAAAGTAAAATTACCATTAAAGGGAATTTCATAGAAGAAATTGGGGACCATGTTATTATAATTCGATCCTATATCATAAAATTCAGTATCAAAATCAACGACAGTTTGAATTATAATAATTGAAGGAATTGGAGCATCAATAGGATGTCCGCTTGGAAATAATTTACTGGCGCTTGAAGGTGTTGTTTCTTCTGTTAAATGCTTTACTATTGAATTAGGTATTGAGTTGATTTGCCTCAATATTATTTGATCGTTGGTAAGTCCCTTGTTGTAATGAAAATCAGGTGACGAGAATTGAGTTGTAAGCGTCCCGCCAGTATTGCCGTTCACAATGATAATATCTTCATCAAACTCATCATCAGCTGCACCGATGTTGGTTACAACTATCTTTTCTATGACATTATTATCGGTAATGAAATCAGTTTTAAAATCTAACAACTTATCTACATTAGCTTTTCCCTCTAAAGAATAATCTTCATCCCTGAATGAAAAAAATCTTGTCGTAGATGAGAAATTACCCGACTTCTCAAAGGTCTTATTACCTACTTCTAAATGAGAGAATATCTTTTGCTTGTCAACTGTTAATTCCAAATCTCTTATGTTTTGAGCAGTAAAAGACGTGGTAGTTTCAAAGAAAAATGCCTTTTCTTCTATTCGCATTACGGGGTCGCCATTGCTATCCGATTCAATGACAAAACTTATATTATGGGTTCGTTGTAAAAACTGAAACAACTCTTTGAAATTTACATTAGGATGTAACCCTATTCCGGTTCTTATCTCATCTCCGGTTGTAATATAAAGCAACCCGCCTTCAAAGTTTGAGGCGGTAGTTAGGTATGTAGATACTATCCCTTTTACCTCATCATCGGTCATAAACCTCACTAAGAAATCCAAAGCATCACTGATAAGATAATGGTCTCTATTCCCAAACCCAAAAAATATACCCGTTGACGGGGTGAAGTAATCGAGTTGAAAAGCTGTTGGGGTGGTTATTTGTACCCCATTCTTTGTAAACCCTGAATTTAGAAATACCTTTACATTCTTATTACTGTCTATCGCTCCAAAGAAGCTGACATCTTCTATCTTGACTATTGCGGTCTTCCTGTTGAGGTTGAATTTAATATCACTTAGTAATATCACCCCAGTAAACAACCTATCGTATGTATCGCTGGAATTTAACCTGTCAATATTAGCTGTTATCTTCTCATTGTAGTTTACATCGAATGCTGTCTTTAATAGGTCATAACCATCCTTTACAAAGGTGAGATTAGAGGTAAATATGAGCAGCAACCCTTCGATGTCCTTTTGACGTTCCAACGTTACCTCTATGTCCTTCCAGTTCTCAGGATTACGGGTTAAGATAGTGCCATCTAATGTAAATCTATATTTTTCCATTTAGTCCCATCCAATACTTGCCCTTTTCATAGTGGGTAGCATCTGTCTTAGTAATTGGTTATTTTCTTCTAATAATTTTGAATGCTTGCGTTGATGTTGGGTGATGTCGAAGTCACTAAACATTGATTGTTCGCTCTTTGAATGTTGCTTGATAATAGGCATCTGATATTTCATAAATACAAATTTATCAAACTTATTACCCAACATGGCATCTAAGTCCTGTCTATGCCTTCTACTCTGTTCAGGGGGTATCACATACTCACTTCTCCTTATCAGTGCCGGAAACTCTTCATCTGACAACTCTCCCCTTTTACCCTTGTGAAATTTAGGTATGGGTTGGGCTGCTATCGCTATCAATTGCGCTGCTCCTATCACTCCTCTTTCTATAGCTAATATTTCACCAGCAGGAGGTGGTATCTGTAATGCTTTTACAACTCCTACCGCAGTAGCTATTATTGCTTCAAATATTGATGCTAATTTATTCGCTTTTGCTTGCTTTGTCTGAATCTCTGCCCTCTTTTCGTCAAAATCCTTTTCAAGGTCTATTTTTTTATCAGTAAACTCTTTTTCACTAATTAATTTATCATCTAACTGCTTTTGTAATGCTTCTTTTTTTATATCAAAAGCCTCCTCTTCCTCCTGTAACTCTCTTTGTAAAAGTCCTGTTCTTATATTAGCCACTTCGATAGATAATGAACCAACGGCAGAAATCGCTTCAAGTCGCAGATTTTGTGTTGCAATAATATCAGCTCTTTCATCGTCAGCTCTTTTCTTGTTTTTTACAAAGAACTCCTCCCTCGACATATCAACAGCTTCCTCTAATTCTAATTGATCTTCAACTATTGGTTTTAATCTTTTAATTCCTGAGCTTTCATCTGCTATTGCATCATTGAGTAATTTAGTGGCTGTCTCTGCTTTTTTGACTGCTTCTGCATATTTATTTAATGTTTCTGATGAGAGAGCGCCTACTAATGCCTGTTCTTCGAGTTCCTCTTTTAACTTTACCATAACCTTTTGAAAAAGTTTTAAAGGAGTTAAAGACTTCTCTGTCGAAACTCTTAATAAATTCTGTATCTCTGTTATTCGTGCTAATTTTTCTCGGTATGCTTCACTCTTAGGTACGGTGTCTTTTAATGATGTTCTTAATTCTGATATTTCTTTCATTAATTCTCCGACAGTTTTTGCGCTTTTCTTTTCTATGTCAATATCTTCATCAATTTCTTCTGATAATCCTTTTGCTGCTCTTCTCCATTTATCAAGTGCCTCACTCACACTAATAGCCCCTTCAACATTTGGCTTCATAGTTACTCCGAACTCCTCTACTTCTAACCCTAATTCGTCTAATCGAATATTTAAAATGTTCACAACGTCCGCCCAGGTTCCCATTTCTTTTCGCAACAAAGCCAATTCAATATTTGAAAACCCAAATGCTTTTCCTAATCGGAATGCTTCTGCACCTGTTCCTGAAAATGCCTGAATCAATGATGTCGCAAAATCTGCTGTTCTTTGTAATATTCCCGTATTTTCACCGGCTTTTACTGATAATTCTTCAAAAGCATCCCCCAACTCACTTAACGAGCTATCTAAATTGTCGGTGTTAATTCTCATCTGCTCCATTGCATTACCCGTCTCATTTAGACTACCGTTAAGCTCCTCGAAGATGTCTCTTTGCTTTATAAGGGTGAGAAGTCCTTTAGCACCCTCTATCTGTACCAGTGCAGTAGCTTCCTTGAAAGAAAGGTTGCGTTTTTCAAGCTCTTCTAAAGCTGCTGACAGCCCAACAATCGAGGGATTAATCTTGTCATCATTTTGTTTTGATAGTTGAGCTAAGACGGCATTTAAAGAAGTACCTGCTATTGAGCCACGTAAAGCACCTTTAGCAAGTGCTTGGATAGCTGCGTTTGTAGTTTCAAAACTTAACCCTACTGCATCGGCTGATGCTCCTACCAGTTTAAGGGCTTCCGCTGTATCTATGATGAATGATGACCCTTTTTGCTGTGAAGTGGCGAATATATCTGTGAATTTAGCTGCATCATCGGCAGATGCTCCAAATTGGTTCATAGCACTTGTTAAAGCATCAGCAGCTTGTACAGTATCTATTCCGGCTGCCTGTGCTAATATCAGCGCTTGTTCTGTTACGGCTGCAAGGGCTTTTTGATTCTTTAGAAGTTCGGGCTGTGCAGAGCCAATGATAGTAAACGCCTTTACCACTTCTATCCCTGCTGTCTTTGTCGCCCTGCCTATCTCAAAAGCTGCTTTTTTAAAGAACTCCATCTCTTTAGCAGTACTACCCGTGATAGACCGTAGAGTAGACATCTCTTTCTCAAAATCCTTAATGATGTTTATAGCGTTGCCAACGACCTGCTTAATAGCGAAAGCTCCTACAAGTGCCGTCCCTAATACAAGCGCCTGTTTGCCAAGTCCTTTCATTAAAGAACCTGACTTCTTTGTAGAATCCTGAAATTCTTTGGAAGACTTCTTAAATTGTTGGGCGTTATTCTTATCTACCTTGCCTATCTTTTGTAGTTTAGCAATGGTAGGGTCGAGCTTAACATCACCCTTTACCTCAATGATTACCTTTTCAAGTGCGCACATCTAACCAAATTTATTAAAGTCTGGCTGATGGCTTTTGTTTGCCCGTAGATAGTTGTCAAATAGTACATGATAGTCATAGTAACTTAATAAATGTAACTCCTTTAAACTTATACCGTTGGATTCTGCGATCCTGACGTTTTGCTGGAGCCGGTTGTCGGAATATTCCTGGACATTATGGTAGAAATGACTTCCAAATGCTCCTGAGTTATCCGGCTGCCCACCTCCATATATGTTAGTAAATCTTGATCTGACATATCCGGTGAGCCAACTGTAATCTTGAACAATCTTATCAAAAACATGGGATCGCTCTGTGCTTTTTTTTTAAACCTCTTTATCTTCTCCTGTCCGTATTTAAAGTCATATTCATGTGGGTTTTCATCGGTGTCGAAGATTATTACTGAGGCTATCTTGTATATCATGTCAGATTCATGTATCATATCCAGTCTCTCCTTTAGCTGAAGGTTAAGCTGTGCCATTTTCTGAATGTCTATGGCTTTGGTGCTAAATAAGACATCCATTGCCTTTGTATGTTCTAACAGGTAATCTCTCGAACATCGCATTGATAGCTCATTATAGTAGTCATTGGCTGCGAACATCCTTTGACAGTTGGTCTTGGAGATGTCTTTATAGCGATAGTGCTTTATACCGTCAATGGTGAAGAGGTAGTCTACGGGGTGATCGGTCTTTATTGAGCCGTTGCGTCTATGGAATATGGTAGAAAGTTTCATTTGATTTTGTTTCTTCTGATGTTATTTCTGCCTTGAATTTAGTAAAGAATAACTGCACAATTAAATAAAGTACCGAAAGTATAGTAAATACTATCCCTTTAAAATAATCTTCAGTGCCAAAAAAATAGCCTGCACTAAATACCATAAAAAGGAAAACAATAATAGCGAAAATAAACGAACCAATTTGTAATATCTTTTTCATAGCTTCTTTATGTCTGCCTTTAGTTCTTTGATTTGCTTTTCGTGAATCTTCATGCCAAGATTGTGATTTCTTATTGCTCCCTCAATAAGTTTTTTATTTTCAGAATTTTCTTTAATTAGTTTAAGGTTCGAGATTGCCGTTTTAATAGCATTTTCAAACCTCGTCACTTCAGCTTGGAGTACCGTTATTGAGTATTTCATTGAGTTGAGTTGTTAAGTTGTTAATATGAGTTCTTACTATTGTAGTTCCGCTTCTTTTAAAAGAGATAGTGTTCGCCTTTACTATCCACACTTCTAATCCCAGCCCGTTCTTAAACTTGTCAGTGCCTCCATCACAATTACACCGCGTGTACCTCCAAAACCCTTTCTCTGCTAATATTGGTGGATGTTCACTTAAAAAAGCTCCCATATATTAAACTGTTTAGTCCTGAGAGCGCAAATATATAAAAAATATAAATAACAAGATTCTCTAATGTCGCGGGGTTGAATGCCCAAAAGATATAAAAGCTGTGAACGCTTGCCATACACATTATACAACCGTAAATGGGATTAGTAAACCATGAAGGTAGCTTGCGGGTGTACCATGACACCCACCACAGTATCTTTTTGGGCCGAACTCATTCCATTGTATTTTGCGGGGGCCACTGGAGCTTCTGCATCCGTACACACTGTTCAGGACAACCCATGGCGTCGGTTGATCAAAATTCTCAGGACTAAATCCGGGGGCAACGCCATGTATAACGGCGACGTTCCGGTTCTGACGGCGCAGCATTTGATGGCGCTATTTTTCGAAATTGATAGATTCTACACTTGGCTCAAAAATCGTTTCATTAGTTATGTGGAGCCTTGGGAAATGGGACTAGAGATAAGCGGCATACTACCCGTCACACAACCCGACTTGATGCACGAGTATCTCCCATTATTGGTAGATTTAACGATTAATAATGAACATCCTACGGTCAGCGTTGTGAAGTCTCCTATAATGAGGTTCAAGAG
>SDBT01010145.1_pt1 | contig 15236 bp, 9 predicted proteins | sample 2277101 | NCBI WGS metagenome assembly SDBT01 (sample SAMN10404973, study PRJNA504765) | marine sediment metagenome | isolation source: marine sediment core GS10_PC15, 103 cmbsf | place: Arctic Ocean: Southern Knipovich Ridge | collected 2010 | reverse complement strand
ACAGCCTGTCCAGCCGCTCGGCCGCGTGCTGAGAGGTCGCCGGTTCGCCGCAGTGCTGGCAGAACTGCATATCATCCGGACCGGCGTCTTCCGTCTTCTGGCCGCAGCAGGGGCAGGTCCAGCTCATGGGGTCCTCCTCATCTGATGTCTCTTGGATCCATACCCTTGGAGACGTATCGGTTCCCGTAAAGATCTGCCACTAACGTGCGGGCCCGGAGATCAACGGCAACGGCGCACGGCCACTCCGAACAGTCCCAGCAGCAGAAGCGCCCCCAGGTTCCCCCCGCCGGCATGGCCCGCGCTGGCGCAGCCGCCGCCTCCGCAGTCGGCCTCCACGCAAGCACCGCTCACGCACATCATGCAGTCGCCGCACGCGAAGCCTTCGGGCTGGGGCTCGATCACGCAGCCCAGGGCGGGAAGGCAGACGTCGTTGGTGCAGATGTTGTCGTCGGCGCATTCCAGCGGGATGCCGGGCACGCAGTCGCCCAACAGGCAGACCTCCTCGCCGTTGCATTTGTCGCCGTCGGAGCAGGACGCGCCGTTGGCCGCCACAACGCAGTGGCCCTCCCGGCCCGGCTCGCCGCAGGAACGGCAGTGTGCGTCGCAGGCCGACTCGCAGCACAGACCGTCCACGCAGTGACCGAAGACGCATTCGTCGCCCGAGGTGCAGGCCGCACCCAGGCCGCCGCCGGTGAAGTCGGAGATGAAGTCCTGGAATGCGTCCACCTTGGTGCTGCAGCCGTAGACCTCGCAGCCGTAGGGATCGCCGTAGGAGGTCACCGCGGCCACGTACTCCCGGCCGTCGCGCTCGAACAGGGCCGGCCCGCCGCTGTCTCCAAAGCACGGGCCGCCCGGCTCCTGGTCATAGCACAGGGTCTTGGGCACGCCGTAGATACCCCTGCCGAATTCGCAGTAGCCCGGGCCGTAGCAGATCCAGCGCACCTCGCTGAAGGCGTGCATCTTGGTGCCCACCGCGCCCGTCTCGGTCTCGCCAAAGCCGACGAACTCCAGCGATTCGCCCTTGTCGGAATCGGTGATCCCCAGGTGCTCGGGGAGGAAGGGGATCGGCTGGATGTGGGCCGGCGCGTCCTCGTCGAGCCGCAACAGCGCGATGTCGTTCAGGACGTAATCGCCGTTGTACTGCGGATGTCGCCGCCGCTCGCTCACCCCCCTGCGGATCGCGCTCGGGCTCCAGTAGCTGGTCGCGGAGAATCTCACCGTGTAAGCTCCGGGCGAGGTCCGGTCGACGCAGTGCCCGGCGGTCAGAACCACGTCTCGGGTGATCAGGGTGCCGGTGCACATCCCGTACCCGTCGGAGAGGTGCACCACGGCCATGTGCTCGTCGCTGGGGTCCGGCTCCCCGTTGATGATCGGCAGGCCCAGGACCGACACCCGGGGCGGCTGTTCCGGGCCGCAGGCGCCGGCCAGCAGGGCCAGGCCAGCCATCGTGAAAATCGACATCGACGCAGGCTTCAAGATTCTCATCTCACAGCCCGCCCTTCAACGCGGACGGCGTAGTGCGAGAAGCAGCCCCAGGGCGAGCCGCCACCAGACGGCCGCAGGCCGGCCGTCGGTGGCCGAACAACCGCAGCCGTCGGTCCCGCAATCGGGAGCGTCAACGCACGCGCCGCTGACGCACATCATGCACTCGCCGCACGCATACCCATCGACGAGACTTTCGATCTGGCAACCCACTTCCGGAATGCAGTAGTCCTCGGTGCAGGGATTCCCGTCGTCGCACAGGGCGACCCCGCCGGCGGAGCACACGCCGGCCTGGCACACCCCGGCGCCGCACCGGCCGACGTCGCAAGACCTTCCGTCCTCGATCGGCGAATGGACGCACCCGGCGGATGGATCGCAGTTCTCGTAGGTGCACGGGTTCTGGTCGTCGCACGAAGGCGGCGAACCGGACACGCAACTGCCCGACTGGCAGGTCTCGAGGCCGTTGCACTTGTCGCCGTCGGAGCAACTGGTCCCGTTCGCGTAGGGGTCGTTCACGCAACCGGTGCCCGGCAGGCAGCTGTCGACGGTGCAGACGCTGTGGTCGTCGCACGAAGGCGGCGAACCGGACACGCAGCTGCCGCCCTGGCAGGTCTCGGTGCCGTCGCAGGGGTCGGAGTCCGCGCAGGACGTCCCGTTGGGCACCGCGGTGCAGGAACCCAGATGGCCGGCCACGTTGCAGGCCTGGCAGATCCCGGTGCAGGCCGAGTCACAGCAGATCCCGTCCACGCAGCGGCCCGAGTCGCACTGGCCGGCAGACGTGCACGAGGAGCCGTTCACCCCGCCGACGAAGTCGTTGATCCAGCTGTCGAAGTAATCCACCTTGGTGCTGCAGCCGTAGTAGTCGCAGCCCTGGTCGCCGTAGGAGGTCACCCCGACCACGTACTCCTGGCCGCTCCTGAACAGGGTTGCCGGCCCGCCGCTGTCGCCCTGGCAGGGACCGCCAGGGCTCATGTCGGTGCACATGGTCTGCGGGGCGGCCAGGCCGCCGTCGCCGAAGTTGCAGCCGTTTCCCGATGTGCAGACCTTGGCGATGGCGTTGAACACGTGCTCCTTGGTGCCGGTGTTGCCGTACTCGTCCTGCCCGTAGCCGACGAAGTCCACGTTGGTTCCCTGGTCGGCCGAAGTCAGGGCCAGGCCGACGGGCAGGTGCGGGATGGGCGTAATGCTGGACGGCGCGTTGGAACTCAGGCGCAGCAGGGCGATGTCGTTCCTGGGGGCGCCGTAGTACCAGTCGTAGTCGTAGTTGGGATGCCGCAGCACCTCGGAAACCGACCTCGAGGCCGTGAAGCTACTGTCGGAGTTGCCGAAGAAGACGTCGAACCTGTTGGCGGCGTACTGGGAGGTGCTGTTCGACTGGCAGACGCAATGCGCGGCGGTCAGCACCACCTGCGGGGTGATCATGGTGCCCGTGCAGGCGGCTGCCCAGCCGCCGCCCACGTCGATCTGGAGGTACACCACCGCCTTGTGCGCGGTGGAGGTGTCGGGGGTGCCGTTGATGATGGGGTTTTGGAACCAGCCCAGCTCCCGCTCGGGCGCGGGCCCGGGGCCGCAGGCATGGAACAGCAGAGTGAAGGATCCGAGCCAGAGCATCCAGTGGATTCGCGTGGACAAGGCAGACCTCCCTCTCCCCCGGGAATCGCGAGCCGGCCCGGATCGTCCTTCGCCCCGATACGATCGGTTGGGCGATCCAGGAGGCTCAATGAAATCCTAACAGATATCCAGAGTGAATGGGAAGGGTCGATTTAAAGTGGTACACTTTCACCTGGATACGGAGAATCACCGGAGTTGCAGGATGGTCGTGAGGAAGCAGCTGACGGGAAAGACGATGGCACACAGGGCGTCCATCATTGCTCGTCGTGTTACCCGGCTCGCCGCCAGCGTCTTTGTGCTGTGCCTTGTCGACGGATGCGGCGATGGTTCCAAGAAGCCCCGGGATCCGGTCCTGCCGCCTCTGCCGGTGGTGGAGATCGTCTCGGGGAGGTTCCAGGTGGGCCGTCCGGGACAGACGTTGGAACCGCTGACCGTGCGCGTGCTGGATCCGGACGGCGTCCCGATCCGGGGCGCGGAGGTGGTTTTCCGCGTGGTGGAGGCGCCTTCCCGCGCCGGGTTCGGCATGCAAGGCGGAGAGGCCTCGCTGGAGTCGGAGACCGTCGTCACCGGTTCCGACGGGAAGGCCTCTGCCACAGCCAAGCTGGGCCAGAGGACCGGGAGGGTGGTAGTGGAGAGCCGGTTCGTCCGGGGCCGGGCCCGCCCCGTTCGGTTTGACCTATGGTCGTACCCGGAGAGCCAGGGGAACGAGCGGCCGAGCGGCCGCTGTGCCTGCTCTCCTTCAACGACTTTCACATGCACTTCGAACCCTGGGGACCCACCTGGGCTCCGCTGGGGGGACTGGCCAGGCTGGCCGCGGTCCTCGTGGCCATCCGGGAGGCCAACCGGGAAGCGGGGATCCCGACGGTGGTCTTCAACCAGGGCGACGACTTCGAGAACACGCTTTTCCACGACGAGCCCGGCGCCTTCGAATCGCTGATGACCACCTGGGACCGCATCGGCGTGGATTTCTGGCAGGTCGGGAATCACGACTTCCACTTCGGCGTCCCCTTCCTGGCGGACCGGATCCTGTCGGTGGGCGACGAATTCGCCGCCCATGAGAAGGGGCACCCCATGGTCATTACCTGGGGAAACGCGGATCCGGCGACCCTGTACAGCCACGTGGAAGCCTACGCCGACCTGTTCGAGAGCGACTTCGACGATCCCGATGACAACAGGCTGTTCCAGCAGACCGCGGTGCTCGAGGTCGGGGGCGTCCGGGTCGGCGTCATCGGAGTGGTTACCGATGCGGCCGTCTACACCCAGGTTCCCGGGGACCCGTTCTTCCTCCAGGTGCTCGGCGCCTCCTCGCCGGACGCCCAGGGGCTCACCTTCCTGGATCCCGACCCGAGGGAATCGGGCTACATCGCCGGCGCCATCGACGACCTTGACGGCCGGGGTGCGGACGTGATCGTGGTCAACAGCCACGCCGGTCTGGGCTTCGGCGACCGGGTGAACATACCGCCGGGCAAGGACGAGCACATCGCCCGCCACGGCGCAGGTCCGCTGTCCGGCCGGGCCGTGGACGTCATCCTATCCGGCCACTCGCACGTTCGCACGAACCACGCGATCTTCGTGGAGAATTCCGCCGGGCGGCACACGGGAATCGTCCAGGCCCTGGAGGGCGGTGTCTTCGTGGCCCGGGTGGATCTGATGGTCGACACCGGATCGAATCGTGTCCAGTGGGTGGACTCGGGACTCATCCAGGTCGACGAGACATCTCGAGAAGATCCCGAATGCGCCGAGATGGTGCGGACCCTCGCATCCAAGGTCAATGCCCGTCTTCCGTCGAGGAAGGAAGCGCTGGCGCACAGCGAGACATTCCTCGGCAGCCGGGAGCGGACCGTCTCGGGCATGGGTCGACTCATCAACGCCGCCTTGCTCCACTCGCTCGAGCCGCTTCAGGCCCAGGGCGACAGGTTCATCACCCTGGTGGTCCCGTCCACCTACCGCACCGATATCCATCCCGGTCCGGTGGACGCGGACCTGGCCTATTTTGTGGTTGACTGCTGTTTTCAGCCATGGCCTACTGCCTCTGTGAGCGTCGCTGTGGCCAACGGTAGATGCAAACGGAAGGTCAGTGGCCTGTTGGATTTCATCTTCTGGAGGGCGAGCTTCCATGGGAGAGGTCAGGGTTCGGGCTGAGTTGAAAAACTACGGCGATATCCTGCTTGCCGAGAGAGGGCATCTCGATGAGGGAGAGATCCGCAGCATTTGCGTGGACGCTCTGGTGGACACGGGTGCTGTCGTGTCGATGCTGCCGCAGGACGCAGCCGAGGCTCTGGGCCTCTCCCCGGTGCGCAAGACGATCGTGACCTATGCCGACGACCGCAAGGAGGAAAGACAGGTCGTCGGCGCGCTCCTGGTCGAGATAGCTGGACGGAAGATGATCACGGACTGTGTCGTCGGTCCCCCGGGATCGGAGCCTCTTGTGGGACAGGTGGTGCTTGAAACATTGGACCTGGTGGTCGACTGCGCGAGAAACCAGCTCTCCGCCCGCCCGGAATCCCCATTTCTGCCGACCCTGAAGATGAAATAACCAAAGACGTCCTTCGAATTGTTGAACCCGTGGCCGGCGGTCGTGTAGACTCCATCCGTACTCGGGAGGTATGCGTGAGTCCGGCGTCGCGAGTGTCCGAGGTGTTGCGGTTCGCGGTCGAGTTGTTCAAGCGTCCGGGCACCTGGGTGGTGCTCATGGCGGCGGGGATCATCCTGCCGTTTCTGGGGAGCACCGGGCTGTGGGATCCCTGGGAGACGCACTACGCCGAGGTGGCCCGCCGGATGGTGGTCGACGGCGACTGGCTGACCCCGCGCTGGCGGCACGAGCTGTTCTTCTCCAAGCCGGTGGGCATCTTCTGGATGATGGCCACGAGTTTTTCTGTTTTCGGCATAAACGCCCTGGCCGCCCGGCTGCCGTTCGCCCTGATCGGGATCCTGGGCGTCTGGCTGACGTACCGCTTCGTCACCAGGCTGACCGACTCGCGGCGCGGGGTTTGGTCGGCCGTGGTGCTGGCCACCTCGCCGTTCTATTACTTCATCTCGCGGCAGGCCATCACCGATATCCCCTTCGCGGTCTTCATGCTCGGCTGCCTGGGCTGCTTCATCGTGGCGGCGCTTGAAGAAAAACCCCGGACGCGCGACGTGGTGGGCATCTACGTGTTCGCCGGCCTGGCCGCGGTGGCCAAGACCCCGATCGGGCTGGCCATCCCGGGCGCGGTGGTGCTGGTCTACCTGCTCCTGTCCGGCGACTGGCGGGTGCTGAAAAAAATAAAACTGCACTGGGGCGTGCCACTGTTCTTGGCCATCGCCGCGCCCTGGTACCTGGCCATGGTGATCGAGCACGGGGGGAAGTTCGTCAACGAGTTCTTCATGCACCACAACGTCCAGCGGGCCTTCACCGGAGTGCACGGCGAGCGGGGCACCTTCGAGTACTACATCCAGCAGATGGGCTACGGCCTGTTCCCCTGGGTGGCCCTGCTGCCGCTGGCCTTCGGCCGGCTGGCGGCCGTGTTCCGCGGCCGGAACGCAGTGACCGCCCTGCGCCTGGCCGAGCCGACCGCCAAGACCGCGGCCGCGCGGCTGGACCTGTTCCTGATCGTCTGGGCGGCGGTCGCCTTCGCCGCCTTCACCCTGATCGTGACCAAGTTCCACCACTACGTATTCCCCGCCCTGCCGCCGCTGGCCGTGCTCGTCGGCCTGGGCCTGGCCGACCGCGACTCGGACTCCTGGCGCATCCTGGCGCCGGTGGGGGTACTGCTGCTGGCCATGGTAGCCAACGACGTGGTCGGAAGCGCCGCCCACCTGTCCAACCTGTGCACCTACGCCTACGACCGCCCCCTGCCCGAGGACGACTACCCGCGCTGGTTCCTGCTGGCCGCCTCGCTGGGCTTCGGGATCCTGCTGGCGGCCGCCCGTTGGAGCACCAGCCGGCTGATCGCCTCCGGCCTGGCCGCCCTGGCCTGCCTCGCGGCCGTGTGGATGGCCTGGTTCTGGGTGGCCCCGCTGGGCTTCACCATGGGCCAGGAGGCCCTGTTCGACACCTACCGCGAGAAGGCCAGGCCGGGCGAGAAGCTCTACCAGTACCAGATGAACTGGCGCGGCGAGGTGTTCTACTCGGCCGACACGATCGTCAAGCTGTCCAGCGAGTCATCGGTCCGCAACGCTTTTTCGCGTGAGGGCCGCCACTTCATCATCGCCGTGCGCGACGGGTTCTCGGCGGTCGACCGGGCGGTGCGCAAGGCCACCGGCAAGCACCTGCACGTGCTGCCCGGCTCCAGCCTGCGCTACGTGCTGGCCTCGAACCGGATCGACCCGGGCTCGGAGGACCTGAACCCACTGTCGAAGAACGTGCTCAACGAGCCGCCGGCCGTCTCCCACCCGGTGGAGGCGAAGTGGGCCGACGGGATCGAGTTTCTGGGCTACGACCTGGAGCCCTCGAGGCCGGGCCCGGGCGACGAGTTCGAGCTCACCCTGTACTTCAAGTGCACCCGCGCGATCGCCAAGAAGTGGCAGGTGTTCGTCCACGTCGACGGCCACGGGCACGAGTTCCACCGCATCAACGGCGACCACTACCCCATCGAGGGCCTGTTCCCCACCAACCACTGGATGCCGGGCGACATCGTCCGCGACCGGGTGAAGATCAGGATGCCGTTCGAGTTCACCGCCAAGACCTACTCCATCTACCTGGGCTTCTACATCGGCGCCACGCGCATGCGCCTGCTGCCCGGCGCCCCCTCGGACGGCAGCGACCGCCTGCGGGCCGGGACTTTCTCGCCGGACTGACGAAGGAGGCGGCCGTGGCGCTGGAGCTCAAGATCGAATCCCTGCGCGCCCGGGGCGAGCTCACCGCCGAGGAGCGGGACCGTCTGATCGCCGCGCTAAAATCCACCCCGCCCGCGCCGGTCCTGCTAAAAAAGAGGCTGGTCACACCCTCACGGATCTTCCTTGCGGGCGTGGCCTGCGGGGTGGGAATCGCCTACCTGGTCTGGGGCTTCTGGCTCTGACCGGCGAGCTTGACAAAAGAAACAGCCTGGTGCTTTCATTCCACCCTGGAATCTCTTTTTCATGAGGGCGATCGATGATGTCCAGCCAGCTCTTGTCCGGGGCAAGCTCCTCTAAACCAACTCCCTGGTTCGAGGATAAGAGCGGGCGATTCCGGCTCTATCGTGGGGATTGTCGCGAGATCCTGCCGGCCCTTTCCGTATACGGCTCCATCCCGTTGATCTTTGCCGACCCGCCGTACTTCCTGTCCGGCGGCGGGATTACATGCCAGGCGGGGAGGATGGTGTCCGTGGACAAGGGCGAGTGGGACAAGACCGTCGGCGTGGATCAGATGCACGAGTTCAACCGGGAGTGGCTCGAGGTGTGCAGGGACGGTCTCACCCGCGACGGCACGATCTGGGTGTCCGGAACCCGGCACGTGATCTTCTCCGTCGGCTTCGCCATGCAGCAGCTCGAAATGAAGCTGCTCAACGACATCTGCTGGGAGAAGCCCAACCCGCCGCCGAACTTGAGCTGCCGGTACTTCACCCACTCTTCAGAGACCGTCCTGTGGGCGGCCAGGAGCAAGAAAAGCAAGCACGTTTTCCACTACAAGGAGATGCGGCAGCGCGCGGGCGGGAAGCAGATGAAATCGGTATGGCGTATGACAGCGCCGCGCAAGGCCGAAAAACAGTTCGGAAAGCATCCGACGCAGAAGCCCATCGCCCTGCTCGATCGCATCATCAGCGCCTCGTGCAATCCGGGCGACCTGGTCGTCGATCCGTTCAGCGGAAGCGGCACCACGGGCATCGCGGCAGTGGCACTGGGAAGGAAGTACGTGGGGGTCGAGCTGGAAGAGGAGTACCTCGAGCTGAGCAAGCAGCGCTACCTGGAGTTGGTCAATCAGCCTGCGTTGCCACTGCGGTAGATCGTCCATATGGACTTTCGACGAAAAGCCCCCCACCCCGATTCCGAAACGTCAGGCGTTATCCACACGAATCTGCGCCGGCATTTTAGATTTGACCAGTTCATACCGGGTCAGCGGGATGAGGCAATCGCCAACCTGATCGCACTCGAACAGGATATCCCCGAACCCTCTCGCCCGAAGAGAGGCCAGCACTTGATCGCGCTGCCTGCGAAAATGGCGGCAAAGGCGGCGCTGTACCTCGCCATTCGAGAAGCAGGTATCAGCAGATCCGAGCTGGCGCGGCGAATAGGCTGCGACGTGCGAGAGGTCCGTCGCTTGCTCGATCCCATGCATGCCTCCAAGGTTGGCAGGATCGAGAAAGCCCTGGCCGCCGTCGGACAATGCCTGGCCGTCGAGTTGCGCGCCATGCCGTAAGGCTTGGGTTCGGGTGGGTGGCTTCCGAAGTTACTGACTTACTGATATCCGTCCCCCAATGTGCGAGTGGCATGAGCCGGAGTATCTCCAGGGTCAAGATTGCTGTCAAGTATTATGTTCGCAATGCACCTACGTCCCCCTCCTCCCTTCACAGGGCTGAGCAGCCCATGCAACCCGACGTGCACTCGTCCCTTTCCCTCTCGCAGGAGTTGCATAAAGGAATACCGTCACAATCATCAAGACAACATAAAATTGGACAATTGAAATAACAGACCATATCCCAGCCAGTACACTCAAACACCGGGTAGACGCATTCATCCTCACAGGCTTCGCTGGAACAGCCATCCACGCAGGTATCATGCGCCAGCAGACATCCGTCACACCGAGCATTGCAATCCCGGGACGACGATTCGGCTGAATTCAAACAGTCTTGATGTGTATCCTCGCAGCGCAAATGGCACTCACCATCACCACTGGGACAGCTGCACCAACAGGTGAGGCGAGAAATACCGCATTCCCCAAATGCCCTTGACGAACTCAGTTGACATTGGGTGTCACAGGAGTCACACATGTCCTCTGTGTCCTCTGCGCGGCAGCTTCCTTGCTGGCAGCTCTGTTCGGCCGGACAGTCCTCGTCCGTGAAGCAGCAGTCAATCGATCCGGATGGGAGCTGGCTGCAGCCTCCCTGGCCGCAGCGCGCCCCTCCTCCCTCGGGGACCGCGATGCTCCCCACGCTCACCTCGTCGCCTCCAGGGCACGTCAGGGACAGGTCCAACTGGCTGCCGGGTACCACCTCCATGCAGAACCGCCCGTCGCTTCCGGTGGTGGCGGTCTGCACCGTGCTGGCGGGTAAAAAGTCCGCCGCGGTCCCGGACATGGTTCCGCTGATCGCCGTGCCTGCCATGCTGGTGTTCGGACCCATCACCGAACCCTCCACGCAAGTCACGCTCGAGGGATAGTCGCAGTTCCACGTCGCCAGTGCGTCCACCTGCGCCACCCACTCGCCCGCCTCGTTGGACCAATCCATGGATGCCTGCTCCCAGTTGCCGGTCTCGGGATTCTGGCGCCACACCGGGGGCATCTCGGCCGGCGGGTTACCGCCCGTCTGGCTATCGGGAATGGACATCCGCACACTGGCACCGGGGGCCAGGTTCACCGGCTTGCCCTCCGAAGTGGCCGTGATCGAGACCACACCCAGCGACAGCAGGATCTCGTCGGGACGCCCCTGGATCCGGAAGCTGCCCACCGAGCGCAGGTTCTCTCCGGGAGGAATGAACGTGAACTCCACCTCCACCGGTCCGGTCACCGGGTCGCCGGTCTCGTCCACGAAACTGCTGGGCGGAATGTCGACCCGCGCATCCACATCAGACACGGTGCTGACGACCAGGGGGTCGATCGTCTGGGAAGTACCCACTCTGCTCAACCACGCGGACACCACCAGTCGCATCGACCCCTCACCCAGGTCGACGGTCTGAACGTGGTCCACGTAATCCTGGAGGCTGACACGCAGGCCGATGCTGGGGGCCGAGAGTTTTTGTTCGAATTGTACGCTGCCGTCCTGGCCTGTCTGCTTGTCGACCAGCTGGCCCTGGATAAACACGCTCGCGCCGGCGACGGGCCGGTTGTCCGTGTCGAATACCTGGACCAGGATGGTGTGGGTGTCCTTTCCTCCGCCTGGCTCCTCGCAGGCCGCCAACATGGCCAGGCCCAGCATGAGCACCAAGTATCGTTTCATCCTGTCCTCCTTCCTTCCGGGCTTTCTGTGCGCAGTCCGGCTCAAGGATCTTTGAATGTAAAACCCGGCCGGCGAGCCGAGCCCGCCGGCCAGGGCCTACGGAGTGTAGTGGAAGCCCATGTCCACCGTGCCTGAGTCGGTCACGCCGTCCGTGCGGGTGGTGAGGGTATCCAGACCGAGGTTGAAGGCCGTGTCCGACCCCGCGCCCACGCACTGCGAGGTGGACCCCTGGCCCGCGGCAGTCTGGGACAGGTAGTAGTCGCCATCCGGGCCGGTCACAAAGAGCGGATCGGCCGACAGGTTCCCCTGCATACCGGACCAGTACCCGACGCCCCCGTTGATGTAATAGGCCGGGTCGTGGATGTGGTCCGCGTCCTCGTTGATGTCGCAGTAGTCGATGTTGACCGAAAGCCCGTTGCTGGAGTGGACGTAAAGCTGATCCCCGCTCTCCAGGCCGGACACGCCGTCGGTGTTGCCCCAGACGATGGTGTCGGTCATGGTGATGTTCCCGTCATTCAGGAAGACCCCGCCCCCGGATCCCGCGATCGCCGTGTTGGCGGTGATGGTGGTGTTGAGGATGGCCGTGGCCATGCCCGTGGTGTTGGAAGCAACGTAGACCCCGCCACCATTCAGGCTAGCAGTGTTCAGCTCAACGAGGCAGCTTGAAAGCTCGCTGTCACCATTATTGTGGTTCAAGTAAACCGCACCACCGTCTCCAATCGTCTCGTTGCCTGAAAACACGGACCTCGTGACAGTAAGGGAACTCGGCCAGCCATCGAGGCCAGTAGGCCTGATATAGATAGCCCCACCATCGCCACCAGATCCCTGGCCTGCGATGTTGCCGGTGAAGGAGCAGTCGGTGACGCTTAGATTTCTTTGGTCGATGCAGATTGCGCCGCCGTTACTTCCTGCAACGTTGTCCGCGAACAGGCAGTTTATGGCGTTCAGGCTCATTTGCGACAAATCAATCGCACCGCCGTGCCCCGTCGCCTCGTTACCCACGAACTCGCAGTCGGCAAGAGACATGCTGCCAGTCCCAGTAGTGGAAATCGCTCCCCCATTATTGGCGGTGTTGTTACTGAAAAGGCATCCGGTAGCAGTGAGGGTAGAGCCATCGAAACCCGTGTAAGCCCCGTTCTGGTTGGCTATAAACTCGCAGTCGGTGAGGCTGACGGTGCCACCACCATGATCGATCGCGCGCCTATTGTTGTTCGTGAAGTTGCAGCTTGAAAAGGATACTGTGGCGCGGAAAATGTAAGCCGCTCCGCCGCCGACCGCTACGCCATAATCAGCGTCGTTGCCGTCGAACAGGCTGTTAGTCACGGTATGAATCCCCTGGGAGACACACATCGCGCCCCCCCTCGAGGCAGTGTTGGCCTCGAACGTGCAGCCCGAGACGGTCACGCTGCCGCCCGCGAGGTGGACCGCGCCGCCGTCGTTGCCGGTGTTGGTCTCGAACCTGCAGCCGGTGATCTCGGTGCCCAGGGCGGCGTCCAGGTAGATCGCACCGCCGTCGTTGGCATCGTTGTTGATGAAGTTGCAGCCCTCGATCTGGGGCGAGGCGCCGCCAACGGCGTAGATGGCGCCGCCGTAGTAGGTCGTGTTGTCAACGTAGTTCCCGGTGAAGGTGCAGTCCACGATGCGCGGGTTGGCGTTGAAGCCGACGCCGGTGCCGTTGTCCAGGAAGATGGCCCCGCCGTTGCCGCCGCGAGTGTTGTTGGTGAAGACGCAGCTCATGATGGTGGGCGAGGTGTCGGCCGTGTCGGCCACAAACCACATGGCGCCGGCGCTGGCGTTCTGCATGGTGAAGCCCACGATGACCGTGGCGCTGGTCTCGCCGGAGTTGTTCAGCATGAAGGCGCGGCCGGCGCTCTCGCAGTCGATGATGGTGGTGGCGGGGCCGTTTTCGGAGGCGAGGATGATCTCCTTGCCGAAGATCTGTAGATTTTTGTTGCCTGCGCCGGTGTAGGTGCCGTCGTGGACCAGGACGATGTCGCCGTTGGAGGCGGCGTTGATGCCGTCCTGGATGGTGGCGTAGGTCTGACCGGGGCCCACGTCGAGGATGCTGCCGGTGTAGACCAGCAGGGTGACGTTCTGCTCGGCAAAGGCGCCGTCGTTGTCCGTGGCCGTGATGGTGAGCGCGTAGGCGCCGGAGGCCAGGGCCGCGGTGCCGAGCGTGTAGGTGTACCGGCCGGTCTTGGCGTCCACGGTGAGGTCGAAGGTCATGGCCTCGGTGGCTGAGCCGCCGACCAGGGTCAGGTCAATGAAGACCGAGGCGATGTCGTCGTAGGCGGGCAGATCGCTGTTATCGTCCCTGACCTCGGCTGTTATGACCACGCTGGTGCCGGCCTGCACCGGGCTGGGGCTCAGGCTGCTCAAGGCGATCGCCGGGGCGGTGTTGATCCCCTCGCCGGTGAGACCGATGTTGTACGGCGAGGCGGTGGCCTGGGCGTTGTGGGTTATGGCGAGCTGGCCTGTGTGCGCAGTTGTGCTCGCGGGTGAGAACTGGACCGTCACGGTGTGGGAGTCGCTCGGGGTGAGCACGATGTCGGAGCCGGGATAGTCTCCCGCGGTGATGCCGAGCTCGGCGTCGCCGGTGAGCTGGATGCCGGAGATGACCAGGTCCACGACCGTGGACGCGTTGGTGACCACGAAATCGTTTTCAGCGGAGGAGTTCACGGGCACGCCTCCGTACGCGTGGGACAGGCCCGGGAAGATGCCCCGGGCGTCGGTGTCCACCTCAGGCACGTTGGAGATTGGCCCGATGTTGGGAACGGAGTCCTGGGCCTTTATGGCGAAGTACCAGGTGCCCGTGTACCAGGTGAGAGACACCTGGTGGGCCTCGAGCTGGCCGGACATGAGCGGGGTCCAGTTCTGGGCCACGGTGGTGGTGGCATCGAAGTTCGCTCCGGTTATCGGGGCGTTGGAGACCTTCAGGACATAGCTGGACGCGGTTCCGATGGCTCCGTCGTCTCCGGTGGCTGTCCAGGTGAGCAGGATGGTGTCGGTGACTCCGGAATAGGCCGCGGCCAGGTCCGCGATGGCGTCGGGCGGCGTCACGTCTCCGACCACCGTGACGGTCACCGAGGCGATGTCAGTGCCGCCCCTGCCGTCGCTTGCCGTGTAGGTGAAGGTGTCGGTGCCGGCATACCCGGTGTCCGGGGTGTACCGGACAGTGTCGTCGGCATTGATGCTGACGGTTCCGTCGGCTCCCTGGGTGACGCCCTCCACGCTCAGCGTGTCGCCGTCCGGGTCCGAGTCATTGGCCAGCACGTCGATGTCCACCGCGGTGTCCTCATCCGTGCCAGCCGCGTCATCCACGGCAACCGGCGGGTTGTTGCCCGCGGCATTGACGCTGACAGTGACCGTGGCCGCGTCAGTGCCGCCCCGGCCGTCGCTTGCCGTGTAGGTGAAGGCGTCGGTCCCGATAAACCCGGCGTCCGGGGTGTACCGGACGGTGCCGTCGGCGTTGATGCTGACAGCGCCGTCGGCCCCCTGGGTCACGCTCTCGACGGTCAGCGTGTCGCCGTCCGGATCCGTGTCGTTGGCCAGCACGTCGATGTCCACCGCGGTGTCCTCATCCGTGCCAGCCGCGTCATCCACGGCAACCGGCGGGTTGTTGCCCGCGGCATTGACGCTGACAGTGACCGTGGCCGTGTCGGTGCCGCCCCTGCCGTCGCTTACCGTGTAGGTGAAGATGTCGTCGCCTGTGAACCCGGTGTCCGGGGTGTACCGGACAGTGTCGTCGGCATTGATGCTGACAGTTCCGTCGGCCCCCTGGGTGACGCCCTCCACGCTCAGCGTGTCGCCGTCCGGGTCCGAGTCATTGGCCAGCACGTCGATGTCCACCGCGATGTCCTCATCCGTGCCAGCCGCGTCATCCACGGCAACCGGCGGGTTGTTGCCCGCGGCATTGACGCTGACAGTGACCGTGGCCGTGTCGGTGCCGCCATTGCCGTCGCTTACCGTGTAGCCAAAAGAGTCGCCGCCGACAAATCCGGCGTTGGGGGTGTAGGTGACGGTGCTGTCAACGTTGAGGGTCGCCGAGCCGTTGAGCCCCTGCGTGACTTCTGTCACGCTGAGGGTGTC
>SDBT01010143.1_pt1 | contig 15237 bp, 8 predicted proteins | sample 2277101 | NCBI WGS metagenome assembly SDBT01 (sample SAMN10404973, study PRJNA504765) | marine sediment metagenome | isolation source: marine sediment core GS10_PC15, 103 cmbsf | place: Arctic Ocean: Southern Knipovich Ridge | collected 2010 | reverse complement strand
AGCCAGGATCCTGAAGAGTTTATCCGTGACGCCGAGGCGGCGTTAAAAGCAGCCCGGCAAACAACAGACGAGCAGACAAAAGAAGAAAATTATAAAAAGGCCAAGCAAAGTTTTCGAAGTGCATACGGCAGGGTAAAGACCGATTCGCTCGGGGAAGAGGTGCTGTTCAAAATGGTGGACATGTACTTCGATACCAAAGAGTGGCCCTATATACTGGGATGCTGGGACGAGATCGTCAAGATCAATCCGAAGAATGCGAAAGCTCGATATGGCCGGTTGAAATATTTTTACATACTTGCCGATACGGGTAGCTCCGGAGCCTGGAAAGAGGTGCACGAGCAGGCGTCGGAGTTTTTGAAAGTGGCGGAGGATGCCGGGCTGCTTACCGAGGATACGGCACAGTTGGATGTTTCTGAAGTGGAACAGGAAGTGTTCGGCCGGCACAGTTTAGGGCCTTATTTGTATTTGCTGAGGGGAAGAGCCGCCCTTGAAATGGCAAGCATGGGAACTGTGACTGACAAAGACCAGTCGCTTGAGCAGGCGGTCAATGATTTGAAAAAAGTACAGGAGCTTGAACCAAATAATATCGATGCCTACTGGTACCTGGCGCGGGCGGCCGTGACTAAAGGGGAGATTTTTGCTTCAAGAGGTAACTTTGAAGAAAGAGATAAGGCTACAAAGCAAGGGCTGGCTATTTTGGAGCAGGCGGTCAAGGCTGCAAACGATAATCCCAGAGCGTACATTAATCTTCTATCGCTGAAGCTTACGTTTGCCCGAGGCAGCAGCTCCGAGCAGCTAAAGGAGCAATTTCAATCCCTTGAGCCCGAGTTTTTGTCGCTTGTTGACAAATTCGATTCCAGTGCGGAAGCATTTGCGGCGGTTTCAAAATTCTATTCGGCCTATTCGACCTTTTTAGGTCCCCGGCTTGGTTCGGCAAATCGTGACAAGGCTATCGAAGCTGCTGAGAAGGCAATTGAATTGAACGAAAAAAATGTTTCTTACGCCCTCCATACGGCTAATTTGTACTACCGCAGCTTTTCGATTTATGGGCAGAAGCCGCAGATTGACAAAGCAATAGAAATAGCAGAGACAGCTTTGACATCGCCGGATGCACAGGATACACCGGGCCCCCGACAGCGGGCAAATATCAATAATAGATTCCTACTGTATGCTCTTCTGGCGAATTGCTATACCGATCAGATACTTGAACCTTCCGGGCAGGAAACAGCACAGGAAATCCAGACCTGGCTGACTGGTGCCGAGCAAGCCGTACATGAAATTGAGCAGATATTTGGCAGTGGCGAAGAGCCGCTGGTTGTTAAATGGAGAGGAATGCTTGAGCTTGCGAAGGGCAACAAACAAGCCGCTATCGTGCAGTTATATGAGGCTTATGAACAGCTTAAGGCGTTGAAACCGCCCGAGCCGCCCTGGCCGAATGATCTGGAATTTGCGCAGCTTTCTTATACTCTTGCGAAGATTTTTAAGGACACTTCCGAAATTGGTGCCGTCAATGAATTTTTAAGAAGCGCACTTTATTCGGGAATTGGTGAGATTAAGCCTGAATCGCGACTGGATTATGTTGATGTTATTATCAAGTACGGCAGGTGGTCGGATACCGAACAAAACATCAATGCTTTCGAAGAGTATATCGGCTCCAACCAGAGAAGCCGGGATCTTCGTATCAGGGCTTATATCGGCTCAAACCAGTTTGACGAAGCTGAAAAAGAATTGGCAAAAACTCCTGAGAACGCACCTGGAAAAATCCAACTCAACTTAATGCTGACGCAGGCCAGAATTCGACAGATTCAACTGGCAATAACGCAGAAACAGAGACAGCAGGATTCAAATACAACTATACAGCAAATAAGAACCGACGAACAAGAGCCTGTTAGCCCGCAGGCCGGTGTCGAGTTGTTCATGACGAAAGAATTGAACAGCTTAATACTGCTTGAAGCCGAACTGCTGGAAAAACAAATGTCAGTAGAACCAAATTCCGTCGAACGGGCTTCGGTCATTAATGTTTGCAGAAATTTCATGGCACAAGGGCAAACAAATCAGGCTTTGCATTTGATCGATCGCTTTTTAGAAAATTTTCCGGATAGTCCGTCAATTCTCGTTTACAAACAGATACTTTCTGAACCTGATCCGGCGAAACTTTCACAACAAAGGCGCCAACAAATAGAAGAACAAGTGCTTTCGCGTGTTGCCGATCCGATGCTCAGGGGGGTTCGACTTGGGATTTTTTATCACAGATATAACGAACTGGAGAAAGCAACCAGTCAATTTAAAGAGGCACTTGAAACAGGTGCTTCACGGGAGCTGATTCCTGAGGGCTCTGATTTTGAGCAGATAGAACTTGCGGCACACTATCTTTTTGACATAGCACTTGGAACGAAAGACTGGGATTTGGCAGAGCATGTATTAAAGATAGTCCGAAGTAAAAATCTCGATGGTTGCCAGGGTCAGGATTTTTCTGCTCGACTGGCTATGGCTAAAGGCGAATTCAAAGATGCATTAGTGAGAGTCAATGAATGCCTGAAACAAAAACCTGTGTTCTCGCGGATTTATTTGCTCAGGAGTAATATTAATGCAGCCCTTGGAAATGAACATGCATCCATGGAAGATATCCGCAGTGCAGTATCTATAAATCCTCTTGATGGAGTTATTGCTAAAGCATCGGCCATTGAATTTTATCGCCGGAATCAACAGCTTGGCAGTAATGTTTCCGCCGCCCAGGCAGCAGAAGTCAGGGGTGCTCTGGAAAGAGCAATAGCTTTAAATCCCGGTGACCTTGTGCTGTTTGGCCTGTACGCCGACTATATAGCCCCGACAGAGCCGTTAAGAGCGGTAGCGATTCGGCAGGATTTACAAAGAGCAAATCCGAGTATGGAAAACGTTTTACTTCTTGGGAAACTGGCAACCGAAGCGGCTGTTAAAGAAACAAATCCTCAAAGCGCCGAAGCGTTATTTGCTATTGCCGGGTCCGCTTTTGAACAGGCAAAAGAAATGAATCCGGGCGACAAGCGGATGCTCTATTACTATGCGGAATACTTCCGGGCCAGGGGACAGAGTGAAGAAGCCAGGAAACTGCTTGCCGAATCACAAGAAGAAAAATTGCTCTGGGACCATTATTATCAGGCTGGCCAATATGAGGATGCCAGGAGGGTTTTGGAGCAGCTATACAAAAGCGGCACAAAAGACAGCGGTGTGTTCAAAGGTCTGCTGCTTGTTGCAGAACAAACCTCCGATAGGGAAGCTGTAAAAAAATATTCCGAAGGACTTATAGCTGTTGAGAATACTGTCGAAAACAACCTGGCGCAAATTCAGGCTTTTCTCAGAGTCGGTCTTGTTAAAGAGGCCCAATACAAGCTGCAGAGCTTTAAGGAAAAATATCCGAATGAACCAAGAATGCTGCTGCTTCAGGCGTGGCTTCTGATGAGGCAGGGACAACTGGACAAGGCGTTGGAGAAGGCTAATGAAAATCTTCAGAGCAATTCGGACAACCCGACGGCATGGCGGTTAAAAGGTGAAATAAATTTCTTCCGTGGAGATTATGACAAGGCAATCAGTGACCTTAGGAAAAGCAAGCTATTGTCGGATGAGACTGCGACTCGTATTTCTCTGGCAAAGGCCTTTCTGAAAACCGAGCGATATGAGGATGCTATAACAGAGCTCCGGAATACGATTAATGTACCGGGCGTTCCTTTGGAAGCTATGTCATTGCTCGAGCATATTTACTTGCGGCTTGAAAGGAAAGAAGCGTTAAAAAGATTTTACCGGGAGACTCTTGAGAAATTTCCCGATAGTGCGAATTGGCTTAATCGGGCGGGCGCATTTGCTCTTAAGACAGGTGAATTTGACAGGGCCGAGCAGTTATTCAAGCGAGCATTTCTGGTCAGACGAGAACTTCATCTTGGTCAGGAAAAGATAAACGATAAGGATGTACTGTATTCGACGGTGTTCGACGGGTATTTGAAAGCACTAATTGCCGGGGCCCGAACGCCTAACACGGCAAACTTCAATCCCGCAAAGCTGGATAAGGTCTTTGAGGAGTGTGAAAAATATAAGGATGGCGCTCTCGCTCCCATTGCATATCTGTCAATGGCTCGGGCGAAGATGGTCCTCGGTGATAAACCGGCCGCCATACAATACTGCCGAGCTGCTGTTGATGTGGCCGGAGAAGATGAGATGCTTGTCGCCGACGTCCTGCTGAGAATGTACGTAATAGTGGGAGCCGAGGAAGTCATGAACTTTTGCAGGCAAAAACTCGGGACCGATCCCGATTCTCTCGCTGCTAATTTTACTATGTTCAACCTTGCAAAGATTAGAGGTCAGTACGAGGAAGCTTTAAATTATATCAGCAAATGTATCAATCTTATGGGCGCCGATAGTCTTCGCAGAATCGATTATACCCTTAAAAAGGGGGATATTTTGATCTTATTGCACGATAGAAGTTCCGATAAAAATTATCTAAAAACAGCTATCGCAGATTACGAAAGTCTCTTAGCTAAAATGCCGAGTAATACCGGAGTAACGACTGTTCTCAATAATTTGGCGTATTTGCTTGCCGAGAATAATGAAAGGCTTCCGGATGCTCTTGGATATGCCAAAAGGGCGCTAGAGGCAAAACCGAATAATCCGGTTGTGCTGGATACTTATGCTTATGTGTTGCTTAAGAATGGAAAAAAGGAGCAGGCTGCCGAATTTCTGGCGGCCGCTTTGCAGCATTATGAGCAGGATAAAATTCCCGTGCCGGCAGAAGTATATGAGCATAATGGCATGATAAAAGAGGAACTCGGAGCAAAAAGCGAAGCACTTGATGCTTATAAACAAGCTTTGGAAGCAGGTGGGAAGAAATTGTCACAGAAAGCCAGGCAGCGGATAGAAAGTGCTATTGGGCGTGTTTCGCCTTAGTGACAATGCGAAAAAATGGATACTCTTAAAGCGTTATTCGCTTTGTTTGGGTAATTCTGTATGGAGATAATAATGGCAGAAGAAAAACCCATAGCTTCGAGGAGGATGGCAGGGCCTGTTGGACCAAGGTCCCCTGCGGCAGCCTCTCTGACAGCGAAAGAGGTTTTCGGAATATTACGCCGCCACATTTTGCTGATAATCTTTCTTACCGTGCTGGGTTTGGGAGCCGGTGGTGGGACTTGGTGGCTTTTGAAGAATTATCTGCCAAGATTTACCGCCAGAACCTATATTCAAGTCCTGCCCCCGACACAAACAGACCCGATGACAATCGGGACCGTTCAGTTGCAGAAGGATATTTTATACAATTATCGTCAAACCATAGCAAACCTCATTAAACAACAAAGCACCCTGGAGGATTTGCTCGACAGGGATAAAGTCAAAGAGACCAGGTGGTTTAACCATTGGGAAGGTAACAGGAGAAGGGCGGTTAATTACCTGAACAAACATTTTGGTGCTTATGCTCACAGAGACAGTGAGTTTGTTGAGATATCTATGACCTGTGGTGCCAAAGAGGAAGCAGCGGATATAGTTAACGAAATGTTGAGTTTGTTCCTTGCCACGAGAGGAGACACGGAGCAGCAGGAAATATCCTGGAAGCTCAAGGGTCTCGAAGATCAGCGTCTTCGAGTTCAAAGCGAATTGGACTCGGCCAATAAAGGATTGGATGATATTCGTGTGGCATATAATCTAACCGATCTTGAACAGCCTGTTGGGCGCTATTTCCAGCATACTATAACGATTAGGCTGAACGATCTCGAGCTTCAGAAAAACGAGCTCGATTTGGCGATAAAGCAACTCCAGGCCGATATCGGCAATCTTCAGGAACTGGCAACAGGGCCGATTACCGAGCAGATTGAATATCAGATAGAGCGAGATCCTGTGATGATTACCCTTGCTCAGCAGATTGCCTTTCTGGAGGCCCAACTCTCGGGCAGGCTCACGAAGTTCGGCGAGAATCACAGAGACGTGCGCCAGACAAGAGAACTGATAAACGAGACCAGAAAAAGAAGAGAGCTTAGAAAAAGCGAAATCGCAGAGCAGACCAGGCAAGCGAACCTGGAGAATGCACGGGATGGCCTGGTTGTCCTGCAAGAAAGATTCGAACAATTGGAAGCACTCCGGCAGGAGGCAGAGGCACAGAAAAAAGAGCTTGATATAGCCCGAATACAATATGAAAAGGGAGTAAAAATAAGGGACGAAAGACTCTCAATGATTGATTCAATCAAAGAGCAGATTGAGAAATTCAAGATAATGTACAATGACCCGGAGACACCTAAAGTTTTGGCTGTCGGCCTTGCTCCGAGACCGCTGGAAATGGTGTTTTCCCGCCAGTGGTGGCTTTGGTTCCCGACAGGAACGATATTGGGTCTGCTGCTTGGCTTAGGTCTTGCATTTCTTATTGAACTTGCCAACGACCTGGTGCGGACACCGAGTGACGTTGCCAGATATCTGCGTATTCCGCTTCTTGGTGTTATCCCCGATGCATCTGAGGATAGTCAGGTTCGCCGGGTTGAGCTTTGTCACGCTGTTCGCCAGGCGCCTTATTCGGTCACAAGCGAATCGTACAGGCGATGCCGGACAAACTTGAAGCTGTCCGGCCCCCCGGATTTTTTTAAGACTTTGCTTATCAGCAGTGGCATGGCGCGGGACGGCAAGACTTCTATGGCGGTGAATCTTGCTACAACTTTTGTCGCCACGGATAAAAAAGTGCTGCTGATCGATGCCAACTTCCGGCAGCCGAATCTGCACTCGCTCTTTCCGAAAGGGCAAGCAAAAGACTCGGCAGAGCATTTTGATTTTGGATTGAGCAGTGTTCTGATGCACCAGTGCACTCCCGCCGAAGCGGTCAGGCCAAGCGGTATTGAGGGCCTTGATATAATCGATTGCGGGCCGTTGCCTGCCAATCCATCCGAACTGCTCGGCAGTACGAGAATGGAAGAGCTGCTCGCAAAGCAGCGCAAGGAATACGATTATATCATAATCGATGGGCCGCCCGTGCTGCTGGTTAGTGACACCAAAGTGCTCGCCAGACTTGTCGATGCGACGCTCCTGGTATTCAACGCCGCGGCTACAAGCAGAGGCGCCGCTCAGAGAACGATCCGCGAATTGAAGGATGTCAATGCCAGGATAGTCGGCTGCGTGCTCTTTGCCGCAAGGTCAATCAAGGGCGGATATTTCCAGGAGCAATTCAAATCTTACAGGAAATATCAGAAAAAGGCGCAACTTGCGAGTAGCACTGCCTGAGCCTCCCGGATATAATAGAGAATATTCGTCGATGTCTTTAATTCTGTAAGTCCAATTTCTTTATAAGAGGCTGATTTGATGGAGAAGTTTTTGGTTACCGGCGGGGCCGGCTTTATCGGTTCGAATATCTGCAAAAGGCTCGTTTCGCAAGACTGCTTTGTAAGAGTTGTTGACAATCTTATCACAGGCAAAAAGAACAATCTTGCCGAAGTGATAGACAAAATAGAATTTATACAGGCCGATATGGGCGATTCGGAGGTTGCCCAATCTGCTATGAAAGATATCGACGTCGTATTACACGAGGGAGCTTTGCCCTCGGTGCCCGTGAGTATTGACAATCCCGCCGCCACACACAAACACTGTGTGGACGCAACATTCACACTTCTGTTGGCTGCCCGTGATGCCGGCATAAAACGTTTTGTCTATGCGGCGAGTTCCTCAGCTTACGGCGATGCACCAACCTCGCCCAAGGTCGAAACAATGCCTGCGAGCCCTCTTTCGCCCTATGCGGTGGCCAAACTCACCGGCGAATACTATTGCTCGGTCTTCTACAAGATCTTCGGTCTTGAGACCGTTTCACTGCGGTATTTCAACGTTTTTGGCCCATACCAGGACCCGGCGAGCCAATATGCCGCAGCGATCCCTGCTTTTGTAACAGCCATTTTGAAAGGCGAACCGCCCACTATTTACGGCGACGGCGAGCAGAGCCGGGATTTCACGTACATTGACAACGTAGTAGACGCCAATTTACTTGCCGCCAGGGCCAGGCAAACAAAAGGCGAAGTAGTAAATATCGCCTGCGGCCAGGCCGTAACCGTCAATGAAATCATCGATATGATAAACAACCTGCTCGGCAAAAGCGTGAAACCGACATACACTCCCCCGCGCCCCGGCGACGTAAAACACTCCCTCGCCGACATTACCGCCGCCAAAAACCTGATCGATTATAAACCGAAAGTATCATTCAATAACGGCCTGCGATTGGCCATCGACTGGTACAAGGCCAATCTCATATAACCAGCGTTTTGTCCCTTGCACCCTGTAATAAAACTCTGCTTCTATATTTTGCCCAACCTGTATAACTTGAGTTGTTATACAGAATCTGGTGGTATTGGGTCATTGTCGGCCAAATCGTTCAGTTTTATATAGCGAGGTTTCTTTCCGGGCGAGACCACTAATATAACGGTTCCCTCATGAGCGTAACTATGGTTTTTGGCTATCTCATACGAACCGTCCGTTGTGAGGATTCGAGCCTCAGATTCCTCCAGGGCAGATGTTGCTATCAGGTGTGGAAACAAGCTGCGTGTCAACTGCATCCAGGGCAGATTCTTGGTGCTTGTTTTCTGCTTTGTTGATATGATCGCAAGAGACGGCGACATCCGTTCGTATACGTCCAGAGGCGTGCTGTGCATGCTGCCATGATGGGCTACTTTGATTGCCCAGCAGTTAAGAAGATTGACCATCTTTTTGACAAGCGGTTTGTGCGTGCTTGTTCCCTCGACACACGGATACTCCTGGCTGACATGCGCCCAACTATCGAATTCCGCATCGCCTCCGAGAATAACCACGGCCTGACTGGCCTTCCGTTCAATTTCCGGATCATAGCTGCCTTCATAACGCTGGGATTCAATTGTTACAGCATCCTTTTTACCATGCTCAAATCGCAGCACAATCGAAGCGTTATTCATGTCAACTCCATAAGTTGCATACTGGTTTCGCAGGGGCACCGAAGGAGCCAGTGCTGTTATCCTGAGTTTCCCGAAATACCATTCCATTCCGGAAGAAATTCGCCTCATGTTAATTTTTTCGCTATAGATAGTTTTAAGAATCTTTTGATAGGTAGTCGAATTATGTCTGAATCCACTGTCCCAAAACTCCTGAGGGCGTGTTGCCGGGTCTTTCAACAATTTTTTTATTCCGCTTATATGATCGAAGTGCGGGTGAGTGGCGCAGATGAATGCAACGCCATCGATGTTTATGCCCTCGTTGGCGCGGACTTGCTTTATTTGCTTGACATACTTAAGCGTTTTGTCGCCGTCGCAACAATCAACGATGCCCAACAGACGTTTGCCGCTCGTGTTCGGTGGCAGTTCAATCACGGCCGTGTCACCGAAACCAACGTTGAGAAAGTGAAAAACGAGATCTTCCGCTTTGATTTTACACATCGGATTTCTCCTTACCGCAAAGTGCCTCGGAATACAAACTCTTGGAATTATCCTTGAAACGTTTAATACGATCGATTCGCAAAAACTCTATAGTCGGCGTGCTCGATACGGTCAGATGTTCCGGTTCGAATCTGTTGCCTTTTACGCGGAATTTTCCCACGATAAAAACCTGCCCCTCTTTAAGGCCCAGCCAGAGCAAATTTACTGTGGGCTTTTGTTCTACTTCGCCGATTACTTCCTTTACGGCGCAAGCCATCAATCTTTTGTTACTGCCTAATCCCAAACGGGACATGAAATTCGTTTTGGTTACGTAAAAACTCTTTTCAGAATTCCATTTGTTGATGTTTTGAAATTCAATTTTTTTGTCGGATGTTACCGCTTCGCCGGCCAGGGTTGCAATAAGGAGACGAATGTACCCATCGCTGAAGCGTTCATCGACTGTGATTCTTTTGACATCCGGTTCTTTTGGCAGTTTACTTTTTGGTTTTTTTGATTTTGCCATATCAGTCTCCTTTTTGGTCAACGGTTTTTTAGTAGTATCTGCCACGGCTTTAGACGACTAATCTTTAATCGACACTTGGCGTACATTTGTGCCGACTGGAACTTTCAATTGAACATGCTCGATTCCTCTGATTATAATAACAAAAAGCCTTGCCCTGTTTCCTCGCATATTAAGCGAACATTACTTACTCAATACTGAGTAAAATTTACCATATCAAGCCATAACCTTTAAATAAGGTGTTTGAAAAGAAAAACACAAGAAAAAAATCGCAGGTGTGACAACCCTATGGCACAGCAACTGAAAAAATATGCCAAATTGCCTTCCATGGCTTCTTAAAACGCCCTGTGTATCGTGGATTTGTGCTTCACAGGTTTAATTATTCAATTTTTCGCCTTCTAATCGGGCGATGATGGCTGTGCCGCAACTGTCGCCCCAGACATTCACGGCGGTCCGGAACATATCCAAAATCCGGTCTACTGCCCAGATCATGCCGATTCCCTCCATGGGAAGATTCACGGAACGCAACACGATAACCATAGTCACCAGAGCGGCACTGGGAATGGCTGCCGCTCCTATGGAGGCAAGCGTGGCCGTGAGCATGATGACCACTTGCTGGCCCACGCTAAGATCAATCCCGTATGCCTGGGCGATAAACATAGCGGCGACCGCCTCGTACAGGGCCGTACCGTCCATGTTGACAGTGGCCCCCAGCGGCAGGACAAAACTCGCCACACGATTCGAGACGCCCGCATTCTTCTCGACGCATTCCATTGTGATCGGCAGCGTTGCCGAACTGCTGGCAGTACTAAAAGCAGTCAAGACAGCACTGAACATGTCCTTAGCAAATCGCACGGGGGAGTATCGAGCAAAAACTCGCAGAAGCAGTGGAAGGATAATGACACCGTGGACGGCCAATCCCAGAAGGACTGTAAGCATGTGAAAAGCCAGGGGCTTCATGACTGACAATCCTAACGTGCCGATCATCCGCGCCATCAGTGCAAAAACACCGATTGGCGCCAGCGCCATGATCCATCCAACAATCTTCATGATCACCACGTTTAGCGACTCAAAGAAGGCTGCCAGCGGGCGGGCCTTTTCACCTACGCTGATAATGGCGGTTCCAAGAAGGATGGAGAAGAAGATGACAGACAACACGCTGCTCTTGGCCATCGCATCCACGAGGTTCTCCGGAACGATGTCCTCCAAAATAGACAGGATGCTCGGAGGTTCTCTATCCGTCGCCACAGTCGCTCTGGGAGCATTGTCAGGATCAAAATGCTTACCAGGCCTGACGACATTTACGAGCACCAAACCGATAGTGACCGCAATAACCGTAGTACACATATAGTATATGAATGTCTTGCCTCCGAGCCGTCCCAAACTGCGGGCATCGCCAAGACTTGCTACCCCGGAGACCAGCGAAGCTATGATCAACGGAATGATGATCATTTTGAGAAGTCGTATGAACATGTTTCCCACAAAGTCGAGCTTCGTGAGTAGATTCTCGGCGATCTTTGCGTATGTCGTATCTTCGTATTGCGTTGTGGTGCTAAAGTAGCCCAGCAGCAGCCCGACGATTACTCCCAGAACCATGGCAAGCAGAATTTGCGTGGAAGCTTTTAGTTTCAAATGCAACTCCTCTATTACAGTTGATTTTTCAATTCCCGGGCGTTTTGGATTAGTTCATCCCGGCTGATCTGCCGCCTGGGCGAAAGCTCGAATGTCCATTCGTATGAATCGACGATTCTGTTCGGATTGACTATCTGGGCGAAGAAGTCTAACGGGAAATGATCGTACCACGGGCCTTTCAGACATCGGTGGGTATTCAATGTCTCGTAGCCTTCCTTACTAATCCTGACGCAATAGTCGCCGTACCAGTTAAAGTTGACTGAAACGGGAGACTCGCCGATCTCCTCATCGTTTAGTGCGACGACAGCTCCCTGGGGCTTGGTATTGATTGTCAGACGGCGTTCGACACATCCGCAAGGCAGCAGGCTCGCAACTAAACAACAGATTATTAAGATAAGTGAATTACACTTTGCCATAACAGATATCCCTAAATCAACTAAACTTTTGAATCGTTGGATTCGTATAGAAGTTTAGCTCATAATAAGTACATCGTCAATTGCTATTAATCCTGTTTCCCAAGTAGAATCTTCTTTCGATAGATTCATTTAAGGAGGCAATTTCAGTAGTAACCATTCTTGATGATGTATTGCACCGAGAGCTACTTCCAGAGGGAAAGTAAACAGTTGGAATGATTCTGTCGAAATCCTATCGCTGTCAAGGTCTTCGAGGACCCTCCTGAAGATGTTAAATAACTTTTGTTGGACTTCCTGTAACTCATGGAGACTTTGTATTCCATCTGACTGCTCGATGAGATTAAGTATCTCCAGGTTGTACTTATCTGCCCGTTTTTTCTGCAGCTTCTGGAGACCCAGTCGAAGACGCCAGGTTCCTGAGGCAAAGAGCACGGTTATCGAAAGAAACAATGCCATGGAATCTGCATATCTTATAAGAAATCCCGGCTCTTCCCTTCGATAGTAAGATTTCGCTCCCACATGGAGCGGTATACCAAGGTTCTGTCCCGAACCGGGCAGCTTTATTGTGGCCGCATGAGGATTTTTCACAATTAACTTGTTGCGATGCTCATACATGATTCGCGTTATCTCGCCAATGGTCTCCGTGTCAACTTGCTTATGGGTCATCAACATCGCTTGAACTGAGACAGACCGAACCGCTCTCTCTGGCACGGCCGGTTCGCCCCAGAACGCCGCTCGGTGGATCAACGCATCTTCCACATACGGATACCAGGTTTCCACCGTGTGCACGTCGATGGGCAGAAGTCTGGCAGGTCTGTTTTGTTGTCTTAATAGTCTGCTCACGCACTCGTTCCCGACTGCTATAAACAGAGCGATAGCATCCACTTCTTCGTCAAGGAATGCGTCATTGGCGTCTTCAAGGCTGAGTGCCCTGGAAATCGTGACTTCACTGTCTATGCTGTAGCGTTCGATGAACTGGTGAAAGAAGGAATTGGGATCGTTGGGGTCACCGTTTTCACCTAACAGATTGGGAATCACAGCGACGCGTTTGCCTTTGAGATCGGGTATGCTCTTGATGCTTTCGTCAACGATAAGATGAAGCACTTCAGGGAACAATGAGGCGATTGCCTGAACCGATTTCTTTGCCGGCGTGTCATGTTGTACAATGGCAAGCTCAACTTCTCCTTTCTCGAGCAGTTGCATGTTTTCGCAGGATCCATCCGTTCGTATTGTTTTGATCCGTATTCTCCTTTGATTATTGTTAATTACCTTTTCAAGACTCTCGCCAAAGCAATAATATTCACCGCCCTTGCCTGCGGTAGCGAGGGTGATCGTCACTCGTGAATGAGACTGGATCAGTTTCACTGCAAATACCACGACCATCATGATGCTTACTAATGAGATTGCAGCAATCAACCTGGCATAGAGCGATGCTCCTTCTTGTCCCCGTATAGTCCGAAGTTGCCCGTGAATCCACTGTGCTATCGAGCAAATGGTGTCAAGAAGGCTTTTCAGTACGTACATAGCTATTGTACCTTTCTTCAAATGTTTTAAACCATATTCTACGTTGGCGCCTGAATGTTACTTGAGCAAGTATCCGAGGTGGTGACTCAGAATACCATATTCTTTGCCAAAAAGAAATTTTAGTTGATCTTTTCAATCCGCCGGCACACATCTGCCAATGGCCCAGTCGCGTAAACTTTCGATTTTTTCAGCCATTGTTACCGACAATGGCGGCGAAGTTTGCAGCGCTGAAAGAATCAAATTTGTTTTCAGGTCTGTATTCTTTGCAAATGCTTCGTGCAAAGCAGAGAGCACGGCTTGTTCAATTTCAGCGCCACTGTAACCTTCGGATACCTCAGCCAATGCGTCCAGGTTAAATTGCTCGGGATCCCGGCGACGTTTCCTTAGATGAATTTCAAATATTTTCTTCCGGGTATCATTTTGAGGTAAATCGACAAAGAATATCTCATCAAATCTCCCTTTGCGAAGCAGTTCCGGCGGCAATGCCTCGATGTCATTGGCAGTAGCAATAAGAAAGACCGGTGTTTCATGGTCCTGCATCCAGGTCAGTAGTGTGCCGAACATCCTCTTTGATAAACCGCCGTCAGTGCTTTGGCTGGCTGCGGAAGCAAAGCCCTTTTCGATCTCATCTATCCATAAGATTACAGGTGACATCATCTCTATTTGTCGTAGTGCTTGCCGGAGATTACGTTCAGACTCACCAACGAAGCTGTTGTACAACACACCGGGATCCAGTCTCAGAAGCGGTTGTTTCCAGGCTGTTGCAACCGCTTTTGCGCAGAGGCTTTTACCGGCCCCCTGGACGCCGAGCATAAGCATACCTCTGGGTGATTCGATGCCGAAATCCTCAGCCTTCTGACTGAATGCATTGTTACGATGTTTGAGCCATTTTTTTAGCCGCCTCATGCCGCCGATTTCACTCAGATCGAGAGGTGTTTCGATGTATTCGAGTAAACCACCGCGTTGGAGCATCCGCCGCTTGTTGGCAATGACGAGATTTACATCATTTTCATCGAAGCGTCTGTCGTCTGCGACAGCGTCAATAATGATGATTTCAACTTGTCGGCGCGTCAGCCCGCGGAGATTTCGAATGATTATGTCCATACCACTTTTGGTAATTTTACTTTCAATAGGTTTCTCTCGGTGAAATCGCCGAAGCGTTCTGCGAATAATATCCTGCAGTTCCTCGTGGTCCGGAAAAGAAATTTCAAAAGGCCTCGCATAGGCTTTTGCAACCTCGGGCAGCTTGTCCTCACTGTCAATCATGACGAGGGTGTTGGCTTTTTTCTCGAAACAGTCAACAAGGTCGCGTATGGCCCGCAACGCCAGGCCGCCTTTGAGATGTTCGGCGATGTCAAGAGTCACACAGATGGCGCCGTCTTTTGTGTCTGCAAGGTAATTAAGTCCGGAAACGGGCGTTTCAGTATCAGCTACAAAAGGACTTTCGGCCATCAAGCCGTCTCTGACGCCGCCGCTGATAGACCATATAAACATATCGCGCTTTAGGTCAAGTGCTACTTGGCGTATTATGTCCAGGGCGCAGCGTTCTTCGTATGTCACGATGGATATGCAGGAATCGCCGCCCTTGATAAGCTTTTTAAATTGTTCGATATCATCCATTGGACTCTTGGCCCTTATTTATTTCGCGCACTCAAGGAGTTACTTTTTCGGCCCCAGCAGTTCGATAATATTCCCGTCGGGGTCTTTTACGAGAGTCAGATAGTAATTGCCTGCGCCCAGTTGGTAAGGCTCTTTGACTCGGACCACTCCGCATTTTTTAGATCGA
>SDBT01010142.1_pt1 | contig 15238 bp, 10 predicted proteins | sample 2277101 | NCBI WGS metagenome assembly SDBT01 (sample SAMN10404973, study PRJNA504765) | marine sediment metagenome | isolation source: marine sediment core GS10_PC15, 103 cmbsf | place: Arctic Ocean: Southern Knipovich Ridge | collected 2010 | reverse complement strand
CTCAGCTTTTCTGGGTACATAAAGCGCTTTATCATTATTTTTTACAAAAATCGGATAGAAATCTAAAAAAGGCAGCGACAATTCCGAACAAATTTGGTGTATTACGCGGCTGGGTTTCCGGCCATCTTTAAGCCATGCCTGGACGTGGGGGTTTTGCGGAAACGTTTTTTTAAGGATGGGACCGTAAGTTTCCGCATAGACCATCACCACCGAAGGAATAAAACAGACATAAAGCTTGGAATTATGACGATTGGCTTCATTCTGAATCTCTTTGATAAGCCTTTTCATCAAAGGGATACCCGCCTTTTGCACTTCTTCATTATACCACGCATTTATAAAACCGGGCATTTGAGGGAATTTCAAATTAAAGTATTTATTTAAGTAACCTACTAAATCCGGTTTTGTTTGGAGGAAAGATTCTATATTTAGTGTTAATACATCTACAATTTGGAACAGTCGGCGTTCTTTTTTAAAGGGAATATCAATTTTTTGGGGAGGATATTTTAATTCGACTGTTCCATTTTGATTCAAAATATAACCCGGCAATGATGGATATACGCGGAAAGTCCCATCAATATAGTTTACCATGCGCAGATTTTCGGTGATATCGTTTGTAAAAACCACCAGTAAATATATATCACCGCGGATGTTCTCATCCGCAAGCTTTTTCAGAAACAATAACTGTTGCGCGGTACCATAACCCTCCACACCCGCATTGATCACCTCATATCTATCGGGAAAGATTTGATTAAGGTTTTTTCCCAGCTGGATAGGGAAAATGTCTTTGAGCGGAACTGTTTTCCCAAAAGAAAAAGAATCACCTAAAACGATGATTCGCTTGGGTCGGTTTTCCGTTTCCGAGTTAGGCTTGATATCTTTGTTGCGAATCCCGAATTCGTTAATATAAACCGTGTGTTTACGTAAAGATTGAGGCGGTTTAATCCAATAAGTGCCTGGCTTGTAGTGCCAGCCGAGGAGTGGATCGAATTCCCTGTCCTCTATCCCGGAAATATTTGAGTAGTAAAATCTGGCAAATCCGAATTCGAGAACAGAAAAGCACAAGAGAAATGTTATGAGGAGCATCACCCCCGTAAACAGATATTTTTTAGATCGGCTTAATTTAGCATCCATTTTGCATTAAAAAGACGCTGGTCAAATAATTGTGCTTTTGAACCGCAACAGCGAGCGCATTCCCCGTGGCTTGTCGCAGCGAAGCGGAGATCCCGCCGTCGGGGCTGCGAGGTTAGCGAGCGCGTCTAAAAAAAGGCAGAATACCTTACGGGGGAAACTACCCGTAGCTTGCTGCGGGTAGTTTGAAAGCGCTGGTGCAAAGACTATTGGGGAGACCGAATCACTTTTGGATCCCGCATGACCATTAAAAAAATTTCCGATTCCGGGATCCCCAAACCAGCGTATTTTCTGCCCACGGCATTATTATTGTAATCCATATCTTGGTCCTGAGGGGTATTTCCGGTTAAACCTTCTTCATGTGCGTCGGTTACAATCTTGGCGAAGTCCGGATTAAATTCTTTTGTCAGTAAATAACTCCACAACACATGACGGTATGCATCTTCAGGAACCGCGGGATTTGCTAAAAGGGCCTTTTGGGATGTTTGTCTGGCGTAATCTTTTATTCCCAAAAGCTTGTTTGCGATCATGGGATTGACGGCAACGATTTCAATTTCTGCCTCAGAGAGTCTTTCACCAAAGTAGAAAGACAGACGCTTTAAGTCATTCCGATTAAGGGTTAAAACAGTCCCCTCACGTGTCGGTTCAGTTCTTATTTTGATTTGGGATTCTTTATTACCAAGCGTTATCCATATCTTCCCGGCAAGCTCGATATGGGCGCTTGTGATACCCGTGTTGAAAAGGGTACTCATTTGCTGAATCAAAACGCTGATTCCAGGAATCGGATTAAACAAATTCAAATCAAGCGTCATGAAAAAATAATCCAACCATATTTTGCCTTTGCGAGGACCTTGCGATGTCTGGAAGTCAGGTGAGGTCTTTTCCATTGGCGTTTGCGGGCCATAATTTCCTTCAACCATGAAGGCTTCAAGTGCGGCTGAATTCTTGCTCAAAATAATTAGATTCATGGATCTCACATCAAGGGTTAAAGGCAGTGGCGGCGTCTTGCGGGTAAAATCATGTTTGATCAGCTGGAAGGCGATACCACTCCACTCCGCTGATTTAAGGGACCTTATGCGGGCCTGGCGGAAATCCGATGATACCACTTCAAATCCATGCCGGGGTGCATTTTGGGCGAGCAAGGCAAGCGCTCTGCGCGTGGCAAAATCAAGGAATAGATTGCTGCCGATATATACGACAGCTGCCATAAGCGCCAAAAAAATGGCCAGATAGATGAGAAATTTTTTCATGAGGTCCTATTTATGCATTAGCGAATTTTTGGCATAAGCTGAGTTTTATTTGTTCAGCCCCTTTTATTTTATGTTTTCGTATGAGGATGGGATTATCTTTCTAAACTTTCGCTGGTCGTATTTCTACGAGGAAATAATTTGTAAATCAATTAAAATATCTACCTGTAAACCGGGCATAGAAAAAAAAGATTTTTAATCGATGTGTCCCAAGGCTGGATGGTTTAGGTTTCCAACCCAACTTGTCATCGACGATAAATACATTTATATTTTTTGTTGGCTTGGTCATTATGGGTCAAATCGCGCCAATTCTTTCAGGATTAAATCCGCAACGAACGCATGCCCCTGAGCGTTCCAGTGCCCATCCACCTTATAGTACAGATCCGGACGTTGCGCTTTGGCCGGGGTATCTATCAGATGAACATTGTGTTTTAAGAGAATATCTTTCAATTTATTCAGACGGTTATCATGAATCCCCACATTTAATGCAAGCACCGACCATTTATGGATTTCACAAATCTTGAGCACTTCCGCCACCATGCGAAAGGTCAACCGCTCGGCATAAGAAGGCTCGGCTACGTTAGCAGAAAGTTTGGCTTCGTTTTTAAGATTTTGGGTTGGTTCGGACGTGTCTTGACGGTAAAACATTATCCACCGCAGTTGCCTGCCTAAGGCCACTAAATGGGAATACGCCAAACCGGGTACGGTTTCGATGAGTGTCTGTATCGGCCGGTCGATACCGGAAGCAGGAACCTGAAGTTCATGCAATTCACCCGAGGCGGTTAGATCAAAAAGACGCTCTCTTACATTTTCGTCGAAATCGCTGACATGAAACTGCAGCACAACCAGACGGGGGTTATATTGTGGCCCCTCTATTTTTAAAAATTTTATCCAACGACCGTTACCGTTGACGCCCATACCGTAATTAATTACCGGAAGGTATTTTTCTTTATTACGCCTGAAGAGGGTTTTACGTATGCGCTCTACATATACCTCATCGTCATTGACGCCATAACCCATGGTAAAAGAATCACCTAAAAAAAGTATCGGGCCTTGGGGCAAAGACTCCGGTTCAGGGCCCCGGAATCCAAGAGAGTTCGCCGTAAATCGCATCGTAAATTCAGATGAGAAGCGTTTATACGATACGCTCTTCTTAATCCGCTTTCCATACACCGGATCATATACCGTGAAAGAAGGCCCGACGTTGCGCACGGTCATAAACAGGCGTACCCCTATTTCGCTCAACCCCAGCGTTATAAGGAGCGTGATAAATGTTAAAATCAGGTTTTTCCCAAAATTAGAAAATGATGACACTCGATTCTATCCCCTTTGGTCAGTTTTGCAGACGGCAAGCCGGATTGAAGCTCCCCGCAGCCCCGATAAAGCGGAGTTTCCGCTTCGCTGCGACAAGCTACGGGGAAGCGCTCGCTATTGCGGTTCAGCCCTGGATTTATATTATTTCCTATGTTGAGCGTTCCTACTGACGCTTAACTTAAGGCCAAATAAAAATTTTCGTGTTATCCTAAGGGGTTGTCGAGTATGGCCTTTGAAAAACTTTAGCCTGCTTTTAATATGTCACGTATCAAAAAATCAAAAAAATGGCAATAGATTCATCCCTGCAACGTGGGAGAATATATATTCCCAATATTCTGGATTGTTTACATTAATCGGTGTTATTGATAAACAGAAATCATTGTAAATATAGTCTAAAACTTTTATTGAATAGCCTTTATTTTGATATTCTTTTTCTACTTGGATAACTGACAGAAAATATGACATTCCTGAATTCATTTTTATCTTATGGCTCCTTCATACCAAGCCACTCTTATGTCACCAATATAGCAATAATAGATAGTCTCACAACCCGGGTAAAAGATATTATCAGTATCTGTATTGAAGTTTTGGTCTTTTGTAATGATTAAAGTCATATTATTTTTACTTCGACAAGCTCACCTGGACCGAGGGCCGTTGTACCATTTTAAACCGTCTCCGGTGCCCTACCTGGTCACCCTCAACCACAATCAAGCCCGCCTTCTGTAGTTTCTCCACGTACCTCAGTGCTTCGTGCCTCTCCTCCGGTGATAATTCTAGGTACAATTTTTCGAAGTCGCTCTTTGGACGCTCCCTTGGCTCTGAATCTTCATTGTCCTTTGATATTTGATAGCTCCTTTCGTTGATTACCTTGACCGGTGCCGCAATTCTCTACCTGCGTATCTGTGAAGAGGGCTTGGTGAATCTGAAAGATGGAAAAACCAAAAGCCTTATCGTTTAGGTTTACGCGCTTGAATAAAGGCCGCCTCACACGTCAAATCATCGCTTGAAAAATGTTGCCGGCGTGTTGACAACTGATCACGGGTCAGACCGTTGTGACGGCGTTTCTTCAGAAGCGTAACCACTTCGAAGTTCTGTTTTTGGATGAGGTCGATATGCTTTGTGCAGGGCTGACGGTTGAGGAAAAAGTCGCGCTTGCCCATCATGGCATTCCATAGTTTCTCCGAGTAAGCCAGATGGCCATTCCAAGCTTTGGCAAATCCATGGGCCGAAAAATCGATTTGATGCGACATCATGCCATCCGGCTTCAACCATGAGAAGAGGATACGATAGGTGCGCTCAAGATCCTGTACGTGTTCCATGACGGCATGCGAGATGATCATGTCGACAGATTCGGCCTTGATGGCGGAAATGTCCGTCCAAGGAACAATATATTTAATCGATATTCCCTTTTCCGGAGCGTCGGAATGAATAAGCGCACGGCGGATTATTTCGATGCGTTCATCTGCTAAAGCAATATTAAGCTGTTTCTCGGTCAATATATGGCTGGGGAAAAAATTGTGGTCGAGGTAGGGGTCATAATCCGGCCAACCTTTCTCAGGCCGCGCGGCGCGGTGTTTAAAAAATGCCATTAATTCATCTAATATTTTTAAATTGGTTGCCGAATCGGAATACTTTATGATGTCAAGAGCATAGTATCGATTCACACCCGAGAGGAGCGCCGCCAAACCAATACCCAGCGACCCTCCCGGTCCAAGCTCGGTCAGCGTTACCGGCATCTGATGATGACCGCCGGCCCACAAAAAAGTCAGGTGCTTGAGCCATACTTCATAACAGTATGCAGCTGAATCGGCCTCCCCGGGCTTATGCTGGGGAAGGATTTTAGCCATTCCCGGAATGAAGGTCAGCAATCCTTTTATCAAGGGCTTGATGGGTGGGTAGTTCCGAAAATCAATTCTTGACATGGCTCGGATGAATTTTTTATAGTTATATTGTAGTTATAATATGATTAAAAGCAATTCACAAATTTCCGTTGAATAAGCAAAATTTTGTTAAAAAATCAATAATTTATTTTTTTCTAGCCCTAAAACAAGCAGTTCCACTCATTTGGCGATGGTGCCTTTTGGCTTCACTCGTCTGAAACGTTCATCCAAAATGATAAAATATCGTTCAAAAAGGGTTTTAAAACAGCTTCCGGGCTTGTTTGGCTTGATATCAAAGCGAGAGCTGAACGCATCCGATTTAAGGAACCGCTTAAAAGGATTTATGGTCGTCTATGCTGTCGATGCAAATACTCCGGCACATGTGCAAATAAGGTGCCACAGCGAATGAGAAGTTATGCTGGAACTCCGGTTTTTAGATCCATCTAAAGAATTGTCACGCATAAAATCGATTTGGTGCGAGTTCTGCGCGACCGCCGATGTTGCTTATTTTCTTTCTTGGGGCTGGGTAGAGAATTGGCTCATGTGTTTGCCCGAAGATGCCCGACCCCAGCTGGCGATGATCTGCCAAGACGGATCTCCGGCAGTCATCTTTTTTCTTAAAAAAAACCACTTTATTCGAAAGTATTATTTTCAAAGTCGCGGGTGGTTTGTCAATGCTACCGGGAAGCCGGTTTATGATAATGTCTGGATCGAGTACAACCGATTTCTATGCCTTTTATCTGACAATATCTCGCTAAGGAAAATAATCGATCTTCTTCCCGAATCCTGGGATGAATTATTTCTCCCCGGCCTCGATACCAAATTTTTTCCCGGCGACGCGCTAGAGAATCCATTAGCGGGTTACCGCATTGTCATTGAGAGTCGATCTCCTTCACCGTATGTCGACCTGGCAGAAGTGCGTGCCAAACAAGGCGACTACATTTCGCTATTGTCATCAAACACCCGATCTCAAATCAAACGTTCCTATCGCCGGTATGAAGCCCGGGGTCCGATTATATTAGAGGCGGCTGAGACAATAAACGAGGCATTGCGGATTTTTGAGGAAATGCTTAAGCTTCATCAATACACATGGGGGGCGCGAAAAATTGAGAGTCCATTCGCATCGGAATTTGTCATTCACTTTCATAAAACATTAATTCAGAAACGATTCGACAGCGGAGAAATCCAACTTCTTCGCATTCGGGCCGGTAATTCCACTGTCGGTTGTCTTTACAATTTCGTTTTTAAGGGGAAGGTCTATTTCTACCAAAGCGGGATGAATTATGAAGCAGATAGACATCTCAAACCCGGATTTGTATCGCATGTGGAAGCCGTCAAATACAATGCCATGGCAGGCCGTCGCGTTTATAATTTTTTAGGGGGCGCCGAGCGCTATAAAACGAGTTTGGCTACCCATGAAAACAGCTTGGTTTGGGTGAAAATTCAAAAGCCGCGCTTGAGATTTTTATTCGAAAATCACTTAAAATTGCTAAAACGATTCATTCAAGGGCGGAAAAGCGCTTAGGGGGATAATCCCTTTTATTCTCCCTTGGCATATGTATCCATTCAATCAGTTTCGAGCCGGATTTGGTGAAAATGAAACGAGATTATAAAAATACGATATATGTACTTTTTGCGCTGCTGATCGCTTTCACTTATTATAAGCTGCATCTTATTTACCGCCCTTACTTTATAGATGATGGTTGGATTTTGGCTAGAGTATATAATTACTACGTTAATGGCATTGAAAGGGATGTGGTTTTTGGATCTTCAGTCACGCTGGGGATCGGAACGTTTGAAATGCGGGTCTTTGGGAAAATATTCTCCTATATATACGGTTTCATGCTCGATCTTTTGGGCTGGAATAAAAGCAATAGCCATTGTATTTCAATCGTTTTCTTATTGTTTACGGCTATTGTCTGGTTCCGAATAATAATTCATTTTGGATTAACGTCATATGCCGCCATTTCATTTTCATTAACGATGCTCTACACGGAAGTTTTTTTCGGCGTGGCCAATGGTAGCAGACCCGAGGCGTTTATATTATTTCTTTCTTCCTTGTCGCTCTATTACGCCCTCAAGCAAGGCTATTTCATAAGTATATTGTTGGCCATGATCGCTTTAGAAACACACCCGGTAGGGTCGATAAGTTTTTTTATGGTGTTAGCGACATTTGCCGATCAAAAAAATCGTTTGTATGTAAAAAAACAATTGAAACGCGTCATCATTCACTCGTCCTCAGCGTTAGTCTTGGGCCTGTTGATCTATTTGGCCTTACATTACAAACATGTTCACCTGCTTTCTGAAATGCCGCGTGGGGTTGGCTCACTATTGCAACCTAAACACAATTTTTTGTATGTACACTTTTTTATGACAAAATATCTGCGTCACCTGCCTGAACTCATTTTGATTACAGGTGCACTTATTTTTTATATTGCCAAAGGTTACTATCGACAAACCCCTTTTATCTTTGCTCTAATCACGGCAATGATAATGTATATAATCCTTTTCAACCGCCCCAATCCCCAATATGCCGTATTGGTTTATCCGCCTTTCCTTCTTCTGCTCATCTGGACGGCTGAACACATCAAAAGGCTGACCGCATTTACGGTGTTGGTGATACTGTTTTTCACCCCTCAATATGTTTTTGTATTTTACAAAAATTTTCAATTTAAAAATTTTGACAATTACTTAGCTAGAATAGAACAGACTGTTCCTAATGATAAAAAACCAGTTGTCGGATCGGCCAATGACTGGTTTGCTTTTAAGGCACGAAATTTTTATTCGCTTTGTTACACTGAACGAATTCCGTCAATACACAACGATTTTTATTTAATCGAACATTCTCTCTATTTTGAGAATTATCATTATAATTATAAGAAGACTTGCTCAAACATCATATATATGAATGAGGCTTTTTCAAAAGATCCGATTACGCAATTTGATTATAATAACGACGTTATTACGGTAAGTTATATGAAAAAAAGGCTGAAAATTTAATAAAATGAAGTCGGCCATAAAAACTATAGGTAAATTACTAATTGCTAATTTGCTACCGGAAGACCTTTTTTCAGCCAAAATTCCCATTGAACGGAGCAAAGAATTATTTGGTGAATTTGTCAGGCATGTTGAGATCGAAAACCATAACTTTTGTAACCGCACTTGCTGGTTTTGCCCAAACAGCCGTATCGATAGACATAGTGAATTGCGTATGATGAGTGACTTTGTCTTCAACAAAGTTCTCAATGATTTGTCTGAAATTGATTATCGCCAAGGCCTTCTTTGGACAAGATTCCATGAACCACTTGCCCATAAATCCATTTTTAAAAGAATCCAAATCGCAAGACAACGACTTCCCCGGGCTCAGCTGGTGGCCTATTCGAATGGAGACTACCTAAATCGAGAATCTCTGAAGCAATTGGAAAGTTCCGGCTTGGATCGATTGCGCATTTCGCTCTACCTGGCTAAGGGGAAGGAGGATGATCCGGCCGCCATTCAAATAGCGGTCACCAAATTTACCGAGAAAACCGGATTAATGGTGACACCCACGGTCACCCATTATGGTTATGGCGTTGAAGGCTCTTCCATGCGGGTCTCACTTTCCATCCCGAAATTCAGCAATAATATATCCGACGGATCGACATCGAGTCGGGGCGGCTTTATGAATCTGGCAAACTTAAAAAGCTACCAGCGCTATGCAACCTGTTATCTTCCCGTACACTCAATCGATATCGATTATAACGGAAAAGGCGTTCTTTGCTGCCATATCAGTTCAGACGTTTCAGACCATAAAAATGCGATCATCGGAGATCTAAACCAAAACGGTTATTCCATGTTCCATTTATATAGAGACCTAGGGCCTTTTAGGGCGCACCTTTTATCAAAGGTGAAAAAACGGGGTGTTTGTGCCAAATGCAATGTGGGGGAGATCAAATTGAATAGAGGCTTTAGAAGCGGTAATCTGAGCAAGCTATTGAAGCGCTTACCGGGTGTACAAAGTCTATTTGACAGGTTGCGGTATTACTACATGAAAAAAAGAGTAGCCGATTTATAGCCAACAGAATTTATGAATTATGCTTCACTTTTTAATCCAGCTATGGCACTTTTTGCCTCTTCGAGTAGGACTTTAGAAGGATTTGACGATATGATTTTTTCAAGTGCTTTTATTGCTTCTGATTTGTTTCCCAGTTGATTGAGAATCTGCGCTTTAAGGAAATATGCCTTTATGAACATGGGATTCAGGTCTAGCGCTTTTTGCGCATTCTCCAATGCTGCCCTATCTTTGGATAACACCATGAAAACCTCCCCCAGGGCGAGATAAAAATCGGGATAAGGAACATTTTTAGAAGCGACATATTCACCTTCTTTTAGGGCCTCTTTGAACTTAGATTGTTGTTTCAATGTATGAAATAGATTCAGGCGGGCTTTTAAGTATCCGGGGCTGATTTCGACCGCCTTCTTGAAACACGCCTCGGCTTCCGCAACCCGCTTCAGCTTAATGTACAGCGTCCCAAAGATATTGTGCAGATCCGAATAGTCGGGATACTGAGCGACATAATCCGAAAAAAGCGGGATCAACACTTGGAGGGCATCATCATCTTCGGAATAATTGGCAATGATAGCAAGCATATCCGAAAGATTGGGACTGATCTCTATATGTCTGCCAAATTCCTGCACGATTTGATCGACGCGGTCACTGCCGCCAAAAAACCCTATGTTGAGGGCTTCAATCAATTCGTTTTTGGACGCGGGAGGGGTTGCCATAATTTTTTGGCCAACCTCTATTGCCATTTTAAGGTCTGCATCGCCGGGGTCTAGAAGGATGGCTTCCTCAAATTCTTTCAAACCGGCCCCATAGTCGTGGGTTGCAAAATGGAGAATCCCCAATTTTATTTTGGCATCTTTGTAGGATGGATTAATTTGCAGGGTCTGAACAAAGGATTCGATCGCCGCATCAAATTGATTACGCCCGCTATACGCGATCCCCAATAGATAATGGACATCGGCATAGTTGGGATGTTTGGCTATAACGCGTTTAAAGTTGTCGATGGCTGCATCGTAATTGCGGGAGTAGGCCTGGCTGATGCCCAATTTTATGCGAGCCTCCACATAGTCGGGATTGCTGTTCAGGGCATCCTGAAATAATGTAGTGGCCTTGTCAATTTTGCCTTGTCCCAGGGAGATAAGACCGAGACGAAAGGAAAAATCGGCATAATCCGGATGCTCTTTTAAGACTGTCTGGTGTCTGGAAGCGGCCTTAGCCCACATAAAAATGTCAGGGAGGATCACAAAAGCGGATACCGTGCGAATGTCTTCCAGCAGGCCCGAAACCCGGCTTACAGCCAAAAGATCTTTTATTTTCCAGGAGTTGACGCCCGTATCGCATGAAAATCCGAGTTGATATCCGCATTCCCGGGCAATCATCTGGGACTCGACCGTGAAATGCTCAATCCCACCCACGGGGTAGGCAATGGAGCTAATTCCCTGACCGATTTTTTGTTCCAGAATTAGTTTGGATAAAACCATTTCCTCTTTCTGGGCCATGGGTGCCAAGGTCGAAAGGACACGATGTGAATGGGTGTGCGAGCCGATGGTGACGACATCCTCCGACATGATCTTTATTTGATCCCAGGTGAGCAGCTCTTGGTCCTGGATGTCGGCAGCGGGCGGTTCAACTTCAAAAATCTCGCTCAAATCTTCAATCAGGTGGCGCGTTTTTTCATATTTTTCGACTTTCATTTTCTGATGAAAAAAATCGATTGCTTCTCTGCGCCCGTTTGTCAATGAAAATCGCTGCATGCCGTACTCGACATAGGTTCGGGGGCTTTTTTTGACAATATAAGCGATCATGTCCCACCAGCCGATCCGCCGTGTTTCAATCAATTTGGTGGTGATAAAGAAGGTTGCGGGCACATTATTTTCTTTTAGGATGGGATAGGCGAGCGTAAAGTTATCCCGGTATCCATCGTCAAACGTAATGAAAACACTCGGCAGAGATGGTTTTTCTTTGGATTTGAAGGTTGTAATAAGCTCTTTTTCTGAAAAAAGGCGGGTGTGTTGTTTCAGCCATTTGACCTTCAAGGCAAATTGAGAAGCCGTGATGGTAAATACATCGTCATCGAATAAGGTCGAAAATCCAGGCTCATCGGCCCGAATGCGATGATAATTTAAAACGATAAGCTTGTTCTGTAAGGGGAGGCGCTTAAAAAGTCCCAGCAGATTCGAGTTAAATAAAATATTGGCCAAGATAATTTTTTTTCCCGACATAGCAGAATTCTCAGATCTAACGGAAGCTGCCGCGATACTGTTTGATCAGCGCTTTGTCCGAGAGGACATGCGCGCTTTTGCGACCCAGAAAATAGTAACCGGTTGCAGCATCGAAGGTTCCAGGTTTTCCGATCAGGAGGTAGTCAAAATATTTTAGCCAAAAAAGCGTCAGATTGGACAAAACGTGGACCCCAAAGCGGCCCGCTTTTGAGGTTACCAGACTCCATAAAAAGTATTTGACGCTTAAAGCCAAAGCCTGTCCCGGTCCGCCCACGGCACCGCTCTTGATTTGCTTGAATTTTCTAAAAAGCCGTCGATGTCCAAGGTGTGAAAACCGGGTGAAGTCGTATCGGCCCATATGCACCGGTTGCATAAAGGGTGTTTCCGCATAAACAAAGCCGCTTTCATTTAAAACACGATAGATTTCCTCCACACTCCGATAGGGATCGACGACATGTTCCAGAACGGCTTGAATTATCACCGCATCGAACGTCTCTTTTTCAAAGGGAATATCTTGTGCATCGCAGATAAGCTGCGTGCGTGGGCCCGGCGCAATATCCGTTTCGACAAAACCGATTGAGGGGTTTGAGAGGAATTGCTGCATCCCACTTCCCATCACTCGTCCACCCACAATAAGGACATACGGATTAGGGTTATTATTGACCAATAACCGGGATAGTTCATTAAAGTTCGATCTTGTACCCAGATTGATATCGATTTCGGGAAGCGCTTTGTCAAGCCAGCCTCTGATGCGCAGGCGCAAAGAGCCATCGGTTTTAAGCGTTGGATGGATATCCTGGGCGGAGAAGAGGCTGGTTGTTTCATTCAACAAAACCGGAATATCATTGATAATGGGGAATCGGCCCGGGCAGGAGTGGTTGCGACATTTAAAAGCGTCTTCAATTGCATGCAACTCCGATCTGCAAATGGGGCAGCGCAGTCTATTTAAGACAAAAGCGTCTAATTGGGGAAGCCCGGTCATTTTTTTGCGCTAACTGCAAACCTGTTCGATAACGTTAAAAAGAACTGCCATTTCTTTATCCGCATAAGCCCGAATGGCTTCACGCGCCCGATAACCCATCTTTTCGGCGATTTCCGGATTTTGGACTAGAAATTGGATGTGCTTTTGAAGGCCTTTCACATCCTGAGCCTGAAAAAACAAGGCCGTGTCGCCATGGGTGGCATATTCGATGGTGGCCATATTCGACGTTACGATTAAAGGCCGACCCAAGGCCATTGTTTCTATCATCGTGTTCTGTCCGGCGGCAATGGCATAGTCATTCAGCGGCAAAATCACCATGCGGGACGATAAAATCAGGCCGATCAGTTCTTCTTCACTGACCATATCTCCAATCATCTTAATATGATTTGGCAATGGTAAAGAGGGGCTGTATTTTTGAGAAAGAATGATGACTTGGCCCAAGGGCTCTTTACAAGCGCGGATGAGGGTATCGAAATCCCGGTCACTGTTTCCATAGGCAAAAATATAATCCTTTTTTAAAACGGCATAGTTCTTAAACAAATGGCTGGAAGGTGAGTCAGGGTAAAAACAGATTCGATCAGATGGGATACCAAACATTTTAGTGTAAATCGTTACTTCTTTATTGGAAGTACAAAGAAAATAATCAATTCCGGGAAATGCCAATTTCATCAGTCTGAGCTTGATACGGTAGGCCAAATCCTTTCGTACCAAATTGATGTGGAAGTCGCGCAGGATATGCTTGGGACCGGAAGTTGACCCGCAAAAGCGTTTTAGAATTCCAAAACAGACACCCATGCGCATGGACCATGAAAAGATCGCATCAAAATCCTTTCCTTTTTTTAAGGCCATAATCGGAATGTAAAAGATAGACAAGCGATTTGCAAATTTTTGCAGAAAAGCCAGTTGCGGTTGTTCGAAAAAAAAAGGCTGCAGGATTTCAAGCCGGCGGACAAGATCTTCGAGGGTCTGATAAAGGTCCCATTGGCCTTCCTCTTTCCAGGTCACAAGGATCATCAATTTTAATTGTTGGGTCATCGGCAGGCCTCAATTGAGGCGGCATAATCGGTTGCCGGGTTGTGGGATTTGTTAAGAGGATGGCCTAGCCACTTGAAATTGAACTCTTCGGTTGACTGCACGCCCTTCAGGATCATCCCGACCAGCCGATGTCCGGTTGGGTGCCATCGGTTGATTTTCACTATATCCGACCATTCTTAAACGCGATGCCGGTATTCCCTTTTGGGTAAAATAATTATAAACCGATCGAGATCTTCTTTGGGAAAGCCCCTGGTTGTATCCGGTGGTGCCCTTTGCGTCGGTGTGTCCTTCTATGACCACATATGCGTCCGGGTTTTGATTCATATAGGCGATCCATTTGTCAAGCACCGGAATGTACATTCTTTTGATGTTATATTTGTCAAAATCAAAGTGAATTATTTCCAGACAGACAATTTCGTCTTTTTTCTCCGCCGGTTGTCCCGGCGGTGGATAGGGTGGATAAATAACCGTTGAGTAGAGTTCTCTATTATGATCCATGTAGAAGGCAATTCCCTCAGGGTCTATGACATACTTGTATTTTAAAACCATCCCCTTCCCGTAGAGTTCGTATAGTTTGCGATTGCCGCGATATTCCAGGGGATAGACGTCTTCCGAATCGTCAATCGGCTTAAATTTATTTTCGACCTCATTGGTGGCTTGGATTCGTAATTTGGGTGAGGGTGAATAGGCCAGCCTTTCTTTGGATGTGGGTTCCCCAAATGAACTGAAAACACTTTGTTGATGCACCGATCCTCCGGTATTCCCCCGGATAACGCCTTTAAAATTAGGACCTAAATAGATCCGTTCCACTCTTTTGTTCTGATCAAGAAGAAAGCTGACATCATGCGAATCGTATCGATACCACAGGCCATTACTTTCAATTTGGGACGGTTGCCCTATGGCAGCAATAACACTCTTGTCGGGCATGCCCACATGAACTTCATTGCGGGATGTTCCTCCTTCGATGGTGACGGATTGCAGGCGGTCAACATCTCCAAGGCGGAGCGGTTCTTCACCTACCCCGTCGATGTGGCCGCTGAAATGACGGTCGAGATAAATCCGGTTAACACGCATGTCCTTGTCCAATAAGACCGAAAGACCAAACACATCATAGCTATACGAATAACCGTGGTCTTTGATCCTATCAGGCGCACCAAGGGCGCTGATGAGTTCTTTTTTGGGCATGGTCAAATAGACTTCCCTTTGCATCCCCCCCCCGGAAACGGTGACTGATTTAGTAGAAAAGGCCCAAGTGGGGACCAAAAGGGTCAAACATAATGCCAAACTGGATAGTTTTAAGGCTGGTTTTATCATCAGAAGCACCTCTCCTTTCTTTGAGCTTGTTCATTTAGGCTGATAAGTTTGTTATCATTTTGCTGATGGGT
>SDBT01010141.1_pt1 | contig 15239 bp, 14 predicted proteins | sample 2277101 | NCBI WGS metagenome assembly SDBT01 (sample SAMN10404973, study PRJNA504765) | marine sediment metagenome | isolation source: marine sediment core GS10_PC15, 103 cmbsf | place: Arctic Ocean: Southern Knipovich Ridge | collected 2010 | reverse complement strand
AAAAGCGCTTGCCTGCTAAGCAAGAGCCCCAGAAATGGGGCACAAGGGTTCGAATCCCTTCCTCTCCACCATAAAAATTATTTGTTACTATAATCCTACAAACGCGCCTGTAGCTCAATTGGATAGAGCATCAGACTACGGATCTGAAGGTTAGAGGTTCGACTCCTCTCAGGCGCACCATATTACTATTTACATAAATATCATTGATTTCCATTTTTTAGTTATTTTAGAATTTATATAAACAACAGGCACTTTTGTTTAATTTTTCCTGCAAAGTCTAAAATCTAAACACAAATCCTAAAGATGACAGAAAAGGGAACAATGTGAAAAAAATATTCCTAATTCTCTTTATTATCACACTACATCGTCCTGTTGTTTGTCAAACTCACGGTTTAAAAAACTTCGGAGCTACGTGTTATATCAACTCCGTTATTCAATCATTTAATACACTCGAACCAGTAACTGCATATTTACTTGGAAAAAAAAATACATATAAACAAGTAATTAACGTTCATCCTACAAAACCAGGACTTGCTTATTATTACACTGAATTATTAAAACAGTTCTATGCATTACCCCTTGTACCTTCACACATTTCATATGCATCGAATTCATTGGACTATTCAGAATTTGTTAATGAATTTAAACGAAACATTCTTGAATCGGAAAAAGATGAAGATAGTTACATCAACATAAAGGGTGCAACAGTTACCAAATACCCTTTTCAAAAACTCGCTAAAGACTATGTCATCAAACTACAAAACTTTTACAACACGTCACTCGCTGAGTTTTTGTATCGAGCCATTTATCGTACAACCGAACCAATACCAGATAATGTAAACGAGTTACTAGCCCATTGCCCACAAGAAGATGTTCCTCAATTCACTGAACGCCTTATTAGTGCACTAATTATGCATGACAGAGATTATTTCTTTTATCATACACCGCAAGCACTTATAGAACATCCTATTGGAAAACTTTTCAGAATTGAAATTACTAGAACAAAACGGTACAAAGAACATGAAAGAACTAAAACCGAGCAAACATCACGACTTACTCTTCAAATACAATTATCAGAAGAAAAAATATTTACAACGTTACAAGAATGCATCAATAACATTCTGATTGCACATACAGTTCAATTCAAGCCGCCGGAATTTGAAAAATCTGTAGAATGGATTCAACAACCACGCCTTACACATCTATCTGACATTGTAATTCTAACACTAAATCGTTTTGGTTGGGGTGAATCAGGAGGTATAAAATATTCTAATAAAATTACCATTCCACTTCAGTATGACTTTGCTCAACATCTACCTAATGACTATACTGGTCAAACACAGTATAAGCTTGTTGCCGCAATAGAACATATTGGTAAATTTGGATCAGGACACTATATTGTCTACGTCAAACAAAATGGTCAATGGTACATATGTAATGATGAACATGTGTTTGCAGTGTCTAAATCAGCTATATCTGATTATTCTGGCAAATGGGGCGCTGGTTCTCTAGAACATCGTGGCGTTAATTATGCATATGTTTATTTTTATCAACAAAGATTAGGTGAACCAACCAAAAAAGAAACACAAATAGCTAAAGAAAAACAACTTCGCCAATCATTACAAATGCTTGCACAACAGTTAAGAACACTTCAAGCTACACTCGGTGCATGAAATTTTATACCAAGAAAAAAAGTTGCAATATTGCCAAAAATTAGGTATTTTTTATACAATATGAAATACTATGGAGAGATGGCAGAGCGGTTGAATGCGACGGTCTTGAAAACCGTTAATCCTGGAGACAGGATTCGTGGGTTCGAATCCCACTCTCTCCTCCATTACAGTAGGTATTTTATGACATATGGCTCAATTTTTTGGCAAGGTTTCATTTATTGGTTTTCTTATTTCGACACCAATGAGCCCCGTTCTCGCTCAAAATAAGCTATAGCTTCATTCATTCATTAAGCCATTAATATTTTATTTAACATAAATTCGATATAAATTTTTTATTTTAAAAGTAATTCCTTTAGCGCGTACCATGACCCGAAGCCGATAGGAAGAGTGGTCATGCATTTACGCGCGTTAAAAGCTATCCAACAGCATGTTGGTATCGTTTTAGTCCAGATGTTTTAGACAAGTCCTTCGGCAAGCTCAGGATGCATAAAAAATCTGGCCCTGCCTGGGAAAGGAATTTTTTTATATTTGTACGTGACTTAGTAAATGTTGTTATACTATAAAAAAATCAATACACTTTATGGCATAATAATTATTGTTTTTGGTATCATTACTTTACTACGAATTATACATATCTTATTGTAAAAGGAGATGCACATGAAAAAAAAAGGCTTTGTACTTCTTTGGGTAATCGTACTTGTACCATGGCTTTACAATGGAACAATAACACATAAAGGCTCAACGCATAGAAGAGAAAAACCTAAAGTTAATTGCCGTGGTGCACTGACCACTAAATCTAAAAATGAATATCTGAATGTTAAAAACATTACCTTTGGTAGTTTACATGAACAAATTCTCGTATATCTTAAAACAAAAAATACTAAGCAAGATCCCCGCAAACATCGCGCCTATCTTGACCTCAAAGAAATTAGTATCATAAAAGTACTCGGTACTGTAACACACAAGAAGCAAACATTTGTAGAACTTGAAGTTACAACGCGCAAAGACAATACGGTGGGCGGATATCTTATTGAGCCAACACGCATTGTTCGTTATGATATTGGCCCTGAAGAGAGGGAAATCGATATAGAAACTGTTGATACCATTACTTTTGAAGACTGTATCAAACCAAAAGAAAACAACAATAACGAAAAATAAAAAGGACTGGCTATGCCTATAACCATAACAAAAGAAAATTATGAACAAGAAGTTATTTCAAGCAAACAACCAGTTATAATTGATGTATATGCAGATTGGTGTGGACCTTGTCAGCAAATGATGCCTATTTTTGAAGAATTAGAAAAAGAAATGAGTAATTATATATTCGTAAAGCTTAACGTCGATGAATCTCGAGAACTGGCCATTCAATTTGGTGTTACATCTATTCCTACATTTGTATTTATCAAAGACGGTCAAGTAGTCGGTAAAGAAACTGGGTATATGAGCAAAGAAGACTTTAAAACAAAAACTATTGAATTGTTAGGCTCTTGAATTCAAGACTTTTTTTGGTGGAGGCGATGGGAATCGAACCCATGTCCGTATAGCAGCAAATATTGAGCGCTACATGCTTAGTTTCTGATTTTTACCATCATAAAGCCTCTCAGAAACATGAGAATGCTATATGAGGCCAGTTGTGTGATACATCCTTGCTACACAACCAAAAATCCTTGCAAAAATGTTCTATTATTGGGTTATACGAGTCGTTTCAATGAATAGACACATGTTCACGACAAGATAGAGCGCGTTTTTACGCAGCAGCACCCATTGGTTGAGTGAATGCCTCTACTGACAAATAATTGCCTGCATTTTCTGCATTTATTGTTTTTGATCGTTCTTTAACGAGTTTCAGATCAAAACTCGGCATGCTCTCGATACTTCCTATTACACGTCGAAGCCAGGACGCCCCCGAATATTTCAAAGATTTTTGAACCTTAAGACAGTATTCAGTATAGGGCTATATTGACAGATTGTCAAGAATATCTAAGGGACATTATATTTTTTAATTGCACGTTCAGTTTCACGTTTAATATCCCGTTCTTTGAGTACTCGTTTTTTTTCTGCTTTCTTTTTTGATTTGCATAAACCAAGCTCAACTTTAATTAATCCTTTTTTAGTTGAATAGATTTTTAAGGGCACAACGGTGATACCCTTACGAGAAATATCTCCGACTAATCTGTCAATTTCTTTTTTATGAAGCAAAAGTTTTCGACTTCTGCGTTCATCTTCTTTTTTTTGAAACGCTTTTTCATAGGGTGCGATATGAGCATTTATTAAATACAGCTCACCTTGATGAACAGTCGCAAAAGAACCAGCTAGTGAGACATGACTTGCTTTTGCAGATTTTACCTCATCACCAGTTAAAACAATACCTGCTTCAATCTTATCTAAAACAGTATAATCATGAAATGCTTTTTTATTTTGCGCTAAAATTTTCATTGTTTTGGTGAACCAATTTTTTAAAAAGGCGTTGTATACCAGGATATACGGCGATACTTATTATAATACCAAGTATATTACCCCCAATTAAAAAAGACCAGAAGCAAGGTTGCGGCAACCCTAATTTTTGTTCTAAAAAAAGTGTAATCGTTTGCATCCAGTGAGGAGTAAACGGTTCAAGATTAAGGTGAAATAGTTTATAGACAATCCAATGGCCAAAAATATAATCTGCCGTATAAACAGGAATAGCAGTCCAAATATTATTGACAAAATATGTCGTTGCAAAGGTAACAGCTAAATTAAGACGAAACATCCAAGAAAAAACAAAAACCATAATACCATGAAAACCAATAAAGGGAGAAAAGGCAATGTAGTTACCCACACAAAATGAAATTGCAAGTTTGTTGGGAGATCGTTCATGTAAAATGAGTTTTAAGAAAAATTTTTTTATCCAATTAAGCATGGAGTAATCTTTTAAAAAGTTGATATTTTTTGTACACTTATTTAGAAGTATGTTATTTAATATACCTGAAGGAAATAAAAATGTCCTACTTTTTGAGGTACACGCTATGAGAAAACAGATGATTTTTTATCTTTATATGAGTGTACAACTAGTAATTTCTTTCGATTTGTGCGCTAAGGAGAACCAGTTATTAATTACAGGCTCTATTCAATTTCCCTCTACGATTTCTAAGTCACCGTCACTGAAAGTATTATATCAAGGATATAAATATCCTGTTGAAGTTGCTTCTGAGACACAACGTACAACTCGAAACGGACACTTTAAATTTTATATAGACTCAGATTGTAAAAAACTTTATATACTTGTTACTGAAAATCTCCAAATTCCTGATAAAAATAATTTTGACCACTTAAAAACATCGCCAGAGCATGCCTATCGTTTATTCAAATTAACAAAGTATGAACTAGAAACTGCAACAAAAGATGAGTCTTTAAAACTTTCTTGGTCGGTTGAAGAAATATATAAAGATGGGCAAAAAATTATTTTGCCAGACAACACTCTCATTTTTTTTATGCCACCTTCTATGATTGCAAGACTAGAAGAAGAGCCTTGGCTTGCAGATCAGCATGTGGCACGTTTACCAAAAATTGTGTTTGATGATACAATTTCAGAACAAAATCTACAGGATATTGCAATACGTATGACATTAACATTACTTAATTTTGAGCTTTTTCATGCACAATTGCCAAAGCGCTTTATGATAAGTGATAGCCGTATTATTGCTATGCCATATCTCCAACTACGCACATAATAATTAGATATTCATTTTATGTCATATACCATTCTTGGAATAGAAACATCATGTGACGAAACAGCAGCTGCAGTATACACGCCTAATGCAGGCATATTGTCCAATGTCCTTTTTTCCCAAATTGAAATACAAAAGGAATACGGAGGTGTTGTTCCTGAAATTGCCTCTCGCACACAATTAGAAAAAATAAATGGCATTGTACAAAAATCGCTTGAGGTTGCACAGGTAACATTACAGGATATAGATGTCATTGCAGTAACTAATAAACCTGGTTTACCAGGATCGTTGTTAGTTGGTGTCTGTTTTGCAAAAGGTTTAGCATGGGAAGCAAACAAAAAAATTATTGGCATTAATCATCTTGAAGGTCATGCATTTTCTTCTTTTATAGAACACAACGTTCCCTTTCCCCATATCTGTTTAACAGCTTCTGGTGGTCACACATCATTATATTACATTGAGGATTTTGGAAAATATACAATCATAGGTCAAACAATCGACGATGCTGCGGGAGAAGCATTTGACAAAATTGCAAAATTACTTAATCTGCCCTACCCTGGCGGCCCTATCATTGAACGCTTAGCACAAGAAGTTAATTTTAAAGATTTTTATAACTATCCACGCTCCAAAAAACAAACTACAAACTTTAGTTTTTCTGGTCTTAAAACTGCGGTAATGTACGACTTGGTACGTCGTGGTTACTACCAGATGAAAACTCGCACGTTCGATGCACCAGATAAAAAATTGGTACAACGGCAGGTAGCAAGTTCTTTGCTTGTCTGCATAAAAGATATTTTTATACAAAAGCTAAAACTTGCACTCAAAAAGAATTCAAGTGTGAAAGCAGTTACATTTGTAGGTGGTGTCTCATGTAACAAGTACCTTAAAGAAAAATTAGGTGTTTTTTGCAATGACCGTAGTCTTTCTTTCTTTACTCCATCCTCCCAATATTGCACTGACAATGCAGCCATGATTGCTTTTGTAGGCAGTTATAAGGCCGAGCGTGGTGAATTTTCAGATCTTTCATTGGACATTTTCTAGGTTGATATATTCATATAGAAAACATATCTCATTACATTTTGTAATAATTTACATTGCTTATTGATAAAATATTGTTTATAAAGTATAATTAATAATTATTATTAGAAACTTAAGCAGTATAAATTTAGGTGGTTATGTGAAAAAAATATTTTTTAAATATATTCTATTGTCGCTATCATTTATTGCTTTTCCATTACTTATAAGTGGAATGGAAGTTGATAAAAATGTTGAAAAAAGCTTTGAGCAAAAAGCTGATAAGCAGTTGTTAAAACTTATTGGAGAAATCACGCTAGATGGGCGACACACTGAACATGGTTTTACATGTTCTGGCTTTGCATATAATGGTGAAAAAATTTTTCGTGGACATGACGGTGGTAATTATTCCTGTCCAATGACCAATAAACTTAATGATTACCATGATCTGAAAGATACAAGCTATCTTTGGACTAAACCAATTGAATCAATGGTGCTTACGCATATTCATGGCACACTTAAAAAACCTGGTAATAAATATCATTTGTATGATCCTTGTGATTACGATGAAGAATACCGCAGAAAATATTATAGGCCAAAAAATCATCCACCTTTAACTTTAGACAATCACATTAATTGGAAAGGACCTGTAAAAATAATATCCATCACACAAGAAAAAAAAGAACTAATACAAAATGCTAACAAAAATAAAGAAACATTAAAAGAATTGCTATATGGATATAAAATAGAAAATAACACAGATAAACTGAATGCCTTAGCATTCTATCTTTTATATGATCCAAAATCACCTATATGTAATCGCCAACTAAAAAAGTGTACAGATTGTTTTTCTATATTAAATGGTATATATAAACTAAAAAAAAATATATTTAAAATTGATGAGTTGTCCAAACTCAATATAATAAAACTATATATTCCTTCTGCAAAACAAGAGAGACATAAAAATAAGCTTAAAAATCTAAATAAAAATTTTGAAACATATCTAAAAGAAAATTTTTCTTTTGAAATATTTGATTATAGTGACAAAGTTGACACTCTCAAACAAAACATAAATATGTACCTCAAAAAAGGGGGTAGCATTATTTTACCGCTCAAATATTGTGTTTTAAAAAACGATGCATTATTTTCTAATGAAGTCAATGCAGCGTCGTTATTAGAAAAATATAAAAAATTTGCAGAATGGTTATTAGTTGAAAAATGCGGTCAGCATTATATTGATAAACTTTTTTCTGAATGTGCCCGAATTAAAATAATAAAAGATGAGTATGGAAATATTACCAGAACTGAAAATACTAATAAAAAAATTTTTATGCGTTGTTTATCATTAGTGCGTGCGTATAGACTATTAAAACCGGCATGCAAGCAGCTAGAACCTGTAATATGTGAGATGGCTTACTTCGGAAAAGTTGAATGGCTAAAGACTATCATTGATATAAACGATCTAAATTTGAAAAACGAAAAGAAAATATTGAGTACGGCATTGCCACATGTATTTTGTAAGGTTGATACGGCGATTAATCAAGAGCATTTAAAACAAGAGCATTTAGAAATTATAAGGTATTTAATATCTGTTGGAGCTACCGATTGTATTGACGATGCTTTAGTGCTTGCAGGTATGCTTAGAAATTTTAGTGCTGTTGAAGTTTTACTCGATTCTGGCGCTGATCCAAATAGGCTATTTTATAAAGATGGAAACAATAAAAAACGTTGCTATTTAAGAAAAGCTTGGTATCAAAACACACTGATATTGATGAGTGTGTTATCACACCCTGATCGTAATATTGAACCTGATGAGCCAACTGATTTTGAATATCTAACTCATAAAAAAGACCAAAAGTTTAAATCTACCCTTTCAATGTTTGATATATCTTTTTTCTCTTTTTTAAACTACTACAGTTTTTTTGATAATAAAAAAATGAACAAATATAATTATTCAATGAAAGTATTAAAGCTTGCTCTTAAAGCAAGAAGAACAAAAAAAAAAGAAGACATTCAAAAAGTACGTAATCATGTTATCACTCGATATAAACAAGGATGGATTGGCTATATTGATTGTTTATTGTTCGGTACTAAGGTAGAGAATGGTATAAGAAAAAAAGCAACAAAGGTTGGCCTTATAGCTAGTGCCTTCGCGACAATCGGGATCGGGATTCCAACGTTGCTTTGGTACAAGTATCAAAATTCAGAATCAGATTCTTAATGCTATTCTTATTTTTTACTACCAACGTTACCATTTTTCTTTTGAATAGAATCTAAAAATTCCTCATTGGTTTTATGCTTTTTCATTTTATCGATTATAAATTCCATGCCTTCAATGATATTCATATTGCTAAGAAATTTACGCAATACCCACGCCTTGTTAAGAATGTCTTCAGGAAGTAAGAGCTCTTCGCGACGAGTTCCTGAAGCAATAATATCAAATGCTGGAAAAATACGACGGTTTGCAAGTTTACGATTAAGATGCATTTCCATATTACCCGTTCCTTTGAATTCTTCAAAAATAACCTCATCCATGCGAGAACCAGTTTCCACCATTGCTGTAGCCAAAATGCTCAAAGAACCATCCTCTTCCATGTTACGAGCAGCACCAAAAAAGCGTTTTGGTCGTTGCAGTGCGTGAGCATCAATACCACCGGTTAGAATTTTACCAGATGCAGGAGCGGTTGTGTTATAGGCACGAGCAAGACGAGTGATAGAATCAAGCAGAATGACAACATCTTTTTTTGCTTCAACTAAGCGTCGGGCTTTTTCAAGAACAATTTCTGCAACTTGAACATGACGTTCTGCTGGCTCATCGAATGTTGAACTAATAACTTCAACATTTTCACCCCGTATTGAATGACGCATATCTGAAACTTCTTCAGGACGTTCATCTATAAGAAGAAAAATCAAAAAAATTTCTGGGTGGTTTTTAAGTAAACTTAGTGCAATTTCTTTTAATAGTAGCGTCTTACCTACCTTTGGTGGTGCAACAATTAAACCACGTTGTCCTTTACCAATTGGTGAGAAAATGTCCATTACTCGTGATGAAATAAAATTGGGATCCGATTCTAAATTAAATTTTTCATTAGGAAATATGGGAGTTAACCGATCAAAAAATGGGCGATCGCCAAGCTTTGCAGGATCTTCAAAGTTAACCTTAATAATGCGCAACAAAGCAAAATATTTTTCATTATTTTTTGGACGCCGAATAATACCACTGACAGTATCTCCAGTACGTAAGCCGAAACGACGAATTTGTGAAGGCGATACATAAATATCATCTGGTCCAGCAATGTAGTCATACCGAGGTGAGCGTAAAAAACCAAAACCATCAGGTAATTTTTCTAAAACGCCTTCAACGTGTATTTCTTTATCCGGATCAGCTGCAAGGTCATTAATAGCGACAATAAGTTTTTCTTTAGACATTAAACTCGCATTCACAACGCCAAGCTTACGAGCATATTGATTAAGCTCAGCTAGTAACATTTCAGTGAGTTTTTTCTCCATAAAAATAAAACTCCTGTATTAAAATATATACATAACAAAAAGAATTAAGTTTGAATTAAATTACTCTGAGCAGACAAAACACACTCCACACCCACTAGAGAGGTAATATGGTTGGCTGCCTAGTTATTCTATTTAAAAAGCATTATTAACAAGTGTTAATGATATTATTTTTGTTCCCCATATAATAACAGCATAACAGGACTTGCAACATAAATGGAAGAATATGTCCCAAAAATTATGCCAACTAAAAGAGCAAGGGATAAATCTCGTAATGTTTCACCTCCAAGCAATATAATCGAAAGTACTACCAAAGCAGTAGAAATACTCGTTAACAATGTTCTCCTGAATGTCTGATTTAAACTCAAATTAACAATTTCATTCATGTTTAAACCATGCATCGAAACAAGATTTTTTTTAATATTTGAGAAAATGACAATCGTATCATTAATAGAATAACCTAAAATAAGCAACATTGCACCAATAATATTTACAGATACTTCCTTATCAAACAATAAAAAACATGTCAAAATTACAATTGCATCATGTAATAATGCAAAAACGGCCCCCAATGCAAAGCTTAACGACCAAAAGCGCCATCCAATATACAAAAGCATGATAAGCAAGGCTAGCAATACGGTACGTATCGATTTCCAACGCAATGTTTCCCCAACACCAGCACCAACACTATCAATGGAAAGTATTTGTACGTGTGTATCTTCAACACCACTTTCTACTGCAGAACGTATGCGTTCACCAAGCCCTTCAGCATCACTTTTATATTCTTTAACACGTATAAAAACATCATTTGTTATTATATCCTCGCGTAGTACTGCGTTTTTCCAACCATGTTCATCAAGAATTTTTTTAATAGTCTCGCTTCCTATTGGTTTACTTGGACGAAGTAACACTTGAGTTCCACCAGTAAAGTCAACGCTATATGTAAAAGCATATCCACGAGTATATTGTTTGTAGAAAAATGTACCAATAAAGGTTCCAAATATAAACAATGAAAATAATGTACATAGTATACGATACTTAAAAAAATCGATCATTGTACTCTCCAGGTTATACCTTAGATTTGAATACCATTTGCATGCTTAAAAAATTATGCTTTTTCATGAACTATTCTTTACTATTAATTATCTTTTTTTACAGAAAGGGAAATAATAGAGACATATTTACGACCTTGGTTACCATAGTGGAATTTTATTAGACCTACTCCTTTAGCAAAAAGGGTATGATCTTTGCCCATACCAACTAGTTTTCCAGGATGAATACGTGTGCCACGTTGACGTATAATAATTTCACCACCTTCTACCTTTTGGCCATCAAATAATTTAACACCTAATCGTCTACCTTTACTATCACGGCCATTCTGACTAGAACCACCTGATTTACTAGTTGCCATTTTAAAAATCCTTTGATTGTTACTGTAATAAAATTACGGTTTTGAACAAATTGGAGATACCGGAGAAATCCACTACCTTCTTTAAGTATCCCAGTAGAAAATCTAAATGTCAACTATTGGTTCCTTGCCTGAAGACATATGAAATTCTCTCCACGCAGATAATGAAATAGGAAAATAAGGTTGAGCTAGTTCTAATAGCCCTTCTGCGTAAGCTCTAATTTCATGTTGTGCTCCCGGGTCAAGGCGTAGTTTAAGAAAGTGCATTAGTGAATGGAGATTGCAGGTATAAATGAATTCTGTATAAATACATACAGGTAAAACACCACGGGCTAATTCTCGACATATACCACCTTCAAGCATTTTATGGTAGGTTTCAATTGCCAAGTTGATAGACCGTTTATAATCCTCAAGAAGTTCTTCATTTTTAAAATTCGGCCCTGATACTTGTTTATTGATTTTGTCTTGTGTGCGCCATTTAGATGGAATATAAAATTCAAATTTTGCCTTGGCATAACGGTAGCTTAATTCATTGTATGAATTCATACGATGACGCATCCATTGCCGAACTACAAAAATAGGTGCTTTAACCCGAAATGATAGTTGATTGTGCTCAAAAGGACTAGTATGTTGGTATTCCATTAAAAATTGAATAAGCTTTTTGTCACGTTCTGAAACTTCCGTTGATACCTTGCCATACGAAACACGTGCAGCATTAACAATATCTAGATCAGATCCAGAAATACGTATAAGTGCTAAGGAACTAATGCCATCACCTAATGGATCGAGATTGTGTTTTTGTTTTTCGTGAGTAGGTTCTTGTGTAAGAAGTTGTTCTATGTGCATAGATTTTCCTTAAACTGTCTGGTTATTTTAAGTAGCAAGTTATTCTAATTAATTGATATTCATTATAACTTATGTTTAGTGTATCCAGTTAGAATAGTAATGTAAAAAATCTGATTGTAGTATAGCAACATTCACTAAGTCACTCACAAATATAAAAATATTATTTTAAATTTAAAAAGAAATGCCTTTCCCAGGCGGGGCCAAATCTTTTGCTTGTCCCCAGCCGTCGTATAAAACTATGGCGGGCAGGCAAAAGATCTGGACTAAAACAACACCAACTTGCAGTTGGATCTTTTTTCGCGCGTAAATTCATGACCACTCTTCCTAACGGCTTCGGGTCATGGTACGCGCTATCGGTTTTTTATTTTAAAAACAGCTCCTGATATTTGTATTGACAAATAGACACTTCTCCTATAAGCTGGTTTGGTAATGCAAAATGTATAGTGAGGTTTTATTTCATATTAGAGCTTGAATGAACAAGGTTAAAAAAAACTTATTTATATCAAAACATATATTGTTTTTTAGTTTTTTAATTACAAATTTCCATGGAATAATTTATGCCATGGAAATAGAAAAGCTGGGTGATAAAGCTCAAGAAGTAGCAACTAAAAACCCAGATAGAATACTTCATTGGAAAGATTCCCCTCAGAGTAAATGGGAAATTGTACAATTTCGAAAAGCGCTTGTGAGAGACATTGAATTTAACAATAATTTTGAGTTTGTAAAAGTAGAAGGTGATCCCTACAACTATCTTGGAAGAGGTAGAGAAGGAATAGTTTACTTAGCGAGAGAAAAAGAATCCGGAAAATTGATGGCAATCAAAGTAAAATGCGAAAGACAACCTAACAAGCATCCTTATAATGGACCGGAAGAGGTACAAGCCGTTGAGTTGTTTAGCAAGGCAACAGGGTATACATTTTATGCAAAAAATTTTTCGATATTTAACGCTAAGAGTTTTATTAAGGGGCAAAATTTAGAGGAATTATTAAAATCAAATGAACTTTTTGATAAGAGTGATAAAAGCAAAAAAACGCTTGGTAAACTTAAGGAGCTATTTAATAGCTTGATTGTTGCAAAAGTGTTTTTCGGAGATATAGCCCCCGAAAATTTTATTTTTGATGGTAAAAAATTTTATATAGTTGACCTAAGACCTTTTAAAATTTGTTTAGATGTGAAAACAACGCGAAAAGAATATAAATATGTAATACTTGAGAGAGAAGATGGAAAAGTTAATGCTATTGCTTGGGTGCGTGATAGGTGGTACCATCCAAATTGCAATGAAGAAGATAAGGCTAAATTCATAAAGTTTATCACTGATGTGCTTAACGGCATTTAGAGAGCCCTATTTACTTACGTGATTACTGCGGTCGCCCTGCTTCATCAGCAGGCGTTTCCGTATAATATTCAACATTAACGGAAGTTACAAATGAAATTTTCAAAATCAATATTGTTTTTTGGTTGTATAATCATGTTTCTGCATGGAATAGTTTATGCAAGAAAAATGGAAGAAGAGCTTAATGATAAAGCTCAAAAGGTAGCAACTTTTTTAGAAAAATTTGATGTCACAGATGAAGCAAAAAAAGAGATGATTACTTATTTCAGTAGGCCAGAGGCAGGTATTCCAATTTTTCTAAAAATTAAAAGTCAAAAATCATCGTGGTATGAAGAACTTAAAAGAATTGTAAAAAACTTAGAGAAAATAGTATTTTCTTACACGCTAACTGAATGGAAAATTCAGCTTTTAGCAGAATGGGCTCGATTAAAAAAAAGATACATTTCTTATCCTTCTGATATTGAAATTGGGTATAAAAAATATGAAAAAGCAACAAAATTACTAGAAAAATTAAGGGGAAACACCAAGTTACCCGAAAATATTATAATACCGGTTTTTGAAAGGCAATATTCAGAAATATACCCTGTTTGGCTTAATAATATGTATACAAATTTAACAAGTAAAAATAACTTACATTATTGTATTATGTTAAATGCAAACCTTGATGAAAAATATTTCGACGATGATGTCATTGCCCAGGAGTTAGGACATGAGATTGCTCATATAGAAAGAGGTTTCTGGAGGCCATATAGAAATCTATTATTTGCTAAAATTGGTTTAGTTGCTTTCTTTAGTTTGTTATTGTATACAACATTTGATAATACTAAATTTAAATCGTCATTTGAACCATGGATATATAGCTTATATGGAGTACCATGCGCAGACTTATTTAAATGTTATTTTAAACGCTTAGAAGAAAAAGCATGCGACTTGCGAGCAATAGAAATTTGTAAGTCAGGTAAGGGATTGAGAAAATTATATTTGTTAGAGCCAATGGTTGAAAGCAAGTATTTCGGAAATGATTGGGAAATTTTAGAGATGAAATTTAGAAAACGTAAAAAGCCCTTAGAATATAGTTGGTGGCATTTGCTATTTTACGAACATACTCATCCTAGCAATGCTGCACGTATACGCTATTGCACAGAATATGCAAAAAAACTTGGATACGAATGCGATTAGCTAAAAAACTTTTGAACTCATTATTTGGTAGCTTCTTGCCAGTCGTTACCCAAACGCGTTATTACTTGTAATGGTACATTCCAATCAACAACATGTTCAAGCACATCTTTGACTAAAGATTCAACTTTTTCTTTTTGTTTACATGCAACTGAAATAAGTAGTTCGTCATGAATTTGCAAAATAAGATGTGCATCAATATTTTTTTCTTGTAAAATGCGGCTGAAGTTAATCATGCTAAGTTTCATTAGTTCAGCTGTGGTGCCCTGTGCTTTAGTATTAATTGCAATGCGTTTTGCTGCATCATAGAGCGTTTTATTTTGTTCATATATACCTGGAATATAACGACGTCGTCCCCAGTAAGTAGTAACATAGCCATGTTCTTTGGTTTCTTCAATAACTTTTTCCATCCATGCAGAAACACCTGGATATTGCGCAAAGTATTTTTCTATATATTGTTTTGCATCTCCAAATGAAATTTTCAAATCTTGAGAAAGGCCATAGGGTGTTAATCCATACAAAATACTAAAATTGATTCTTTTTCCTATTTTACGCTGTTCATTAGTAACTTTATT
>SDBT01010140.1_pt1 | contig 15239 bp, 19 predicted proteins | sample 2277101 | NCBI WGS metagenome assembly SDBT01 (sample SAMN10404973, study PRJNA504765) | marine sediment metagenome | isolation source: marine sediment core GS10_PC15, 103 cmbsf | place: Arctic Ocean: Southern Knipovich Ridge | collected 2010 | reverse complement strand
CGCTGATAATTCAGAATGCCTGTGCAAAGCATCAGCCATAGAATTATCGAGTAGAGGGTCTAGCCCTAGTAGTGTTAAAGTCTCTGCCAATGTTTTCTTGACAAAGGCATCATCCCCAGAAGCCACTAGGAAGTCATTGGCAGCATCGGCTAAGGAGTGTAGAATATACTGGGTATGGTCATCATCCAGCAATCCTGTTAATGCCGCATGGTCAGTCGCTACATAAGTTCCCGATGGCAGGTTGGAGACTGTCCTTAAATCCTGTGTCTCTACATATGTCTCACTTGTCCCACTTCTCCGTAGTATTACTCGGTATAGAAGTTTCATTTCAGGGAAGGGCAGAGTTCCCAGAGACAGTGATTCGTATTTATTTAAGTCCCTAGCATTTTTAAGAAGTGCGTCTTGTCTCTGTCCAGGCATTGACCAGATAGGAGTTGCCGTATCCAGTGTAGCAAATATCCAGTAAGCCACGTATGAATTATTATCTACATCTGTGAGGTCAGTTAAGTTGTCATATTGGAGTACACCCGCAACCTCCACCACATAAGCATTCTGTGCAGCAACGAATGTGTAAACACTACTGGCATGATAAAATGGGGTGCACTGTGTTTTAGCACCTATGGCGTATTCTAAATCCTCATCATGGATGACACCTGAAGTTAGCGATATTGCCGCTGGGTTGGTGAATGTTCCTACCAACCCAGACTCAAACCTAGTTCCTACTGTATAATGTAATAGGTCGTGGGTAGCAGCATCCATAACTGTACCGTGCCGTTCATCACATATCCTACCTGCCGTTCCGTTAAAGTAGAGAACAGCCACAGGGCAGGAATCAGCAGCGACTATGTCCCACGAGGTTGTCTTTGTAGCTGTGAGAGTACCCGATGAATTAAAGGCTATGTACCAAGTACCAATATCATTAGCATCTCCATTGGGTAACGATACTGTCTGGTTCACTGTCTTTGTGAACTTTACACCCTTGATGTAGAAGTCAAAACTACCATTAGTCTTGGCTAGTGTTATCGTTGGAGATGAAAATGTTGGCGTAGATGTATCTGTGGTATTAGGAAATCCAGTAGGCTCTTTAATTGTCTGTGTTAAATCATAAGCCCAGTTAGAGGTTATCGGTTCGTTAGTTTCACCATCTACGGGCACATCATCTAAGACTAATGATACAACACCACTAGATACAGTAAAACTTTCTGAGTTGAAAGAGGCTACCCCCTTATTACTTGTAGTGGCTAATTCCCCCGTTACCGTTACAGTAGAGCCAGTTGAGGTCGTGTTTATCCCTTCCCCTGCAGCAAGCGTTAGGGCTAAATCATTAGAGGTAGCTGTGTTAGAATCCTCCGTAGTGATAACCACTTCGCCGTGAGCATCCACATCATTAACGTGGTCGTAAGCCCAATTACTTGAAATAGGGAATTCAATCTCCCCGTTTACAGCTGTATCATCTACATCATTAGTGTGAATATATTTACGTTCTACTGCGTTCTCATCAAAGCCCCTGAAGTTAGAACCTTCCATCCAGATATATCCAGCCCTACTCAATGAGGCTACAAAATATACATTAGCACCATAGCTTGTTCCTACAGAGTTTGTGGCATAAGCCCTGACATAATAAGCAGTTCCTGGAGTTAAACCTGTCATTGCTGAAGTGAAAGCACCTGTAGCCGAAGCAGCGCCATTATCAACATGGTCATTTGAGGTGGTTGGGTTAGTTGAGGTATTCCAGCAATGTCCGTGTGCTGTTACAGAAGTATCCCCCAATATTGTGATATTCCCCTGCCCTGTTGCAGTTACCCCCACCACATCTTTTACTACTTGGGTGGTTACTGTTGGTGCAGCAAGGTCTCCCCAATCCTCAAAAAACCAATCGGGGTCTGCTGTTGTATTCCAAGAAGCCCCAGCATCATCTGACCACTCGTCATTCCCATTAGCATAGCTAGTATTGCTCTTTCCCACATAGAGAGTATTGTCTGCCGAAGTGACCCGAACAACGATTGCATATTTAGTGCTAGCTGCGAGAGAGTAACCTGTATTAAAAGTCGTTTCAAACCAATAGGTTGTTATATCTGCTGGGGAACCTGTTGTATAAACTAAAATGCTAGCCCCATTAAATGTACCAATAGCTAGGTCAGAACCAGTAGGATGCCCACTCCCATCTGTTGCCCTTATAGACACAGTTATTGTGCCTGGTGAGTTATTGCCCCGCCAAGCAACTAGCTTTACCGATGATATAGTATGTTGGGTTTGAGGCGTAAAGGTCATTGCCCGCCAATTGTCACCGATAACCCCATAAGAACCTGGCGTTGAGGTAGTACTATTGTTAGATTGATACTTGGTAGCCATTTAATGTCCCCCAGGGTACATATCAGTTCCTATTGGTATTTTAAGCTCCCAGAGAAATACTCCCTTAGTAGAAGCACTTCCTGCTCCTATTGCGGTGATTGTGTTTTGGGTAATATGATGTATAATTGTCTCTAACTCTTGTGGGTCAGGGATAAAGGTTAGCTTTCTTTTAGGGGTTAATACAACGCCTTTAGCCATTAGCTGAACGAAACCTCCTGAAGTCTTACTCGCATCCCGAGCTCAGGCTCATCGCCCTTTTCATGTAAAATCTCGACTTCCTGCGGATACCCAGGCATCATCACGGCATAATGATATGAGCCCCCCGTTGATTCACCATATCGCAAATCAGCAAACTTTAAGAGTGTTGTAGTTGTTCTGCCAGTATGCAGGAATGCCCTGAGTGTCTCTGTAGTCTTCCCTGGCTCACTACCAATAGCATAGGTAGCTTCGTGTATCCTGACTGTAGTTGGTTTTTCTGTACCCTTTGCTTGAAAGAGAGTTACAACTGGCGTTGCTGTGCTTCCGCCACTGGTAAGGTGTAATTCAAACTGTATGCGCTTATTGTTTAATGCCGAAGAGAGATTGGTTTCTACTACCCCCGCTGTGTTATAGGCAGTCACCACAGATGCCCCAGTTGATATGTCAGTATCATCTCGGTATTTAACCTCAACCTTCTCATTGGAACCAGCTGCTGCCCTTATCCCCGCAGCAACCCTATGCTGCTCTACTACTACCGATTGCCACATTTTGTCCCAGTTGGCATCTGTTCCATAGTCATAACTCATTCTTACCATACCAGAGGCACAATATGTGTAAGCAGAATCTGCACTCGGATTGTCAGCAAGTTTCACATAGGCCGTAGTCGTCCCGTAGCCGAACCATAACCTTCTGTCTGTAGCTGAGTGTTGGACTACTAACATTGCGGCAACAGCGTTTTCCCCACAATAAACCCACGGACACCACTGCCACCTTAATTCTCCACCCTTGCGAACTTCCCTACCTTTATAGATGGTGTAAATTGGTGATGCAGCCCCATCCTTGATAGCAACATAGAGCCACTCTTTATCGGCAGCAAGACCAACAACATCTCCCCTCTTGCCTATATCCCCCAAATTCTGTAGAGGTCCCATTGGTTCATAGGCATTGTAGGAAGTGATTTCACCCATACCATCTATTTCAGAATGATATATGCCTGCTTGCCATTCAGTTACATATTTGAAGTTATCCGTTGACCTGTTGGCTCGGAGGTCGGGTCTTAGTTGATGTTGTCCGCCATCGGAGTCAAAGTGGAATAAACCATCAGTTCTACCAACCATAAAGTTATCGTTACTTAGGAATAAATTAGTTATATTATCAGCCGTATCACCAATAAGATTAGCCGAACCCCATTGTGTAGTAGTGACACCTGTCCCTGTATTAGAATAGACTTCATTGGGTTGCTTGAATGCCCAGAAAACTTCAGCTGTTCCTGCTGCGTTATGTGACACAAGGAACTTTTGAAAGGTATTAGTGGTTAAACCAGAGGCTGTCCAATTATTCCCGCCATCCGAGGAATACATATAGGCAGTTGAACTACCACGAGCAGCAAACATATATTCACCATAAGCTATCAGGTCGGTAGCGTTTGCTACTAGCGTAGTGGCGGCAGTCCAACCCGTAGTGTAGATATATGCCTTCCCTGCTGTAATACAAAGTAACTTAGAATTAGTCGGGTCCCAAGAGAACTTAACTACCGCCGAGTCTAAATTGCCACTATCCCCTATTTCACCTACAGTATTGATTAGTGGGCCGAGAAATACCTTGCCTTCTTGCGTGGTATCAATAGACTGTCCCTCGTAGTAGGCATCTGGATTTCTCTTATCGTGCTGTCCGTGTCCGTCTATCCAGTTGGCTTGCGTGTATAAAAGAGGCTCCCTGTATTGAGGTATATCTTCAATAACCCGATACATAGCAGAGCCATCTTCATTCCTTATTAACTTCAGCCCCTTTGTGGAAGTACCATTATATATCTCGTGGTCATAAGTATGCCTTGCCATTTTATCTCCAACTCACTGTCGCTGGTTGACTGGTCATTCCGAACCTGTTAATGCGTTCTCTTAATTCAGCCTGCCAGTAAGCCATAGATTGTGCCCATTCCTTGCTTTCACCAGAAGTATAATTGGGAACTATCCTTTGCTGGCAGAGATAAATCATTGCCTGTGCTATTAAGATTTCTATTTGTGGGTCATCTAAATCTATAGAGTCATCATCCCAGTCAGTTCCTATTACACCAGATGTATCGTGGAAGTATAAGTATCTATTACCTAATATGCGAAGTCTATAGTCAGGCGAAACGCCACTAGGTAACTGCATATACCCGTTTGTCTGGTCATATCTAATATTATGAATTAAACTCCACGGCTCTTGCATACTGTAATTTGATGGCTCAATGAGAACCTGATGAGGTTTGTTTTGAGCCAGCCCCAGGCCACCGATGTATAATCTTGGACTGTCTGAACTACTAGCTATAACCCTTGCATCATCAATGTAGGCAGTATTGGCAGTAGAAAGATATATCCTGAATTCTATAGCTGTTGGATTATCCTGAATTGTCGCCTGAACACTCAAGGGGTCGCCGTGTTCTGTCCAGGCAGCTTCAGCAGTCCTGTAAGACGAGGAAGTTGTGGTAGTCCCATCATAAATTGCTATTTTCAAGGTGCTTGCCGTAGCACAATATCCTTGAACTGTGAAGGTTACCGTCTTACCTGCTAGGTGCTTTAAGTCATCCCATTCAGAGATGCCCTGATAAATGTAGCCAGCCGTAGTCAATTTACAGCTTCTTGCACTGTGCTTAAATAATAGTGCTGTTGTGGTCTCTGTGGTTACCGTAGTAGAGTTTGACCAATAGGTAGGGTTATCGGATGCAGTCCATATCTCAAATGAGCCATCTTTTAACCAGTTCCCTGATACATGAGACTCATCCCTGATTTCTATAAATAAATGAGGATAGAGAGCCGTGGCTGCATGAATTAAAGCTCGCCTCTTTTCCGAAGCAGTAAATAATCTATGAATCTCATAAGATACACCAGCGACATTATTAGAGCCGTGGGCAAGCATTGTCAACACTCCCGTGGAGGTGGTAGTGGCTAAAGTTGAGAGCTTGCGTTCCTCATCGTTATTAACAGTAGCATCAGTTATCAGGTCATACATTTCCTTATCACCATCTATCCAGTCGTCTGCCTTAGCTGCTAATGCTGTATCGGTAAGAGTTGTTGTGGCTGGTGTTGTAGGTGTAGTTGATTCACTTGCCCAGTAATCACCCATCTCCTTGGAAAGTAAAACCCTACAAACTGCTAAAGTTGAACTCATCTTTTCACCTCTGGATTAGCTATCACATTAAATTCAATCTTGTGTGTTCTTTCAAGTTCACTGGGTAGTGTTAAAACAAAGTAAGCCTTATAAAGTCCCCGAGTAGCAGTTACGCTTCCAGGCACATTGTAACTTACTTTGTTCCCATCAACGGCAGCTTCTGTGTTATCTATGTATTCATTGGTGGGCTTTAGGATATGAACAACACAAGAGGTCGGGGTCACATCACCATCAGCATCAGAAACTGTAAACTTTAATGGAACACCATCCCCTGTGTAATAAGGTGTACTCATATATTCACCCCTGTAAATCTAATCGTATCTTCAATGTTTCCAAATGATATACTATCTCTAATTGTATTAAAGGTAAGCCTATCCCCTGCGTCCACAAATTTCAGCGAATCACCTTTATTAGAGAACGCAAGGGTATCCTCAATATCTGTGCACTTAACAAACCGCTTGTCAAACTCGGTGAACTCCCAAGGGAATATTAGAGGGAATTTACCTTTTGTCAACTTGGTGCCTCCGTAGGCTGAGTAGACACAGTAATACCAACCGCAGCCACCTTATTTGAATCGGTTAAGTTGACTTCAGCATCATCCAGTATGTCTGTGCGGACAGGGCTGCCATAGGTGCCTGCCCCATCTACCCCAACCCGTGTAAACTTACGATAGTTGTGAGTATGGGCATCATAGACAGTTTGACTTACGCCCCCTGTAGGAAACTCAGTTACTTCCCTAGCCATTTACTACACCGCAGTATCTTCGTTATCGGCTTCTATATTACCAGCAGCATTGATGTGAACACCATAGATTTTCTTCTCCCCTGCTAACGGTGTGCTAGTGACAAAACCAATATCCACATCGGCTTGTCCCAAGAGAGCAGTCTGGATTTCAGCAGCAGTCTGGTCGGCAGCTGCACCATCTTCTGGGGAAGTTGTCCAAGTAAATAGGGTCTTGATGTCTGCTTCCGTCTGGTCGGCTGTGGCACTGTCCTCAACCGTGCCTAACTTGGTCTGCTCGGTAGTACTCATCCTCTTGTAAGTAGTGCCATCGGGTAGGCCATCAAGGTCAGCTGCTGTGATGAACTCCGTTACTTCTCTTGCCATTGTATCCTCCTTTTTACGGTTCTAGTGTATCAGAATGTACGAAGACAGGATAATATTTACTTCCTATCTTCTTCATATATAATCCATAGCATTTGTAGTATGTACTGGGTGGGTTGGAAACTATAAGCTCCCCGTCCTCATCAAGTGTATGTATATCTTCCCCCATCCACTCCTCAACGGTTTCTATTCCTACCCCAACATTAGTATGTATTATTTTAGCCATTTACTTCACATCTCTAAGTATTAGCTACGAAGGCATTATCCTTCATATTACCAGGTATTCTGCCAGTTGGATTGTCTGCAAGGTTTAATGCTGTAGTTGCGTTAATCATATTCCCAGAGAATACAATCATTCCAGTGGTAGCATTGTCATCAACACCAATGGCACTAATATACCCCGAACCACCAAGTGTGTTATTCCTAACCTCAGAACCCCAAGCGTTGAGACACGCTGCGGCGATTCTAACTACTGCCACGCTTCCCTCAATGTGGCAGTTTTCAACCAAACATAGGTGGAAGTGAGTGCTAGTAACATCAAGTCCACAGTCTGGCCCAGAGTTTATCCCAGAAGCACTTCCCCAATGGGAGTTTCTTATGACTAATCCACTTGCCTTGCCAACGGAAAAACCAGCTTCTGGGGAACTAGTGGGGTCTCCATTGGTTATAAACGCACAGTTATCAAAGACGCATCGGTATAGATTTGCTGCCTTAAACATATAGTTATTCTGTCCTGCTTGGAACTGTATGTTATAGACATTAAGACCCCTAATGGTATTAGCAGTAACAACTCCATATCCAGTGCCAGAATCTGCTCCAATCCTTGCAATACCCGCACCATTTCCACGAACATCAGCACCAAGTCCAATTATATTACAGTAACTGGGTAGGGCGGTAAGGGCAGTATAAGCTGTTCCCGTTCCCTGCACGAAGATATTATTCCTGATGTATTCATTGGTAGCAGCGGGTAGGGCACGATATGTTTCAGAAGCTGTGGCTGCTGTACTTACCTCATCCATTGCATCGTCCCACGACAAACCACTGCCAGTAGCACTACCAGTAATGTTATTTACATAGTAGTTCCTGCCCTGACCTATCCCTGCCATCGCTAGAAGAGCATCCTTGCTCTTAGTTTCCCCAAATATACTTAATCCATCATTTCCTAACATCACATACTCCATCCACGAACTTTGAAGCTAACAGCAGAGGTAGATTGCTTGGGCGTAGATACGACCTTGATATGCTCCCATCCCCCTAACTTGAATGTATCAGTATACCCACCTGTCGTGGTTGCGGTAGTTATCCCATCACCTAAGTCCTGATATGTTCCACCCGCAACATCAGATACTTTAATCTTAATTGTGGCACTATCTATTGCAGGGATAATTATATCGAGAAAGTCACAAATATACTCTAAGTCAACCTCGCCACTGTCTGTGGCTTCATCCGCTATTGTTGCTGTTTTCCACCCACGATATATGCTCATTCACACACCTCCATATTAAAAGACAAGGAGCATCCTACAATGAGAATGCCCCTCGTTGATTTCTTTTTCATACACACACACTCCTTTTAAGGTCTATTTAGTTTTTGCCTTGTCTTTTGCACTTACATAGAGTGGGGCATCAGGTGTTCCTGCTGGTTTTCCCACAACTCTATTCATAAGTGTTTTCTGAAATTCCCTGTCTTCCTTTTTCTCCTTGTCTGTCCGTTCCTGCTCAATGGCATCCCACTCCATCTTGTGTTTCTTCATCATGTGTCGCCTTACCTGATAGGGTGAGTTCAGGGTAGACTTTGGGCATACCGCCAGACCTATTTCATCGTAGTGCTTTCTATTCGGGTCATCTTTGTGCAGTAGACACTTATACTCACCTAGCGTGGGAGTAATCCCTGGCTTTACTGTGGTGTATACAGGTCTACCATCAGCCCTCTTTAATTGTAATTTCCTCCGTAGCATATTCAAATTGACTACACTGCGGTCTCCTGTCCTGGTATTGTAGAGATAGGTGTGACCAGCACTCTTCAGTTCCGACATTATCATCGGGGAGGGTACTTCATCATCCCCCCTATGAATTACTCCACCCTTGCCTATCTCCCCAGGTTCTTTAACCGCCTCTGCCTCTGCCACCATTTTCTCGATTAGTACCGTGTTTTCTGTTTCGCTTGTTGTCATTGCTCTATCACTCCTTTATATTATTTACTTGAGCAAGTTCCCTTTTATCAAACAAGTCATTCCCTCTTCTCTGGTTAGCAATATCCCTTAGTTCTCCTACGGTGTGTTCAATATAAAATCTTCCAGTTATTTCGTCCTTAGCACCTCCTAGAATATTGAACTGATCAGCCTTGGTTTTTAACCCTAAGTCCTTTTTGTACTCCGCAGGTTTATCACCCCTCATAACATAGATTATCTGATACCTGTGAAAACCCCTTGAGTCAGGAGACTGTAGGTTAGTTTCCTGTAGTCCCAGACAAGGTTCATCTTCAGTTACCCAGTTTGTTCCATATCGCAGTCTCATTTCACCTCTTTAGAACGGGAGGGGAGATTGCTCCCCCCTCCACGCCAAAGGGGGTAATCCTGCCCTTTATGGGCAGGCTACCACACAGCCTGTGCCTTTTTCTGCGTTCCCTCAAAAGCCTTTCGCTCTGCATCGGGTTTCCAGTGTCTATCTGGCATACCCTTACCTTTCGGTGCATTGAGAGTAGCTAACGCCATATCATTGCTAGTCTGTTTCATTTTGAAACTAGAAAGAGATATTTTGATTTGCATAACCTTCCCACACTCACATATTTGTGGTTGGTCATACTCTTGAAAAGGAAGGATTACTTCCCTCTCGTTTCCACACCCACAGCGAAGTTCGTATATAGGCATATACATACCCCCTTATTAGTTAGCTTGAGCAGCATAGCGGGTTTCAGTCTTACCAGTACCACCCTCGTTTACGATGTTACCAATGACCAGTCCTGTCGTAGCTGCGTCAATGGCATCAGCAGCAGAGATGTAATTACCCGCTATGGTCGTATAGAGTCCCCCTGTGATACCTGTGCCAGAACATTGCCCAGTCAATCCTGCAATGACATTGTTGCGAATGCATGTGCCAAGCCAGTTGGCAGTTTTGGTGCAAAGTATCCCTGTGGTCGTGCCCAAAATGAGATTGTCCTCAATTAAGTTGCTGTTATCAGGGCCAGAGTTCGCTATATCCATTCCATAAACTGGGGAGTAGGCACCATTAGTTTGGCCTATGACGCAATGCCTGATAAGATTGTGAGCAAAACTGCCATCACATTCAATGCCAGCGTTTATTTGTTCAGCTTGGGTTGTCTGTGTGTGCTGACCAAACCAGCAATCCTCAAGACGACAACGGAACATATTTTGAACATCCAGAGCATTACTTGCAGAGCCATCGGCACCGACCATAAGGTTAAACATATTGACACCTCTGGTTGTACCAGCATCGGCAATACCATCGGCATTACCGTTAATTGCGCCAATGATAACTGTGCCCTTGTCCATACCAACAAAGTGGTCTCCCAGACCGACTATATTAACGTGTTGCCCTAAGTCGGTAAGGGCATCGTAGTAATCAGCAGCGGTGTAAGCGGTAGTAATCTGGCACGTTCCCTGTACGATAATAGTGTTTCTAACATAGTCGTTTCGGGTGTCTGCTCTACCACCAGGGTCGCCGCCAAGTGTACGATAAGCCTCGGATAGGACTATGGCAGCATTTATTTGGTCTACGGCAGAACCCCAAGATAATCCGTCAGCACCTGAACTACCAGTAATGTTGTTGACATAGTAAGTTCTTCCTACCGTAGAGGCGTAGTCAGCAACCTTCACACCATCTACATAAATTCCCAAGCTCTTTGAAGCGGGGTTATAAAGAAAACCCCTTTTTGCGGCTCCTATATTTATAGCCATTTTTCCTCCTAAGATGCTGAACAGGTCAGCACCTGAATCTTAGTAGGGTGATTTCAGACTCACCCTTAAAGCCTTCTTAATTTTTAACTTCTTCCACCTTCAATATAAAGGTAATCAATATCCAAGCTCCTTGCGGTAGTACTTGACCTATTCTCCACTAGGACAGTTGCACAAAGTTTGTCACTTGCCGTAACAGCATCCTTAACCTCTCCTACATACTTGCCATCAATGAAGAACTTGGCATCTCCCTCCTCATTTACCACGACACGTAATGTTTGGTCAGTTATAGTCGGTGCAATCTCAGTATTAACTGAAGTCGCATCGGCATCTGCCTTAACACCAACTAGATACCAATAATCATTGTCAGCAGCAGTGTCATACATAAAGCCTACTGCATCTGGAGCTGTGGTGGTTAGTGTAGTTCCCGACATTTCAATGGGATTCTGAAGAGTGGTTCCCTGAGCAACATCGGAGAACCCGATAAAATAGGCCCTGGTTAAAATATCCGTTACGCTCTTTACCCTAGCTTCAAAAGTAAGGGGTCCACCATTTTCTGGCTCCCAAATTAGTGTTGAGCTAGTAGACTCAATATTCCCAGTAGTTGTGCCAGTAGTTATCCGCTGATACCCATTGTCGTCAATGTTAATTGAGGTGCTTCCTGTCCCCGAAGTTCCTGGTAACCAATCATTTGTCTCATCAACCGCAGGTCCAAGGAAATCTTCAAATACTTTTACCTTCCCAAATCCTGTATCTGTTGCCATTTAACTTGTCTCCTTATACTTATTCTTACGCAACCTAAGTTCTAGGAGCGTCTTTCTGTCTAGTTATTTATGAGGTAGGAGTAGCCGCATCACTGTAAATTTCTACGCCCCAGTGGTCAGCCCTTTCACCATAGGCATATTCGTCATAGTGATATATTGCAGTCGCTCCACCACCGATTTCCTCTTTCCTTACCGCTATCGCCCTAGGTGCTCGTCCTTGAACCAGAACGATTGCCTCCTGAGCAAATACTCCGCCCTTAGCATCGTTAGTTGTTGCGTTAATTGAGATGTTGCCATCAGGATAGAGTTGGGCACCAGCAATCATACCCCTGAATCCTTCAGTGAATACCCTCGCTGTTAATCCCTCACTCACCTCATAAGTACCGATACCAGATATAATTTCGTCATCAATGTCTTTTATCTGGTAAGGGTGTAAGACGCATCGGTATGGAGGGTTGCCAGGTTCAGTTGAGTTACCCTTGATAACAGCCACAGCCGCAGATATATGTCCGCTGGTTAAGGTTGAACCAGCCCCACAATGCTCAGTGCTGAAGCCATCCAGAACCGTTATACCGTCTTCGTCTTTCTTACGCTGAATTGCGTTCTGTGCTAGTGAGCCGATTTTGGCATACGCATTCTTGGATATTCTTTTCGCTACCCTATCGGTAACTAAAGTTTCAATACCCACAACATACGGAGTAACAGTGAATATATTGTCAGTAATCAGTTGTGGATTATTTAGTACAGTAGTCTCGGTGACATTCAAGGCAGTAAGCTGGTCTAGTGAAATTTCGTTCCAGTTTAAGCCTATCCCCTCACCAAGAGTTTGTTTTTCTACCAATTGGGGCATAACCCCTTCGTGCTCCCTGATGATTCTTGCCTGTGCTATAAGCGTAGGCAGACTATCAGCAAGGTCAATGGTAGTCGTGTTTCCTGAAGCCATAGTAGCCTCCTTATTTCATTAGTTTTTCCGCTCGTGCTTTGTTTTCCTTTGTAAAAGGAATCTCACCTGTACCAAATTTCGTTAGAAAATCGGCATCAGATGTACTACCCACACCCGCAGATGTGGTAGTGTCCACTGTATCAAGACCTAAATCCTTGCGAAGTTTAGCCTCTAAATCGGTAAACTCCTGCTTCCGTTTATCATCTGCCAACTTAGCATTCTCCTTTTGAATCTTGCTTACCGAGGCTAAAATCTTACCCTGCCTGTCTGTTAAACTCAGGTTGTCGCTATCACCCCACTCTATTCCCTTGTCATCGGGGTCAATCCCTAAGTCTGTAATATGCTGGCGGATATTTGATTCAAAGGCATCTACAGTCTTTTTGACTGCTGCCTCCTGTTGTCGCCTCGCCTCTAGTTGGCTACGGTATTGGTCTTGCCTCTTTGGCTTTGCTACTTCAGCTTCTTCACCTGTAGTAGCATCTAAGGCTGCTATTGCATCCTCAGTCATTCTAGCCGTACTATCAGCCTCCTTTTGTATCCGAGCTACAGCCTTGTCTCCAGCACTCTGAATTTTTCTTGCGATAATATCAGTCTGCTCTCCCATTACTTTGGCTATCTGCTCTTCTATTGAAGGCTGTTCCGTTGAAGTCTGCTCCTCTGTGGAAGTATCTTCTGTTTGAACGCCCTTATCGTCCTCTGTCATTTCTTTCCTCCTATTAGTAATTGAAATCTGTATGATTCCTAAAATAAAAAATAGCCGACATCTCGGCTTCCTGAAAGCTCAAAATTGTCGGCTACCTAATAGCTCAAATTATTAAATTGTTAATGTTCTAACCTATAAGCATACCACACTATTCATTCGTTGTCAAGCTCTCTAATTTATGGGACTTATACTGTTTATTGATTATCTCTCTTTGTAGGGAATAATGCCTTGATTTATCTGTGTTAAAGATATTATTGCGATGACAATCTGACCTCCAACAAACTATTCTTACCCTACCATCTAGTTCGCTGCCAAGTATAGTGCGACAAGGCTGACCATTGCGCCTTGTCCCATCACATCGCAAATTCCCCTGAGAATCTATCATTTCCGTGCCTTCTTACCTGTTGGCTCCCATCCGTGCTCTACCCCACGCAATAGGTTTATTTGCCTTATAGCCTTAACTTTAGAGTCGTGGGTTCCCTTAACATCCTTAGTTTCTGTATTGATAACTACCCACTTCTCGCCACGCTTGTAAACCGAATATGGCATCTTCTACCTCCTCAACTATAGAATAATCTTAACGATTCAGCCATCATTGGATTCTGCTGCTTCATCTGCTTTCTCAATAAAGCTATCTGCCTTCTAACTACTAGTACTTGTGGATAACGGAATTGGAGTTGTTTAGCTGCCTTCGGGTCAGTCCTTTCTAAAATCATTATTTGCAGTGCTATCTGCTTTAACTGGACAGGATATTGTGCCCATATACGATTCTCTATTTCCCAATAAGGATTTAAGGTAACCCTAGCTTCTCGTAAGGCTTGCATTGCTGGAGGTTCATCCTGTCGCCTTATATCTAATAACTCCTCTATGTAATCAAGTACTCCTGTTCCGTATTTAGCAATAAAGGATTGCCTTCTTACATCGGCTTCATCAAAGCGATAATTTCCATACTCATCTACCATATCAGAACCGTACATTAAATTATTATATTGCTTATAGGCTAAATCGTTTGGATTCATTTTACTTTGCAAGGATTCATCCAAGGGTTGCTCAAAGAACTCTTTAATAGCCGAGAATTGGGGGTCGTTCTTTAAGTCCTCAAACATCATCCTTTGGGCGGTATAAATCTCACTAACCTTTTCCCTGAAGTTTCTGCCATCGCCTGTAGCATCAAATTCACTAGCAGCTAATCCAATAGCCTGTTTAATACTATCCTGAACTTGGTCAACTCTTTTATTGTAATCATTCCAAAGCACACCATCTCCCCTAGCCCATTTACCAGACTCTTCTGCAGCTTTAGTTATTAACTCTTGTAATTCAGGGGATTCCCCTTCAATTCTCATCTGAGCCACTTTGCCAGGTCCTTTTACTGTAGTTAAATCAGCCCACATCATCCCATATTGCTCTTGAGCCAACTTATCCTGTAATGCCCTCATTTCACCATAAGCTCCTAAAGGATAAGCCCTACCACCGACAAACTCCGACATACCCCTGGTTAATCGCCCTGGTAAGTCTCCACCCTCAAACACAACACTCTGCACCCAGATAGGTAACATATTCTCGCCAACCACTGTTTTAGTTAAACTTAATAAACCATCCCTGGTTGGGTCGCCAGCATAATCTTTTCCCGTTATCAAGTCCATTGATGTGCCAAGAACAGGGGAGAAGTTACCTCTTAAAAATCTACCTGCATTATAGGCGGCATCTTCAGGGTTTCTGATTGTCTTCCCTAACATATATAAAAGACTTCTAACCTTAGAACCTGGACCTATTCTCTGCCCTGCTATATCCCAGGTCATAAAATTGGGATTGGTCGGGTTAAGATGGTCTGCTATTTCATCGGGGCTTTCCCCCATCGCCATTGACACAGCAACAGTCATTGCCATTATAGCCATAGTTCCCTTAGCCATATTATCCCTGGCTAATTGCCCTCTTAATCCACCACTAGCCACATCTTTTAACAATGCACCTATAGCCCTGTTGTATTGGGGGGCCAGGATAGCAACAGCTTCTAACTGTCGTTGTCCAGAACTCATCCCTATTCTAGCAGTAGATAACAAACCCCTAAATTCATTAACAAAGGCCTCAACAGCGGCAGTCCTAGATGGGGTT